>SDBV01003796.1_pt1 | contig 21995 bp, 18 predicted proteins | sample 2277081 | NCBI WGS metagenome assembly SDBV01 (sample SAMN10402039, study PRJNA504765) | marine sediment metagenome | isolation source: marine sediment core GS10_PC15, 223 cmbsf | place: Arctic Ocean: Southern Knipovich Ridge | collected 2010 | reverse complement strand
AACATGGCAAAGATACTTTTTATCGGAACTCACGGGACCGACGATCCTACCAGAGCCACTTTCCCTTTTATGGAGGCAAAGGGCGCTATCGAGGCAGGGCATGAGACCGGCATCATCCTGATGTTAGAGGCCGTGCGGTTAATCAAGGACAGCATTGCGGAGCAGATCCAAGGTATTGGTGTGCCGCCACTGAAGGAGTTGATGGACTTCCTTTTTGCCCGTAACGTCAGGATTTCTGTTTGTGAGCCCAGTGGCCGTGCTCTTGGGGTCACGGAAGACGACTTTGCAGGTAAGAACAGCGGCTTCGGCACATCGGTAGATGCCGCTAACGCCTATGCTGGGTACGACCGTGTGGTGACGTTCTAGGGGTCTTTGAGTACGCCGATACCTCCGCTGCTGATACTGAAGCAGTGCATATTTCACCAAATGGTGGTTCAATAGGAACAACCATGGTAGGTTGGGTGACGGCGTCGCACTTTAATAATACAGGTAAATTGATTATGCTTTATATTGGCGGCCACGCCAGCGTCATAAGTGCCCTGGAAGGTGTGCCCAGCCATCAGTTCGCCGGCAGATAAAATGTCATGCATATCATCCAGGGCGGTTTTACCCAAGCCGTCTTTAATTTGTAGCAGGATAGAGGCGACAATATTGATTAAGGTTTAGGAGAAAGAATATAATCAGTTACGACCGCATGGTGATTTGGAATACCATCCACCTTAATCACCTTTTTATTTACTTTAAAACACAGCAGGACTCTATGAAATGATGGAACATCCTAAAACAATCGACACATAAGGGGTGACAGAATAGAACCGAAAAAAAACGCAGAACTGAAAGGTATCACCAAACGTTTAGGTACCGCTAATCTGGGGAAACTATTATTTAGCCTAAGTGGACCTGCCGTAATCTCCATGACTACCTTAGCTCTTTACGGCCTTGCGGATACTCTATGGGTTGCTAGACTTGGACATGAAGCTATTGCGGCAATAACCATTATTATACCCTATCATTGGATCTTCGGTTCTATTGCTATCGGCACAGGAATCGGTATAAATGCCCTCGTCTCCCGGCGCTTTGGCGAGAATAATGCTGAGGCTGCCAACCATGCCGCTGGGCAGATCTACTTCATTTCAGCCTTATTGGGTATTATCTATTTATTGGTAGCGTTCTTCCTCACTGAGTCCGTTTTAATTTTATCTGGAGCAACCCCTGATATTATGGATTACGGCTCCCAGTATCTCATGACAGTAGCCTTTGGTACTCCTTTTCTTTTCTTCTTAATAATCGCTGATGACTTGCTTCGCGGTTCGGGGGAAGCCATCAAACCCATGATATTTATGGTCATTTCAATTGTCATAAATATCATACTTGACCCCTTTTTCATTTTTGGAATTGGACCCTTTCCAGAGATGGGTGTTCAAGGAGCTGCTCTAGCAACAGTAATTTCTAATATCATCGGTGCCGGACTATTCTTTTATTATATTAATGTCAAACGCAATTCTGCATACCAGATAAAGTTACGTAATCTTACACCGTCTATAGGTATACTGAGAGATATTTATCGTGTCGGCTTTCCTGCCGTGATGATGCACATCTCAGAAAGTGTGCTTTATATTGTACTCAACAATGTTCTTTCACAATTTGGGTCAATGACACTGGCAGTAGCCGGCATAATCTTGCGTATTTTTGAACTCACTTTTTTACCAGCTATTGGTGCCTCCATGGGGTTATTGCCCATCATTGGTTTTTGTTTAGGGGCCGGGCTATGGAGCAGGTTATGGCGTGCCGTTAAATTGTCTGCAATTAGCCTTATATCAATTATGGGTCTAGTTACTATACTTATAGTAATCTTTGCCCGCCAGATTATTGGTATTTTCAGTCAGGACCCAGAGTTGATAGCTATTGCCGTCCCCGCTATGTGGATTACTATGTCAATACTGGCTTTTGTCGGAGGCAGAACTATATTTATTACCACTTTTCAGGGTTTGTCCAAAGGGAAAACTGCCTTGCTTCTTTCATTAATTCAGTGGGTGGGTTTCTTTCTCCCACTTGTACTTATTCTCCCAAGATTCTTAGGGATTAACGGTGTTTGGTTGTCAATGGCTCTTCCGGAGCCCTTAGCCTTTCTGGTTTCTGGTTTGTGGCTTTTACGAGAATACCGCCTTCGGCAGAGAAAAAACACGTTGTCTGGGGTACCTGTTCCCGAAGTTGTTAACTAGTAGGAAATTTAGCCGGTACTAGAAGAAGACCATAAATCGTCAACAAAACCAGGACACATTATTTAGGTATATCTTTTTATTCGGGCAGGTGAGCTATGTCAGGCAAAATGATGATCTGCTCCGGAGTATACGTTCTTCTATCCATAGATAAACCCCCTTCCTAATCAAGCCCTCTAACATCCTCCCTGGACTAGTTTTTGGGAGGCAGATCACCTTGACATGGCAAAGGTCTTTGTCTACACTAAAGTAAGCGTTTTTTGGAGATAACACCTATGAAATGTCCCGTCTGCAACAAGTTAATGATAGTCGTTGAGCATGAGAAAATTGAGCTTGATTATTGCTTGCACTGCTCCGGGGTTTGGTTCGATGCTGAGGAGTTGGAGCTTTTACTGGAGGCTATGCAACTGGAAGAAACCAGCCTATCTTTAGATAACATTCTTACCTCACCTGAAGCCACTTCAGCGGAGAAGAAGCGGAATTGCCCAATCTGCGGTAAGAAAATGAAAAAGGCAACAGTTGGTCATGAACCAGAGGTTATTATTGACGCCTGCTCATGGGGAGACGGGCTTTGGTTTGACAGTGGGGAGGTTGGCCAGTTGATAACACAGCTATCTGACAAACCACCTAAGAAATCAGACTCACAAGGACGTGTAATCACCTTCCTGGGAGAAGTATTCAGAGTGCAGGATTAAGTCAGGCCAGGAAGGGGTGGCCGGGATAACGTATTCCTGTATGCGCAAGGAGTCCGGGGGAGTGTAATAAGAGCCCCCCGAAAGCTATATTAAAGAAAATTGTTGAGGAGGTTTTAAAATGACTGCAGTCTATATCATTATTGGCATTGTTGCGATTCTTCTCATCATGATGGTTTCAACGTATAACGGTCTGGTCAGGCTGCGCAACCGTGTGAAGAACGCATGGGCACAAATCGATGTCCAGCTCAAGAGGAGGCACGACCTCATTCCCAACCTGGTGGAAACAGCCAAGGGTTATATGACACACGAACGAGGGACATTTGAAGCAGTTACCAAGGCCCGCAACCTGGCACAGCAGGCAGTCGGTACCGGTGTCGGTGCCCAGTCCAAAGCTGAGGCTGGACTCAGCGGGGCTCTGGCCAGGCTTCTGGTGGTGGTTGAGAACTACCCTGATCTGAAAGCCAATCAGAACTTCCTCGCTCTCCAGGAGGAGTTGACTTCGACTGAGAATAAGATTAGTTTTTCACGCCAGTACTACAATGATTCAGTCTTGAGGTATAACAACAAAACTCAGATGTTTCCTTCCAACATGATGGCCGGCATAATGGGTTTCAAGGCCAGCGAATTCTTCGAGGTCAAGGTAGCCGAGGAGAGGGAAGCGCCCAAGGTTAGTTTCAGCTAGCCGGAAGACACAGCTATGTGGGAACAGATTAGATCTAATCAAATCAGGTCGGTAATACTGGTCGCTGGAATGGCGGCGCTGCTGCTTTCGATGGGCTATTTCCTGGGCCTTTATTTCCTTGACAGCGGCATCGGTGGCATGATTATTGCCCTGATACTTTGGGCAGTGATGAACCTGGTCGCCTTCTTCCAGGGGGACAATATAATGCTGGCGCTGTCCAAGGCGAAGAAGATAAAACGCGATGACTATCCTCGCCTCTATAATATAGTAGAGGAGATGAGGATTGCCTCGGGCCTGGAAAAAATGCCCGATATTTACGTCATCGACGACCCGGCGCTGAATGCATTCGCTACCGGCAGGAATCCCAATAAAGCTTCTATTGCTGTAACCTCAGGGCTTCTGCAAAAGCTCAATCGTGACGAACTCCAGGGTGTCATTGGCCACGAAATAGCGCACGTAAACAACCGTGATGTACTGCTGATGACATTGTGCGGTATCCTTTTGGGGACTATTGTTATTCTGGCCTGGTACGCAACGTATATGCTCTTCTTCAGTTCCATGAGTGGAAACAGGAGAAGCTCTTCATCTGGAGGAGGCCAAGCGCAGTTAATAATTCTTGCCATTGGCATCATCTTTATAATACTGGCGCCGATTGCGGCTCAGATGATCTACTTTGCCATTTCCCGAAAGAGGGAATACCTGGCCGATTCCTCATCTGCCCTGTATACCAGATACCCGGAGGGACTGGCATCGGCACTTGAGAAGCTTGCCGCTTCAACCACACCCGTAAAATCGGCTAACAAATCTTCAGCCCCGATGTACATCATTAATCCCTTTCGCAAGAAAGGAAGAGCCGCCAGCGACCTAAGCAGTACCCACCCGCCTATCTCAGAGCGGATACGTATTTTACGCTCCATGGTCGGTGGTGCCTCCCTCGCCGACTACGACAGCGCTTTCCGTCAGATCCACAAGGGCGGCAAGAGAGTCATTCCCCTTTCTGCCATTACCGGTGCCGCTGCCGTTGACTTGCGACCAGCAGTGCCCAAAGCGGCACAGCAAGAAGCCAAATTAGGCAAAGTGGAACGTACTCGCGAAGTTTCAGACCTGATGTGGCGTTTGAACAACTATAAGGTTATCACCTGCGCTTGCGGTACAAAGCTAAAGGTGCCCCCCAAACTTAAAAATTCTGACATCAAATGCCCACACTGTGGCCGTGTCCACCGGGTCTGAGATTAAGAGTCAGATAAAAAGGGATAAGGTGAGCCCGCTACATGCGTTTCGTTGACGGCACTAGTACAACTCAGTAATAGACACTTGAGTTAGCTAAACTTCTTGTCAAGCTCTACCCATCACAATTTAGCGGAATATTGCGATATCCGCAGCCATGTCCTTCTCACCTATTGCTTTTACTATAACCCTTTTTCTTAGTTGACCATCAAACTCTGCATAATATATTTACTACCATGGCCCAAGGTCCAGTTTGCTATTTGTGACCGACACGACAACTTCGTGATGCAACAGCAGACTTTTTAAGAGAGCATCACCATTCTATTCACCTGTAACATGGTGTCTATAGTGCGGTCTGTATGGTACTAATTGCTCCGACCACTCCTCAATGTCAGCTATCAGCCCCATCTCAGCATCATTTCTGTAAACCCCAACCGTAATTTGCATCGCTGAGACTAGCACAAAACCTTCAGCTATGTCGCTGCGTCGCACTATATCATCCACTGCCTCAGTAATGTTGATAAATTCGTGATGCCGTTTAATTTCGAACCACAGATACTCAGGTATCGATTTTATGACACTCCTCCCAGACTAATTGTCTTTCATAGATGGCATCTTACTACGCTGAAAGGAGCAAGTGGCACAACTTCCATCACGCGTACAGCTCAACAAAATAGCGGAATGTTAGGTATTGACAAAGATATGCTAAACATATTACAGAAGATAATGAGAAGACGGAATAAAGATATAGAAGGCTAAGGAGATGAGAAAGGCACTAGAACCGCTAATTTAGTGCGGTCTCTGGTGCCCTTTTTGGTTTAAGTTGAATTTATCCGAATCAGATTAAAGAAAAACAAATTCGGCCCAACCTGCCTCTCCAAATCCACCACTTCTACCACCACTATGGACATAATCTCTATAGTTCTTGCCACTGTTACGATTCTGCCGTACTTTTTCCCCTTGACCGGATACAGGATAGGATTCTGGGGTATCGGAACATTGGCTTGACTTATCCTCCTGGCAACTCATTGGATGACCTCCTCTCTTCAAAATTTTAGTTGGAGTTCGGGTCACCCAATACCGCAAAAAAATCAGAATGGATTATAAGAAGCTTGTAATAACCGAAACTGTAACTAGTAACTACATTATATATCAAAGCGACTAACAATGCAAATAAATGGATTCCTTTTTTGTGTTATGACCTCACACTTAGGCTTTAGGCATGAAATTCACCGCACCTTTTTAATGGACCGTGAACAATCCGTCAGAATGCTACTTCATGATTGCCTGTTCCTAAGCTACCGGCTAACATACGTTAAAAACAACCGATTTTTAACTCTCTAAGTTTCTTCATGGGGTGTATAATAGGTAAAAAGGCAATGGCAAGAAACATTATTAAACCCCTGGTATTGATGACGTTAACGATGACGCTACTTCTAGCGCCGCACTTCGCAGCGGCAGCAAACGGCGACTTCTCCCTTCGGCTCAACATAAATGGTGACGACCTCTCAGAGCTGGAAACCATTGTCATCGACCCGGAGCGAGAATTAACGATTGACCTCTACATTTCTGATGTCACCAGTGATGTTACCTTAGACAAGATATTGGTAACAGTAACGTTTGCCGGGCAAACTATTCACACTCTGAGTGAAAGCCTGGGTAACCACCACATCGCAGCAGGTGAGGATTACGCGGAGCAAATAACGTTAAACGTTAGGGAAGTATTAAAGCTTGGCGACATGACCTTAGTTGCGGGGATATATCATGCCGTAATAAAGCTAGAGTACGCCTTAGGCGACCAAAAAAAGGTCTGGAGCGAACCGAATAATGTTCAAATCCTCGGCAACCCAATGAGTACACCATTAGGTGCGGCAGGGGTTGTAACAAGCGTGGGTGCGGTCACAGCTATTCTCATGCTGATAAGGTCACTAATTTCCCCCGGGATACCAGCAGGCACCACAATCCCAGCGAGCACATCCATTAGTTCACTACCCCGCCTTTATGACCTTGCTGCAGAGCGACTTGAACCTGCAGCAAGGGGAAGAGTGATAGGAAACATCGTTAAAGCAGCCAAGGGGCGTATTATAAAGAAAAGATGTCCTATCTGTGGAACTCGCCTCAAACATGGTTACTGTTACACCTGTAAGAAATCCGCTAAAGAAGTACGTAATGAATACATAGACAGAGTGAAGGCTTTAGCATTGCAGAGTAGCGAGCTACTCGCCAGCGGTGAAGTAGTTGCTTTAGATGACCTCTACTCCAAACTAGGGATCAATGCTACACTGGGTACCGATGTAATCGCCACGTTAAAGCATGCGAAACTGGTACAGGTAAGAGGGATTGTTGGTAAACTAACGGGTAAAGCCATCGTGGTCGGTATTAGCAGCGGGCTCTCCGCTGTGATTTGGATCACGGTGGGCGGATTCGCTGTCCTCAGCACGCCGGTACTGATAGCAATACTGGCAGCATCTATCGTCATTCCTATAGCCGTGGCTAAGAGTCTCCAAATGAAGGCAAGACGCGCCCTTAAGAAGCACACGAAGTAAACTCTTTAGTACTATAATGACGGGACGGCGCTTTCACTCAACATTCAGCCAATTTGTATAATCCTACAATATCGGTGCCGCTGGCACCCTGGATAAAAAGGGGCCGCTAAATTTCACACTTATGGGCTAGGTGTGACGCCATTTGGAGAAAAAGGGAAGTTTATAGTTGATTTTTTACCCCAAAACGGCCGGTTTATGGAGAATAAATGCATAGCATATCCATAGTCCCTATGTTACAGAAGTTCGCGGGCTAGGGCTTATTCTATTAACTGGGAAATAATATACTGAGCGTCTGTGATTAATATCTCCGCTGCTTCTAATGATATGTGTTTGCCAGCTTGAGCGTATACGCTATTAATAAATGCGTTAAGTATATTCTCTGCTGGTTTTGTTTGATCATTGTCCATCATGTTAATTGCAGCATTTATTTTTGAAATAAGTGAGCCCACAACACCACGGTTATCAATCAGTCCTTCTTCAAACATCTGTTCTATTTGCAGCAGCAAATTATCAGTGCTACTGGTATATTCATCTGCACCTATATCCACTGCTGTGCCCAAAATACGCAGGTCTCCCTCAAAGTCAATGGTTAACCAACTTGGCACTGCTGTATTATCTCCAGCATCAATGGCGGGAGAGCCTGACTGAAGGTGATAGTCGCCACCAGTGATATCAACAAACATGGGGTTTTGCGAAATGTCATTTGGCCCTGCCGAAGTATCTTGATATTCACCAAGGGAGTTGCCCCATACATTATTGTAGTCAACACTGGCAAATGGCGGGGATTCGGAGATGCCATATTCGGAATTACCCGTGATGATGTTGTTACTGATTATCAGCTCGGATTGGTAACTGCGAATGCCACTTCCGGAATTGCCAGTTATTGTGTTGTTGGTTATGATCGGCGATCCCCACTGGCCTTCATTACAGGTGTTGTTGTGGATGCCATGAATTCCATTACCACTAATGATGTTGTTGGCAATAGTTGGCGCAGCATATTCGTTGTAGATGCCATATTCGGAATTATCAGTGATGATGTTGTTGGTTATTATTGGCCACGAGTTGTTCACACGAATACCCTGAAGATTACCTGTGATGATATTGTTGGTAATCATCGACTCTGAAAAGTACGTAGTATATATGCCTAGGCCGTCATTATTTATGACGGTGTTATTACTAATCGTCGGGGAGGAGATTCCAGTCCATACATCAATAGAAACTCCGCCACCGCCAAAAGTTCCACCTATTGCTCTGCCATTAGTGATGGTAAAACCATCAAGTTTGGCGACTGCACCAATATTATTGGCAGTCACTACCCAACCGCTTCCACCACCATCGATAGTGGTAAAAGCTGCTCCTTGACCTTGAACTATTACTCCGCTTTCAAGGGTAATATTCTCATAATAAGTACCAGCGTTAACCAGCACAGTATCTCCTGAGCCTGCGGCATTGATTCCGTCTTGAATATTCTGATAGGGGTTCACTAATGTGCCATTCCACGGACCAGCGATATTAATGACATCGACATAGATTGTCGTCTGTGCCATAACCAACTGGTCTGGAAGTGTCGCAAAGTTCAAGCCCAAAGCCAAAATAATCGCTAAAGAGATACTCAATAACCTTTTTACCATTTTCCCTCCTTCTAGAAACACAAAAACCGACCCTTTCAGACCAGCTTCACTATTGGTTTTACACCATCTAAGTGACCAGTTACTAGTGGCGCATCATTAACACAATCACAGACTGTACTTACTAGTACTCTTAACTTATAAGTATCTGCTCGTGTTACCACTTTGTCAAGGTAACTGACACTAACTAAACCCTACTTTTATCACAAGAATTGTATAGGCATAGTTACTAATACTATGTAAATATAATCGGATATATGCACTTCAACCATCCTGCTTTATACTAAAAATGAATCTTTCCTCCGCTAGGTGACAAAACGTCAAAAAGTGCAGTTCGGAGCAGTAGGTCGTAGCCTCAGCTTATTATCCTTGCCCCATGAAGAAACAAGAATGAGAGCATGACATTAGGAGCAAGAAAAAGCTATAATAATAATGTCACGGGTAGAGGGCTTCGTATTCATAAGCACTCTGATTTCCAGTAATAAAGTGCTCACTGCTGAGAGGCACATATAAATTAAAGATAGCTCTCTGTAATGAGGAGGTTGAAAATGGGAGAAAGAAGAAGACTTGGCATGCTGACTGGAGGTGGAGATTGTCCGGGTCTTAATGCTGCAATCAGAGCAACTGCAAAAACAGCAATTAAGATGGGTTATGAAGTGATAGGCATTCGAAACGGTTGGAAGGGTTTCATTAGTAATGAAACAAAACTATTGGATGGTGAGACTACCTCGGGGATCATTGACAAGGGAGGCACAATCTTGGGAACATCAAGATGGAGCCCCTTTCAGATTGAAAATGGACCCCAGCAGATTTTTGATTCATTCGAGAAACTGAGACTGGAAGCATTAGTGGTTCTGGGAGGGGAAGGTACTTTAGGTCTCACGCATAGACTGTTCAAAATGGGTCTACCTGTGATAGGGATACCCAAGACCATCGATAACGATGTAAAAGAAACTGACTACACGATTGGATTTCAAACTGCCGTCCAGATTGCCACCGAGGCTCTAGACAGATTACGCTCCACTGCTGAAAGCCATCATCGCGTAATGCTTCTTGAAGTAATGGGCCGCCGCACAGGTTGGATTGCTACTTATGCTGGTATGGCCAACGGGGCGGATGCGATTATAATCCCGGAAATTCCCCTTGACAAGGAAAGGATAAAAGAACTGTGCAACATGCTAATAAAACGGAATCAAAGGGGCACGACTTTTAGCGTTGTGGTCGTTGCAGAAGGGGCACTGTTAGAAGGAAAGACTATAGGGTGGCATAGCTTTGGTATATCAGAGGATGAAAAGAAATATAGACTGGGAGGCATAGGCAGGGTAATAGGAGAAATCATTGAGGGGGAAACGGGGCTTGAGACCAGAGTGTCCTCTCTGGACTATATTCAGAGGGGAGGAACTCCAGTAGCTTATGATAGAAGCTTGGCAACAGCTTTTGGAGTACAAGCAGTTGAGCTTATCAAAGACAAGAAATATGGAGAGATGACTACTCTGAAGGGAAATAAAATTACCAGTGTTCTTTTGGAAAAAGTGGCAGATGAAATAAAAACAGTAAATCTAAATGTCTACAGAATAGCAGAAATATTCTTTGGTTAGGAGGTGAAAGATGGAAGCAAAAATAGAGGAACGGATGAAAAGGATAGTCCCAGATGGAAGGGCAATGATATTAGCTTATGACCAGGGCTTTGAGCATGGACCGAGAGACTTCTTAGAGCATCCGGAAAGTGTAAATCCGGAATATATTTTAGATATAGCTAAAAGAGGGAAATTTACTGGAATAGTATTGCATGCTGGGCTGGCAGAAAAATACCAAACTGAGATCCGTGATTCAAATGTTCCTCTAATTTTAAAACTAAATGGGACATCAGAACTCTATACCGAGGAAGATCCTTATTCCCCTCAACTCTATGCGGTAGATGATGCCCTCGAGTTGGGCGCGACGGCAGTAGGTTATACGGTTTATACGGGGTCAAAATACGAAGATGAAATGCAAAAGGAATTCTCTAAAATAATTAGAGACGCCCACAGTAAAGGAATCCCAGTTATTGGATGGATGTATCCCCGGGGTAAATCTCTTTTTGATAGAAGATCAGCTTCCCGAACGTTAAAAATTGCATTGGAAGAGCAGGAAAGAATGGGGCAAGCCATAGACGAAACTCCTTCTGTCGTAGCTTATGGAGCAAGAATAGGCCTGGAACTGGGAGCGGATATAGTAAAAGTCAAATATACTAACTCCCCGGAGAGTTTTCGGTGGGTGGTGCAGTCAGCCTTTCCAACAAAAGTAGTTATGTCTGGTGGTCCGATGACTAGAACAGATGAGGAATTCCTTTCGAGAGTAAGGGATGTTCTAAATGCCGGTGCGGTGGGAATAGCGGTAGGAAGAAATATTTGGCAGCGTAAAGACCCTTTGGCTGTTAGTAAGAAGCTATATGATATAATCTTTGATTCTGTTAACCACCATTCGTAAGATAGAGAAACAAAATTTTACCCTTGTTATGTGCTTACTGTTGCACAAACCGCCAGAATGTTACCAATATAGCAATTGGGAGAGAACCTGAGTTATTCTTCCACCTCCCGACCTTGACCCCAATCATTATCCCACGACAATACTATTAGTTCCTATTCAAGAATCTGAAAGGTTTCTATGATGTGGTCGAAGTCGGCTTTTACCTGGTCTTTAATCTCCTGGTTACATTTTGCTGTTATCTCCCAGGTTAGATCGTCATAATCGAAATATACAGCACGAACGTACTCCAGATTTTTACCATCCTCTACAGGAATAGGCATGAGTTTATCAACCAGATAGACAATTATCTCACCTTCCATTCCTGACACCGTCACCGGCGAATGTTCAAGAAGTTTGAAGTTTTCCCAGATAGGTAAACCTTCCAATACCTTTTCTATTCTATCTGCCGCTGAATATGATTCCCCATAGTATATTTTACGATTTAATATACTGATTGAAATACTGGAGGTTCCCCGTTTTCCTACTACTGTTTCAATTTTACCTGTGTCCGGGTTAAATACTTCTACCTTCTCACTCTTCACCGGACCTTCTAATACACAGTTTGTTTAAGGAACATCAAAGTCAAAATTATCCCTGACATTTTTCTTGTAGTATGCTGGGTATTCAAAGGAGTAACTACCCAACTCATTGCTTATAGTAATTTCTTTAAATCCATCACGCGAGCAAGAACTTCCCACAAGAGGGTATATGAATGCAACACAAACAACAGCTGATAGAACAATTAGTACTCTTTTCATCTGTCTAATCCATTTGGAAAATCATTCAATACATCCTCATCTATCATGGATAAAGTCGTATACATAAGAAGATACTCCAGGATTTATCATTGGTTCACCATGATATCTTACTATTGCCCCGACTGTCCTTTCTAATAGCCAATTAGTAGGACTCGAATATGCCTTTGCCTTTTGCCACCACGATCTTGAATCATATGAGTAGGTATTACCTTCATCCCATCCGGGCAGTGGCTCGGAGGAATGGACTAAACTAGTAGTACTTTGTTTTCAATCAATTAGTTTCCCTGCCTCTTTTAGTTTTTCGGCGACATCCTCCAGACCTAATTCAGCCATACATCTGCGAGTCTGCCAACTGGTTCTTTTATCCCAACACTGTAATTCATAGAACCTGTCTAACATTCCATCATACTCTTCTTTTTCGCATTTCCATCCTGCGTATGGACCGTCTTTAAGAGGTTCTTCCATGTATCTTTCACATGGATAGTCATCTTTCCTATCGAAGTCAGTATGAAGTGAGTTGAATGCCTTCTCAAGATTATATGAGCTTCTTCCTAAATGCATAAATTCTTCTGCCGTTAAATCTATGCCCAATGCAGAGTTTATAAGCTCAGCATAATCTGGTGGCTCAAGGGCATGCACCCCGGAAAATGTGCCCATCATAGTACAGATACCAGCTATATTTTCTATTTCTTGAGCTTGTATTGTCCAGAAGACAGCTTCTGGTATGTTCTTAGCTTTAGTTCCTTCCCAGGGCAAATCCTCATATCTAGGGCCACTTCTTTCTGGTTCAGCTACTGTACCTCGCAAGTGGTGACCAGCAACGGGTGAAGTTGCTACCCCAAGCGCAGATCCTTTCCTGACTCTCAGATCGTCAAAGCTGTCTTGCCCTTTACAATGGATAGCAAGTTTTTCCGACCCTTTACCTAATTTACGGGAAGCTTCCACTACTCCGCCGGCCAACAGGTTTCCCAACCCCTCACGATAGGCAATCTTTTCTACTAATTTCAACCATGCATCGTCGTTTCCCCACTTGAGTTCCAGACCGTCGGTGTCTTCTTTAGTAAGCAAACCCTTCTCATAACATTCGAAAGCCCAAGATATGACAATAGCAGTAGTATCCCCGTCCAGACCCAGCTGGTTAACCAAAAACATAAACTTGGCAGATGCTGCCGGATTGTCTGAACCCACTCTTAAACTATACCCTATAGAATTAAGCCAGTATGTAAATCCTTTGTTCCCTTTGTACTTTCCCTCATTAATCTCAAGAAAAGGTTGGCAGCCTAAGGGACAATCAAAGCATGACCACATCTTGATGCCATATTTAGGAACTCCTGTATCTTTATCAGCCAGTCTCCCCAGTGTTCCCTTGAGAGAAGCTGTTGAAGACTTTCCCCCATGTGTATAGGAAACTACAAGCCCTTTGCGAAACGGGGCGAATCCTCTTTCACCTTTTGTAATATGAGAGCTTTCAATCTTTTGTAAGGCTACATCCACTGCTTTAAGGAACTTTTTCGGTCGAGCTACCTTAATTGAGCCGTGTCCTCGCACTGCCAAAGCTTTAAGTTTCTTACTCCCCATCACACAGCCTACCCCTGAGCCACCGGCAGCCTGACCGCAGTCACCAATTATGCATGAGCCTCTAACCAGGTTCTCGCCGGCAGGACCTATTGATGCCACCTTTATTCTACTATCGCCCAACTCTTGTTGCAGAATTTCCTCTGTTTCGTTAGTTGCCTTACCCCAAATGGAACTTGCGTCTCTCAGTTCTGCCTCTCCATCTTGTATCCACAGATAAACAGGAGTTGCTGATTTCCCCGTAATCACTACATGGTCAAAACCGGCGTACTTTAACTCTGGTCCAAAATGTCCGCCGAAATTGGCTGACCCTTTTCCATTACTAAATGCATTTATTGTATCAATCGAGACTCGGCACGCTCCTGGTGCTAAGGTACCTTCCAGGCAACCGACTCCGAAAATAAGCATATTCTCAGGGTCTGACCACTTGGTCTCTGAAGCTATCTCATTCAATAAAATAAAGTTATTAATAGCTCTGCCGCCGATAAATCTTCTCGCATACTTCTCTGTATCTTCAGTTGATATTTTCTTGCTACTTAGATCTACCCTTAATATTTTCCCGGCTAAACCACCACTGATTCTATTTATTTTCAACTCTACTTCACCCCCCTTAAAGCTCCGAAACAACAGCTTTCGGCACATAGTAGACACAAATCACAGGTTGAATCGACACTTAATTCGATTTCAGCACTTCGGTTGTTCTTTGAGATTTTAATACTGGACAATTCTGGAGAGAAAACTTCCTTGTGATGGAAGGAACAGACTAATTCACATATTCTACAACCGGTGCATACCCCAACGTTTATTGCTAGCATCAATCCCTTCAACTCCTTTTCAAATTTCAGGTGAACCTACCCACACGGGAAGGGTGAGGTTTAATTCAAAAGCCTCACCCCCTGGTTACTCTACCCAGCATAGCACCTTACCAATTAGCTGCTAGGGCTTTCCTTTTGATCAATCAATGTTTGGCTAAGTCCCTGAAGCGCTGCCAGGCTACACCATTGTCATGAATCCTCTGCAGGAACACATTTTTTATCTTCACCTGGTTATCATGCAATGCGAATTCAAAGTGTTCACACATATAGATTGTGTCCTCTAGTCCCCCCGTCACCGGATTTTTGAAAGTCTTAACAAGTTCCCCTGTCACCGGATGCTTCGCTTCTTCTTTTAGTATGCAGTCAGCTATCTTCTTTCGATCGTCGACTATGATATACATGGGCCACGGCTCATAGTATACATGAGCCCGGTATGTTTTCCAGTGCAAGGAAACGTATTCCGCTTCTCCCTCAGGTTTCTGACCTATATAGTCTGGCATGCAAATTGCTTCCATCTCATGTTTGTTTTCAGGGGTTAATCCCGGCAACATATCGCAGTATTTCTTTACCACAGCCATCATATTTTCATAGGTTAGTCCCTTTTCTACTCCCTCAATTGGATGCTTGGCTAAGTCCCTGAAGCGCTGCCAATACTTACCATCAGTATTAATCCTCTGCAGGAACACATTTTTTATCTTTACCTGGTTATCATATAATGCGAATTCAAAGTGTTCACACATATAGATTGTGTCCTCGAGTTCCCCTGTCATCGGATTTTTGAAAGTCTTAACAAATTCTCCTGTTACCGGGTGCCTCGCTTCTTCTTTTAGTACGCAATCTGCCATCTTTTTTCTTTCGTCGACTATGATATACATGGGCCACGGTTCATAGAATAAATGAGCGCGGTATTCCTTCCAATGCGAGGATACGTGCTCTCCGTGTCTCCCCGGATGCTGACCAATATAGTCTGGCGCAAGAATTGCGTCCATCTCATGTTTATTCTCGGGTGTTAATCCTATCATCATATCGCAGTATTTCTTTACCAGAGCCGTCATATTTTCGTATGTTAATTCCATCTCTATTCCCTCCTATGAAAGCATTATAACAGTTTTGTTACTCTGAGTTTCTCTGGATTTATATCACCCCCTGCACCCTACACATAAAGGCACGGTGCAGCGCAAATGCTGCACCGTGCCTTACCTCATATCCTACTCTAACTCTTACTAGTCAGCATGAGTAACGTACTCGAAGCGCGCCTGTACGTCACCGAATGGCACTAAATTGAGTGGCCATTCTCCTACCTTCTCACTAAAAGCGTATAACTTATTATTTAGGACAATAGGTGCCCCCACATAGTGCTCCCACAGGTAGTTACCCAACGGTACATGTAAAGCCATTCTTCCTTGTAAATCTAAGGTATGCTGAATGTCTAGAAGTAGTTCGTCAAGCACATAGTCTTCATAGCCATCGTTATAACCTTCAATCCAAGTCGGATGACCATAGATAATACCACCTGACCATGGTTCAGGATTCGGACCCCAAATACGGAGCTGGGCAGCATCGACATTACGGCGTTCAGCCCAAATGGGTCGCTGTACAGCATACTCTGTCATTTCTCGCTTGACAGTAATCCCTACCGCCTCCCAGTCTCTAGCTATTGCCTCAGCTACCTGCTCCAAATTCGGCTGTTGCTCCATTGGTGTGATCAATAAGCGTATCTCAACCTCACCATCGGAGTATCCCGCCTCTTCTAATAGCTGCATCGACAAAGCTGGGTCGTAGGGGAAAGGTTCCCACTCATCAGGAACGTACACGCTACCAAACGCCGCCCATCCACCTGAAATACCGATTGGTGATTTCGATGCCTCACCATCGAATATATTGTCAATAATGGAGTCTATGTTGAGAGCGTAATACATCGCCATACGCACCTTCAGTGCTCGCCGGTTCGCATCCGAACCCCCTGCTGCAAGAACGCCCCATCGGATGTTACCAGCATCGTCAAAATGATCGACAACGGCGTCTTCTTCGTCCTGATGCCACACCCAGGGGATAGTGGGATCATAGGTCGGTCGCGTTGGCAGGATGAGGCCACCAAAATCTAGATGGATAACTCCAGCTCCAACTGCCGATTTAAAGTGAACTCCAAAGGGTTCTAGCTCAGTTTTAAACTCAGCAGGGATAGACATGATATCCGCTGCCCCCGTCTTCATCATGGCTAGCCTGGTTGACAGCTCAGGAATTCCCTTAATAGTGAGGTATTTGAATTCAGGAGTCTTGCGCCAGTGGTTTTCCACCGCCTCATACTTCATAAACAGGGCTGGCTGATGCTCAATAAGTCGCCACGAGCCGGTACCAATTGGGTTCTGGTCAGCAAAATCAACACCTACTGCCTCATAGTATGCCTTAGAAACTATCGTACCAGCTTCATCATCACCCAGTATTCGTCGATACTCAGCACTTGGCTCTATTAAGGTTACTCGTAGGTGGTAAGTGTCGATAATTTCATACGACACTGTGCCACCACCCTCACTTACCAATCGCTGCAATTCAGCACGACCGTTAGTTGAACCTTCTCTGGCTGCTAGCTGGTAACTATATAGCACATCCTCAGCCGTTAGCTCTCCCCAGCCATCACTGAACTGGATACCCTCGCGCAGATGAAGATCCCAGACAAGTCCATCACTAGACATAGACCAATCGTCAAGCAAATAGTTCTGGTAGTCTGGCTCCTCATATTCATAGGGCCTACGCCAAAGCTGCTGTTGAGTTATCCCCTTAATCATGTCATCAATACCACCGCCGACACCTGGGCCCCAGACCTCACCACCCAAGGACGGTACTATTAGGATCAATTCACCCTCTGGGCCTGATGGTGGTGTTACCGGTGGTGTTACTGGTGGTGTTACCGGTGGTGTTACCTCCTCAGGACCACAGGCTGAAATAAGCGAGACTCCCGCCAGCACCAAGATTAGAAAAACACTACTTATTATTCCTATTAATTTGCGATTCAACTCTAAACCTCCTATAAAGACTCTAGTATTGTTGTTTTAATTGCTACTTATATCACCCCCTTACCTCAAAGAATCAGTTAACAAGCTTTCTTTTAGTTACTATTCACTTTGCCCATATTAAATTGGTAGGCGGGATACCACTTGCCCGATTACAGCTGAAGCTACCCACACGGGAGGGGGAGGTTTAAAATTTAAACTAGGCGCAAACGGCAAAACCCCTAGTACTTCAGTTTCCCCTGGCATAGCCCGCCTACACGCTAGAATCATTCCCAACCAACTCCAAAAAACAAAATGGCTAAAAGATGCAAAGTGTGGGTGTATCTTTTAGCCATTTGCTTGACCTATCTTTGGTTTTACTCATCTCATCCTCCCCGCCACCTTAAGTTTACTTTGCAATAGAATAACCATCTATTTTAAGGCATACGCAACCTCAACCCTTGGTTCTCATGAACCTTTAAAGTGGAGTTTAGTATATTTAGGTAACTACGTATTTACCACTACGTATTTACCCCTATTATATACCAAAGATTTTCGTTTGTCAAACATCCTGCGAGGGCTTTCCAAGCGTTCGGCATAGTTAGGTAAGATTAGTCAATTCTACTCAGGTTTTCATTGAGTTCATACTACCACCGACGCCTTGAGGTAGCAGAGAAGCACCTGAAAATGGCTATCACAATGGCTCCCGGTAACTCTCACTATTACTATTTGCTGGGCTTTTCCTACTCGATAAAAGAACAGTGGGCAAAAGCTGTGACTCAGTTTCGGAAGGTGATTAGACCCAACCCTGATAACAGTGAGTACGAACGCGGCTTAGGGTATGCCATGTTCAATGCTGGCAACAGGACAGAAGGTATTGGTCACCTATATAGAGCGTTGGAACTATCTCCCTCGAACCTTCATGCGATGACTTACCTTACGACTGCTATGTTGATTCTGGGAAATATGGAGGAGAACAGGGAATACGGTGAGAATACCTTAAACTTTGACCTTAACTATATACTTGCCCAAGATCTCCTAAAGACGATTGACCGGATCGAAAGAAAGTAAAATCAACCTAGATTAAAGCGATGTGTAGCGGTTTAGTGCACATTTCATCTTACTGTTGAGTAACATTGAGCCAGAATGTGACAAAACGGACTTTTGTCGCTTGGTTGAACGAAACAAGCAGTTGTTACCTAATGATTTAAGTTCTTTTAATCGCTTGGCTGCGTCAGATTACATTCTTACCTTCACCTTACCCGTTACACGGTAATACATCATCAACCAGATGCCTCGCACCAATTGCCACCGGCTCAGTAATGAGTAGTTCCTGCCGGTCGACTTCCCTGGTTCTTGCGTGGCGATTTTGACACAGAAGCGTGCGACATTACTGACCGGCACTCCGAAGGCTTTCAGCACAAAAGGTATGCTTCGCACATTGTCGGCTAACTTCGGGCTGGTTTTCATATCTTTATAGAAATCTGTAGCAACCATACCAGGTATTATCGAGTGTATTGATACCGGAGATTCTTTGTACTCTCGTGCCAGACTTTTAGTAAGACTGGTAACTGCCGCCTTCGTGGACGCATAGACCGTCAAGAAAGGAGACGCTTCACAACGCCCGCCCTTACCACCTATGTTAATCAGGATGCCACCACCGCGTTCGATAAAATGGGGAATGATAAGACGACAAGCCTTGAACGTACCTAGCAAGTTCACCTGAACGATTTGCGATATCTCATCCTCACTCCATTCATCAAGCGGTCTCATGCCGCCGGATAAACCTGCATTGTTGATCCAGACGTCGACTTTCCCCCAGGTCTCGACTGCGTGCGCCAAAAGCCTTTCAAGATCTCCCCAGGCGGATACGTCAGCGGCAATACCTGATACGTCAAATCCTTGGTTCTTGAGTGACCTGCAAGTCTCTTCTACCGAAGCCTCCTTACGAGAACATATGATAACTTTGGCGCCTTCTCTGGCACATTCTTCCGCAATGGCTCGACCTATCCCTCGCGTTGATCCTGTAACAACGACTACCTTGTCTTTCAGTTTCATTTCTGACTCTCTTTATTATTGGCGGTAACGAAACGGCTCACCCGGGGGGCTTCCAGTAGTTCCCATGCTCCCTGGATTCCGAAGTTCGAGGCGGCTACTTCAATATGAAGCATTGCGATACCACAATCAAGACGCTTTGACACATTGAACTCCGGGCTGCTGGTCCTCACGAATACAATACCACTGCCATCCACGTCAAACCCCCAGGGTTGCCGATTGACTGCGGATGGAGCAAGTCTGGCAGCTTCAAGAGATACTTTTGCCCATTCCGGCAGATTGTCTACTCGCCACCCGCTTACTAGCTTTGAAAGCGGAAGACGCCTGTGAGTAAGTCCAAAGCCCGTCATTAATTTCTCGGTAAATGACTCAAATCGGCTTGCGTAACCCACTGGCGTTACTGCCAGCACCCGTTCGTTATCTTTGATTTCAACAAGGGAAGCTACGTTTTCCGGTCTGAAGAAGCCAGCCACCCAGCACGTATTCAACCCCAGAGCTGTTGCCTCCAGAATAATCCCCTCGCCGATGTACCCGACTTCCTCCTGAACAGAAGGCGCTCTCATGTCCCCTATGAAAGCTATAAATGCAGGCGCACCACTTACTTTGCCATATCCACCAACGATGCCTTTGAAGATATCTTTTTCCGGTTCGTTCACCAGACATGCTCGGGCATGAGGAAAAGGCGTGAACTCTCTGCACACCTTGCCAAGAGCTGCCAGGGAACCAGACTCGATTGGTCGTTTTGAATCGAAATGCCTGCGTGATCTTCGACTCTGGACTACTGAATACCATCTTAAAAAAGGAATATCCATATAACTTAAGGTTAATTCATTTGCGCGTACTCTGCAAATAAACAATGCGTTAAAATGTGCAACCGTGTGACGAAATAGACTTTCGCGCAGTTTTAGACCCACTCCTGGTATTCCGCACTGACCAGTGATTTAGGTTTAGCTACCTTATCACGAATTAGCTTAACGAAGCGAACCGGGAACGTCCAGTAGGACGTAATGATGGTTCAATCTTGTTTTCTGCTAATCCATTTGCTAATCTAGTCCGCAACTTCTGATAATATTTTATAGTATCGTATGGACAAATGATAGTTGTTTTAGTTTCAGAATGGCACGGGGTGCTATAATGAAGTGCAAGGTAATAAGGTTACAGACGAATTCCCAAACCGTGTGCCTTGTGTTTGTTAATGGTAATGCTGTCAAGAACGACTTAAAGCCGGGTGAAACCTTTATTCTTGACATAACCCAATTTCCTATGCTATCCTACTGCTCATTAACTGACTGAAATATCAAACAAGAACAGCCCTTCAACGCTTATTCGGACCCAAGAGGTGGGTACTATGGATTACCCTGAGATCACTAAGCCTAACGTAGACGAGATGGCAGTGAGACCCAATCTGGACCATGAATATGTCCTGGGCGATAATTTTGACTGGACGCAAATAGAGAGGGAGCTAGGCATCCAGCATCGGGAAGAGCTGAACCTAACTTACCTGGCTATCGACCGACATACCGCCTCTGCTCGCCGAGATAAGGTAGCCCTATTTTGGGAGGGAAAGAACGGCGAGACGGAGAGCTATACCTTTGGTGAGCTCTCCACGCTCACCAGTAAGTTTGCTAATGTCTTGGCTGGACTGGGGGTGGCAAAGGGCGACCGCGTCTTCACCTTTATAGAGCGCATCCCTGAGCTTTACATTTCGATATTTGGTGGTCTCAAACAGGGAGTTATCGTCGGTCCTCTATTCGCTGACTTCGGACCGGACCCAGTGAGGGACCGCCTGCGGGATAGCGGAGCTAAGGTGCTCATCACTAGCCCGGCACTTAAAGCTCGCCTCACTGCTATCCTCCCCGAACTGCCAGACCTCAAGCATCTGATTGTGGTAGACAGAAATAACCAGCGCCTGGAACAGTCCGGAGACATAAACTACCAGGAGGTCATGGCTGCTGCCTCTCCCGATTTTCCCAAAATCAGCACTGGCGCCAACGATTATTCATTAATGCACTATACCTCGGGCACTACAGGGAAACCCAAGGGTGCTGTCCATATTCACTATGCCGCCGTCCAACACTATGCGACGGGCAAGTGGGTACTGGATTTCCACGAAGATGATATATACTGGTGTACCGCCGATCCGGGATGGGTCACCGGCACTTCCTACGGGATGTCTGCCCCCTGGACCAACGGGGTGTCACAGGTTGTCTACGAAGGCGGCTTTCGTGCCAGCACCTGGTACTCCATCATCGAGAAATACAAGGTAACGGTGTGGTATACTGCTCCTACCGCCTTGC
>SDBV01003795.1_pt1 | contig 22005 bp, 10 predicted proteins | sample 2277081 | NCBI WGS metagenome assembly SDBV01 (sample SAMN10402039, study PRJNA504765) | marine sediment metagenome | isolation source: marine sediment core GS10_PC15, 223 cmbsf | place: Arctic Ocean: Southern Knipovich Ridge | collected 2010 | reverse complement strand
CAGTTGAGGTCGGCCGACCGCGGCTGGCAGCCGCCTTGGAACCGGGTGGGCAGCGTCGGCTTCCGCGTGGCGCGGACCCACGGCGCGGCGGCCGATACGCCGAAAACCGCAGATTGAGGACAACCGTGATCAAGAGTCGAGTTGCCTTTACCCTCGTCGAGTTGCTGGTGGTGGTGGCCATCATCGGGATTCTGATGGCCTTGGTGTTGCCGGCCGTGCAAGCAGCGCGCGAGGCGGCCCGGCGGATCCAATGCGCCAGCCAGTTGAAGCAACTCGGCCTGGCGGTCCTCAACTACGAATCGTCCCGCCAGAAGCTCCCGCCGTCGGGAATCGTGGATGATTCCCTGCGGCGTTTCGACCCTCGTTCGGGCGTCATGCACAGTTGGGCCGTCTTGATCTTGCCCTACATCGAGCAGCGGCCGTTGTACGACCGGTTCGACCGCGAGACGTCTATCCTGCAGCACTCGGGCGATCCGCAGGCGACCCATGTGGAGATCATGCACTGTCCCAGCGATTCGGCGGGGGACCGGTTCTTCGTCGACGCGGAGTTGACCGAAGGCAAGCAGTTCGCCAAGGGCAACTATGCCGCCTTCGTCAGCCCGGTTCACACCGATACGCAGGCCCGTTTTCCGGGGGCGCTGGTGAGGTTCGGGCAAAAGCTCGCGCTGGTCAGCGACGGGACTTCCAGCACGCTGATGCTCTCGGAGGTCCGCACGCGGGACCAGCCACAGGACCAGCGCGGGGCGTGGGCCTTGCCATGGACCGGGGCGAGCCTGTTGGCCTTCGACATGCATCCCGACCTGAGAAGTCCCGGGGCGTACGAAGCCAACGAGATCAGCCGGGGGTACACACAGCGACCCAACAGCCAAGGCCCCCCCTTTGACATGCTCTACGCGTGTCCCGATTCGGCCGACGCGCAGATGCGCGGGATGCCCTGTGGCGTCTGGGACCCCGGCAGAAGGGCGACGGATTTCCTCTCGGCCGCCCCGCGGAGCAATCATCCGGGCGGGGTGAACGCGGTGTTCGCAGACGGTCACGTGGAGTTTCTTTCCGACGACGTGAACGAATTCACCATGGCCTACATGATCAGCGCCAACGACGGCCACCCCAGACCGGTTTCACAGTTCGAGCAATAGAGCATCGGTGCAACTCGTTTTCGCAGGGTGCCTTCCACTTCGGCGACGCGGAGCGTCTGAGCATGGCGTTGCCATCCAGAGCGTGGAACGAGAGCCCGAAGATCTCAGCTAAGTGGTCGTAAGTCGTTGTTGACACACAGGTTAGAGTTAGGTTGTTAGGTGATTAGGGTTGCGAGGACACACCTAATCCCGAATCCCCTAACCTCCTAATCCCCTTTGGGTGCGACTACCGGCCGCGGTAGAAGTATTTGACATTGACCAGCCTCGGGGGGTAAACTGCACCTATCGGTATTTTTTTCGGAATCGGTAAGCCCTGGCAGCAAGTTGAAGAACAAGATGAATCAATTGTGGTTGGCTGCCGGACCTTGGAGGACGTCGCGATGCGGAACCGGATGGACAGTTCGTTGCGTGGGCGGTTGCACCGCGGATTGCTGGGGCAGGGGCTGGAACGGCTTGAAGAGCGGACCCTGTTGAGTGTGGGTCTGACCGGCGGCGAAGAGAAGGTCGCCGCGGTCAGTTCCCAGCAATACGCGGCCGCGATTCGGCCCCACGACCTTCCGGCTAAGGTCGACGTAAGGCAGGATGACCGGGGCGCTGTATTGCTGGCAAACGGGGGCGGCGACGGGCGAGCGAAAGACGCCGGTTTTGATGAAGGTGCGGCGTCGGCAGCCGGTAATTATGCGCCGGATCGCTTGATCGTCCGCTATGCCGACTCGGCCACCGACGCGGACAAGGCCCGGCTGGCGGCGGCACACAACGGGAGCGTGGTCCGCGAACTGCCGATCATCGACGGGGCGTTGATCGCTCTGGCGGATGCGCAAACGGACGTCCTCCAGGCCGCCGCCGCCTGGTCGGCCGATCCCTTGGTCGTGTACGCCGAGCCCGACTATCGCGTCCACGCCACGGGCGTGCCCGACGACCTGCTTTTCTTCGCGCAGTGGGGATTGCACAACACGGGGCAAACCGGCGGCCTGCCCGACGCGGACGTCGACGCGCCGGAGGCCTGGAACACGGTCACCGGCTCTTCGGGCGTCGTGGTGGCCAGCATCGACTCCGGCGTCGACTACACCCACGAGGACCTGGCCGCCAATATGTGGGTCAACCCGAATGAGGTTCCCGGCGACGGAATCGACAACGACCAGAACGGGTACGTCGACGACGTCTACGGGATCGACGTGATGGACGGCGATACCGACCCGATGGACGATTGGTACCACGGCACGCACACCGCGGGGGTTTTCGGGGCGGTCGGCAACAACGAGATCGGGATCGCGGGAGTGAACTGGGACGTCCGGATCATGGCCCTGAAGTTCCTCGGACCCGGCGGCGGCGGCCAGATGTCCGATGCGATCGCCTGCCTCGACTACATGACGATGATGAAGACCGTCTACGGCGTCAACCTGGTGGCCAGCAACAACAGTTGGGGCGGCGGCGCCTTCTCCCAGGCGCTTCAAGACGCGATCCAGGCCAGCAACGAGGCCGGGATCATGTTCGTGGCCTCGGCGGGCGGCGGCGGAGGGGACAACGACCTTCAGCCGCGCTATCCGGCCAGCTACGACCTCGACGGCATCATCGCCGTGGCGGCCACCAACGAGTACGACAATTTGGCGCCGTTCTCCAACTTCGGGGCGTCCTCGGTCGATCTGGCCGCGCCCGGAGTCGCCGTCCTCAGCACGATGCCCGGAAACGGGTACGAAATGCGCGATGGCGTCTCGATGGCCACGCCGTACGTGACCGGGGCCGTGGCTCTGCTGGCGGCCGACAACCCGGACGCCACGCTGGCGGAGGTCAAGGCGGCGATCCTCGGCGGCGTCGATCCGAGAGCCAGTCTGCTCGGCCGCAGCGTCTCCGGCGGCAGGTTGAACCTGCGCGGTGCGCTGGGTCAGATGGCATTGCGCGTGGGGTCTCCATCGGACCTGCCCCCGGCGTTCGCAGGTGAGCCCTACGAGTACGTGCTCGAGGCCGGCGGCGGGACGGAGCCTTACGAGTGGGCCGTGGTCGACGGCCAGCTTCCGGCGGGGCTAACGCTCCAGCAGTCCACGGGACGGATAGCCGGGGTGACGATGTCCCTTGGCGAGGCGACGTTCACGGTCCGGGTCAGCGACGTGGCGGGGGCCACCGACTTCCGCGAGTTCCATTTGCCCGTGGTTGCGCGGCTGCAAATCACCACGGCCGCCGACCTGCCCGACGGCCGCCTCAACGAGCCCTACAGCGTTACACTCCAGGCCGAGGGCGGAACGCCCCCCTACGTTTGGTCGACCGAGGGCGCGGGCCGATACGACGAAAGCGAGGTGGGGCCGGGTTACCTTGGCGGCGGCGCGCCGTTGGGCTTTCAGGCGGACGATTCCAGTTGGCCGTTGCCGCTGCCCTGGAGTTTTCCTTTCTACGGCGCCGAGTACGATTCGGTGAACGTCTCCAGCAACGGTTTTCTGGACTTCGTCAGCAGTTGGGACGATCCTTTCAATTTACGCTCGGAGCTTATATCCAACGTTCGCATTGCCCCGTACTGGACGGATCTGGACACGACCGACGGCGACATCTACTACACGCCGACCGCCGACTACGTGGTGGTGCGTTGGGACGCGGTCACTTTTGAGAGCAGTGAACCGACTGACTTCGAGGCCGTCCTTTATCGCAACGGCGACATCCAATTCAACTACGGTCCGGAACATTTGGGCTTCACGTCCACGCCCACGATCGGCGTTTCCAACGGCGACAACGTTCACTACACCCTCTCCTGGTGGGATGAGTCCCCATTCGTCCCGCCGGACGTATCCTCATGGTTCGCTTACGGCGCGGCGTTGCCCGAGGGTCTGACGCTCGACCCGGCCACCGGCCAACTCCGTGGCGTGCCGCTCGAGATGGGCACCTTCAGCTTGACGTTCCGGGTGCAAGACGACGGCCGGCGCGGCGTCAATGGTACATGGCAGACCAAGACCGAGGAGTTCGTCCTGGTCGTACCGTTCATCGAGCCGGGGCTCGGTATCCGCTCGCCGATGAATCTTCCCTTGGCTTACCAGAACGAACCCTACCTGTACACGTTGGAGGCCGGCGGCGGGACGGAGCCCTATGTCTGGGCCGTCCGCGAAAACCAGCTTCCGGTGGGGCTGTCGCTCGATCCGCTGACCGGAGAGATCAGCGGCGTCGCCGTCTCGCCGGGCCCATTGCCAGGCGACGAGGGCAGCTTCACCGTCGAGGTCACCGACGCCACCTTGGCCACCGACACCCGCGAGTTCCATTTGCCCGTGGTCGCGCGGCTGCAAATCGCCACGGCCGGCGACCTCCCCGACGGCCGCCTCAACGAGCCCTACAGCGTTACGCTGGTGGCCGAGGGCGGAACGCCCCCCTACGCTTGGTCGACTGGGAACGCAGGCCAATACGACGAAAGCGACGTGGGGCCGGGTTACCTTGGCGGCGGCGTGCCGTTGGGCTTTCAGGGGGACGATTACAGTTGGCTGTTGTCGCTGCCCTGGAGTTTTCCTTTCTACGGCACCGAGTACGATTCGGTGAACGTCTCCAGCAACGGTTTTCTGGACTTCGTCAGCAGTTCGACCGAGTATATCAATTCACGCTCGGAGCTTATGTCCAACGTCCGCATCGCCCCGCTCTGGGACGACCTGTTTACGGACTTCGGCGACATTTACATGACGGCGACCGCCGACTACGTGGCCGTGCGCTGGGACGCGTTTGCCTACGACACCGAGTATCAGGCCGACTTTGAGGCCGTGCTCTACCGCAACGGCGACATCCAATTCAACTACGGTCTGGGACATTTCAACTTTACGCCCACGATCGGCGTTTCCAACGGCGACAACGTTCACTACACCATCTCCGGGTGGGATGAGTCCCCACTGATCCCGCCGGACACATCCTCATGGTTCACTTACAGCGCTGCGTTGCCCGAGGGTCTGACGCTCGACCCGGCCACCGGCCAACTCCATGGCGTGCCGCTCGAGATGGGCACCTTCAGCTTGACGCTCCGGGTGCAAGACGACGGCCTGCCCGGCGTCAATGGTACCCGGCAGACCAAGACCGAGGAGTTCGTCCTGGACGTGGAGGACGCGCTTCAGCGCGAAGCCTCCACGATCGTGATTTCCGAAGTCCAGACCAACGACGACGACGCCATCGAGCTGACCAACGCGACCGACGTGACGATCGATGTTTCCGGCTGGCAAATCACCGCCTACGACAGGGATTCCTACCCGGCTCCCCAACTTACGTTCACCATTCCCCCAGGCACGACGGTGGCGGCCGGCGAGGTCTTCGTGCTGTACGAGGAAGGGATTTGGCCGGGGGCCTATCCGAACTTCTACGCGGGAAGCAATATCTCTTGGAACAATAATCTCAGCAACAACCCGGTGGTCGTGGTGCTGCAAGACGACGCCGGCGACGTGGTGGACGTGGTTAGCGCCGTGGACGGCTTTGCGGACCAAATCACCGACCCGGTGGCCGTCCCGCCCCAGCAATGGGCCGGCGCCCCCGTGGTCGCCGAATCCGACGGGTCGCTGACTTACGGGCGGATCGGCGACGAGGATCGCAATAACCGCCGCGATTGGGACTCCGGCGCCGCAAGCATCGGCCAACTGAACCCGAACCTGATCGTACCGTTCATCGAGCCGGGACTCGGTATTCGCTCGCCGATGGACCTTCCCTTGGCTCACCAGAATGAACCCTACCAGTACACGTTGGAGGCCGGCGGCGGGATGGAGCCCTATGTCTGGGCCGTCAGTGAAAAAGAGCTTCCGGCGGGGCTGTCGCTCGATCCGCTGACCGGAGAGATCAGCGGCGTCGCCGTCTCGACGGGCACGGCCAGCTTCACCGTCGAGGTCACCGACGCCACCTTGGCCACCGACACCCGCGAGTTTCATCTGCCGGTGGCGGCGCGGCTGCAAATCACCACGCCGGGCGACTTGCCCCTGGGCTTCCTCGACCAACCGTACGGCGTTACGCTGAAGGCCGAAGGCGGAACGTCACCCTACGTTTGGTCGCTGGTGGGCGCGGACCAATTTGAGCAGAGCGATCCCGGACCGGGCTACCTTGGCGGCGGCGCGCCGATGGGCTGGTGGGCGGACGACGCAAGCTGGCCGTTGGCGCTGCCCTGGAGTTTCCCCTACTACGGCACCGACTACGACACGATCTACGTCTCCAGCAACGGCTTTATCGACTTCGTCGTCGGCTCGGGCGATTTCGAGAATTCGCGCGAAGAGTTGATCGAGAACGTCCGCATCGCCCCGCTCTGGGACGACCTGTTTACGGACTTCGGCGACATCTACGTGACGGCCACCGCCGACTTCGTGGCCGTGCGCTGGGACGCGTTGACCTACGAAACCTGGGATCAGGCCGACTTCGAGGCCGTGCTCTACCGCAACGGCGAAATCCAATTCAACTACGGTCTGGAACATTTCGACTTCACGCCCACGATCGGCGTTTCCAACGGCGACAACGTTCACTACACCTTCTCCGCGCGGGACGAGGCCGCATTCATCCCGCCCTTCGTGTCCACGCTGTTCACTTCCCGTCCGTTCCCTCAGGGCCTGACGTTCGATCCCGTCACCGGCCAACTCGGCGGCGCACCCACCGAAACGGGCGTCTTCGACGTGACGTTCCGAGTGCAAGACGGCGGCACGCCGCAGCAGACCGATACGAGGAACTTCGTCCTGGAAGTGTTGGACGCAGCGCGGATCACGGTGACGTTTCCGCCCGAGGCCACCGAAGGCGACGGACTGCTGGCCGGCCAAGCAGCGGTCCACATACCCAATCCCCTGGCGACGGACTTGATCGTCTCGCTGGCCACCAGCGATCCTACCGAAGTCAGCCTCCCCTCGGCGAGGGTGACCATCCTCGCGGGGCAGACGTCGGCCGCCTTCGATCTGCAAATCGAAGAGGATACGATTCTCGACGGCAGCCGGGTCGCCCGGATTACCGCCGCAGCGGCCGGCTACGAAGACGGCTTCGCCGAGATGAGCGTACACGACAACGAAACCGCCGCGCTCACGCTGACCCTGCCGCGGCGCGCCGCCGAAGACGCCGGACTGCTGCTTGGCGTGGGGATCCTCAGCGTCAGCACCGCTGTGGCTGGCGACATCGTGGTGACTCTCTACAGCGACGACCCCACCGAGGTGACCGTACCGGCGACGGTGACTATTCCCCAAGGGCAGACCTCCATAACGTTTGACGTAACCGTCGTCGACGACTCGGTCCGGGACGGCACCCAGACGGCGACCGTCACGGCCCGCGTGGAAAATTGGACCGAAGGCTCGGCGACCATCGACGTGCTCAACGACGACGCCTCCACGATCGTGATTTCCGAGGTCCGGACCGACGCCGTCGACGCCGTCGAGCTGGCCAACGTGACCGAAGAGGCGATCGACGTCTCCGGCTGGCGAATCACCGTCTACGACTGGGATTCCTACCCGGATCCCCAGCTCACCTTCACGATCCCCTCGGGTACGATCGTAGCCGCCGGCGAGGTTTTCGTGCTCAACGAGAGCGGGTCATGGCCGGGGACGTATCCGAACTTCTCCACCGGCAGCAACATCTTCTGGAACAACGATCGCAGCGGCAACCCGGTGGTCGTGTTGCTGCAAGACGCCGCTGGCGACGTGTTGGACGTGATGTCCGCCGTGGACGGATTTCCCGCGGCGATCACCGACCCCATCGCGATTCCGCCCGACCAATGGGTCGGCGCTCCCGTGCTCGGCGAACCGGATCCGGCGATGACCTACCAGCGCTTCGGCGACGAAGACCGTCACCATAGCGGGGACTGGCAGACCGGCGTCGGAAATCTCGCCGCGCCCAACCCCGACCTCTCGGTCCCGTTTATTGGCCTGGAGTTGGCCATCCGCTCGCCGGCGGACCTTCCCTTGGGCTACGTGGGCGAAACCTACCTGGTTACCTTGCAGGCCGGCGCCGGCATGGAACCGTACACCTGGGCGGTGATTGCCGGCGAGTTGCCGCCGGGCCTGTCGCTGGACCCCTCGACCGGAGAAATCAGCGGCCTGGCCACGTCGGTCCTCGCGGCCACCTTCACCGTCGAGGTCACCGACGCCGCCTTGGCCAGCGACGCCCGCGAGTTCCACCTCGGCGTTTCCTCACGGCTGCAGATCACCACACCCGGCGACCTGCCGGGCGCGTTCCTCAACCTGCCTTACAGCGTCACGCTGCAGGCCGACGGCGGGACGCCCCCCTATCATTGGTCGATGCCCGACGACGACGCGTTCCAGCAGAGCGACTTGGCCTCGGGCTACCTTGGCGACGGGACACCGATGGGCTGGCGGGCGGACGACGCCAGTTGGTTGCTGGCGCTGCCCTGGAGCTTCCCCTACTACGGCAGCCAATACGACCAGGTCTTCGTGAGCAGCAACGGCTTTCTCGATTTTGCTTCCAACTCGACCGATTTCTACAGTTCAACTTCGGGGCTTCTTTCCAACGTTCGCATCGCCCCGCTCTGGGAGGACCTGGTCACCACCGACGGCGACATCTACGTGACGCAGACCGCTGACTACGTGGCGGTACGCTGGGACGCCGTCACTTGGGCGTCGGGAGTGCCCGTCGACGTGGAGGTCGTGCTCTATCGCAGCGGCGACGTGAAGTTCAACTACGGCATGGAACATTTTGGCCTGCTGCCGACGATCGGCCTCTCGGCGGGCGACAACACCCGATACACAATTTCCACCTGGGACGGGTCCTTCGAGATCCCTTCCATGGTCTCCTCGCTGTTTACCTACCACAAGTTGCTGCCCGACGGCCTGACCTTCGACGGCGGAACGATCAGCGGTACGCCCACCGAGTCGGGCAGCTTCGAGGCTCGCTTCCAGGTGCTCGACGACCGCACTCAGCAACAAACCGTCACCCGGAGTTTCACCCTGAACGTGACGGAACTGCCTTATTTTACGGTGGACTTGCTGCCCGGTGAATCGACGGACTTCACCGAGGGCGACGGCCTGTTGGTTGGCCGGGGCATCCTCAGCATCAGGGATCCCGTGGCGGGTGACCTGACGGTCTCGCTCACCTCGAGCGATCCAACCGAAGTCGTCCTCCCCTTGCCGATGGTGACGATTCTCGGCGGACAGACAAAGGCCGCCTTCGACCTGCTGATCGTCGACGACGGCTTACTCGACGGAACCCAATCGGCCGAAATCCGCGTCTCGACGTTCGGCTACTACGACGCCATGTTCGAGATCCGCGTCCACGACAACGAAACGGCCCAGCTCGAGGTGATCTTGCCGGACGGTGCAAGTGTTTCCGAACGCGACGGCCTGCTGGCCGGATACGGCACCGTGACCATCAGCACCGCCCCGCCGGTTGACGTCGTGATCAACCTCAGCTCGAGCGACTTAACGGAAGTCAGCGTGCCGGCGACGGTCGTGATTCCGGCCGGCCAGACCAGCACCGCGCTGGACGTCAACATCGTACCCGACGCAGAACCCGATGGCACCCAGACGGTCACCATCACGGCCCACGTGGAGAATTGGTCCGACGGCGCGGACCAGATCGACGTCGTCGACTATCAGTATTTTTATCATATAATCTTGCCGAAGTACGCCTTGGGGGACGACTACTTCGAGTTAAACAACACCTTGGAGACGGCGTGGCCTCTCGACGAGGACGTCGACCTCTCGTCGCTCGACGAGATTGATCATGCTGGAGGCGTCCTGGTGGACGACGACTGGTATCAGATTTCCGTAACGGTTGGCGCGTATCAACTGGCGATCGACGGTGAGATTGCCGCAAGCGGGGGAAAGGGTGACGGGGCGCAACACATCTTGGACCTGGAACTTTATGATGCCGACGGCAGCCTGATCGGCTCGTCGGCCAACCGCACCGGCAGCGAGCACATCTCCCGCGTCGTCGCCGTCGCCGGCGCCGGCGACGACTACGACTACTACTACATCAGGGTGTTCGGAAGCGAAGACTACTACGCCAACGTGTTGGGAGGCCAAGAAGACCCAACCGAATACGACCTGCGATGGACCCTCGAGTCGCCGGTGCAAGTGGTCGGACGTCACGTCTTCTATAACGACTCCAGCTTCGACGACAACGACCCGATGCCCAACGGCAAGGACGACGATGCCATCGCGACGGATAAAGAAGCCTTGCTGCCGGGCTCCGCGGCGACGTTTGCCAACTACACCAGCTACAGCGCCGGCATCAACGGGATCATGATCGATGTTGCCGGCCTGGCGGACGGCGCCGCGGTGACCGCCGCGGACTTCCGCTTCCGCGTGGGTAACAGCAACGATCTGAGCACCTGGTCGGACCTTGCCGTCCAACCCGATATTACGCTGCGACGGGACGACGGCTCTGCCGGCTCCGATCGGATCACGCTCATCTGGCCCGACAATACCATCCAGCAGCAGTGGCTGGAAGTGACCCTGCTGGCCAGCGGCAATCTCGGGCTGGCCGACGATGACGTGTTTTACTTCGGCAACGCCATCGGCGAGTCGGGTAACTTCCCCTGCAATGCAATTGTCGATGGCGACGACGCGCCCACTCCGCTGATCGACGCCGTCGGCAAGGACCAGGTATTTGACTACAATCGCGACCAGCGCGTGAATGCCAACGATGGAGTGATTGTCGAAAACAACCTTACCGACTCGACAAACGCCCTGCGGCTGATCACTCCGGGCCTGGTTCTGCCGGCCACCGTGGCCGGCCGGTACGTCTTCTACAACAACTCCGCCTTCGACGGCGACGACCCGCAGGCCAACGACGCCGACGACGACGCCCTGGCAACGGACAAGCTGGCGCTGCTGCCGGGCCAAACGGCCACCTTCGACAACTACACCAGCTACAGCCGCGGCATCAACGGCATCATGGTCGACCTGGAGCATCTCGGCACCGCCGCGATCGGCCCCAGCGACTTCGAGTTCCGCGTCGGCAACGGCAACGACCCGGGCACCTGGACGTCGGTGCTCGACACGCCCACCGTCACGGTGCGGCTCGGCGAGGGAGCCGGTTGCTCGGATCGGGTGACGATCGTCTGGCCCGACAACGCCATCGAGAACCAGTGGCTGCAAGTGACGCTGCGGGCCGGCGGCAAACTCGGATTGGCCGCGGACGACGTGTTCTACTTCGGCAACGCCGTGGCGGAGTCGGGCAACTCGGCCGCCGACGCGAAGGTCAACGCCTACGACATGCTAGGCGCCAGGGACAACCAACGCAACTTCCTCAACCCGGCGCCGATCGACTTCAAGTTCGACTTCGACCGCGATCAGCTCGTCGATGCCACCGACATGCTGCTGGCCCGGAGCCATCAGACGCATTTCCTCAATGCCCTGAATCTGATCACGGTGCCGTCGACTGCGAAAGACGCAGTGCCGTCGGCTGCGAAAGACGCAGTGCCGGCCCGCCAGGGCGACGCCTCCCTGCCAGACGCCTTCGCCCGGTCGTCGCCGGACCGGAAGACTTCGCGGGGCAGCTTGAGCTGGCTCTACGAGTTCGAGCCGGCCGGCACGCGCCAACCGACCCAAGCCCGCCACGCCCCGAACCAACGGGCCGTCGACGCACTGCTGGCCACCGCAAAAGGGATTAGGGATTAGGGATTGGAGATTGGCAGTTGGCAATCCGCAAGGGGCGTTAGGGACTCCAAGCCGCACGTTGGGGGTTGGCTGCCGATCGCGGCCCCATGGTTTCCAGGCCCCCATCCCCAATCACTGCCGGTCCACAACCCAAGACGGGCATTGCAGGCCAACGTCAGATCGTCTAAAATTCCGCCGGCGGTCGTACGCCATGCGGGAGAATCCCACTGCGGGGGATTGGGGACTAGGGAATTGGTCGGGACCCGCCAGTCTAATCCCCAGTCCCCAATCCCCAATCCCTTCCACCTGGAGGCGCCAGTAATGTTCAGAGCAATTGGACGGTATTTCCGGGCGATCGGATATCTGCTCGTCGGAAAAGTCGACGCGGCCCGAATGTCCCTGACTACGAGTCCCTACGTGGTCCAGGCCACGTTCGACCACATCATCGCCGAGAAGCGAAAGCGAATCCAGCAGTACAAGGACGCCGTGGGGGCGATGATCGCCCAGGAAGAAAAGAAAAAGGCCGAGCTGAAACTCCAGTCGGAGGACGTGGTCAGAATCGGCAAGCTCCAGGAGGGGGCCGCCGCCATGGCCCGGAAAGTCGTCGCCCGACTCGGCAGCGACGTCGAGGCGGTCAAGAACGATCCCGACTATCTGAAGTGCCAATCCGCCTTCAAGGACTTCGGCTCCACGCTGGAAGAAAAAGAGGCCCGTTGCACGGCGCTGGAAAGCGACGTCCGCACCATCCAGGAATCGATCGGCGGACACAAGATCCAGATCCAAACGCTGATGCGGGAGTTCGAGAAGATCAAGCAGGAAAAGCACGAGACCGTGGCCGACATCATCACCGCCAAGGAAGAAAAAGAGTTGGTGGATTTGGTCGCCGGCATCGGCGAGGACCGCTCGTCCCGGGAGCTTCAGGAGATGCGCGAACTGCGGCACAAGGCCCGGGGTACCGCGCGGATCTCGCGGGAAGTGGCCGGCATGGACACCAAGCACCTCGAGCAGGAGTTCCTGGAATATGCCACCTCGTCCGCGGCCGACAACGAGTTCGACGCCCTGATCGGACTGACCAAGAGGACCGACGAAGGTCCCGACGAGCCCAAAGACAAGACCCGCATCCCCGAATCGTAACGCACCCTTGCAGCCCGACGACATGGCCAAACGATCTTCCTACCAACAACGCGTGATCCGCGACTACTACCGCAACCAGGACGCCATCTTGATCCAACGGGTGGGCGACCTGGTCACCGACTTGTTCCTGGCCGAAGGAAAACAGCGCGCACGCCTCTGGAAGCGTGTGGCGCTGACCTTGGAGAAACTCAAGGTCCCCAAGAATCAGCTACAGCAGATCGTCCAGAGCGACAATCCCACCCTGTTGGCCAACCTGCTGAAGCGGTTGCTGGAGGAGTCGTCGTCGTCGAACAAATAACGTATTCGACGACGATGGAGGGGCTTCGGTCCACCACAGGCGGCGGCCATCCTTGACGTGCTCGTAGCCGCTGTGGCCCGGGCAAGCGATCAGCGTGGCGAGGACCACTGCGCTGGCTGCGGAGGCCAAGATCGCCCAGCGGAGGCGATGCGAGGGGGCGAAAGCGACCAGTCCGTAGAGCACGCCGAAGACAAAACCCGCACCGTGGGCGATGTTGGCCACGTTCATTACTCCTGCTTCGGTCATCACGATACACAAGACGAACCAACCCAGCAGAAGATGCACGGTTTGGTCGGGGCACACGGCCCGAAGTTCGGGCCGCCAACGTCGGCCGATCCACAGCATGCCGAACAGCCCGTAGATTATTCCCGAAAGGCCCACGAGCATGATCGGCTCGATCCGATGGTAGCTGCCGATGACGTACTCGGGCATCATGGAGACGTAGCCCAGCAGCACGATCAGGCCCAGCGTGAGATACGACCCGAAACGGATCTCCAGCACCGGACCGAAGATCACCAGCCAATAGACGTTAAATGCCGCGTGCAGCAGAGCGCCGTGCATCAGCGCGCTGGTAAACGGCCGCCACAACTGGCCCGCCCAGATCCGCGGGAGGATGCCCAGAAAGTCGTTGTAGATAGTCGGGCGCCGGGTAGAGTCCAGCGTAAACACGATCTCCAGTGCCACGGCGACAGCCGCCACGATCAGCACGGCGGGGGTACGACTGAAGTTGATTTCGGGTCTGGCGAGCATGGCACAACTTTAGCCCACCGCGGCGGGAAAACCAATCGCAAATGGGTTCGTGCCGCCAAGCAGGGCAAGGCGGGGGCGTGGCCCCGGTGAAAAAGACTCCTGTCCCCGGCCTGACTGTGCCCGTATAATCGGGCTTCGACTCCGGCTCGGGGAATTGCCATGCGTTCGATCGCCGTGATGAATCAGAAAGGGGGGGTCGGCAAGACGACCACCGTGGTCAACGTCGGCGCCGCCTTGGCCGACGCCGGCCGGCGGGTCTGCCTGATCGATCTCGACCCGCAGGCACACGCCAGCTTGCACCTGGGCATCGATCCGCACCCGGATCGGCCGTCGATCTACGACGTGCTCAGCGGCAAGGCCTCTCTGGCAGAGGTCCGCCGTCAGGTGGACCAGAACCTTTGGGTGGTCGAGTCCAGCCTGGATCTGGCGGCCGCCGAGATCGAGCTGGTCGGCGTGGTCGGCCGCGAGGTGGTCCTGCGCGACAAGCTCCGCGAAGACGGCGACGCCGAGCCGTTCGATTACTTGTTGATCGACTGTCCGCCGTCGCTGGGCCTGCTGACGCTCAACGCGCTGGCGGCGGTCGACGAGGTTTTCATTCCCTTGCAGCCCCACTTTCTCGCCTTGCACGGACTGGGCAAGCTGCTTCAGACGATCGAACAGGTGTCCGCCCGGCTCAACGGCCGGCTGAGACTCAGCGGCGTGATCCTCTGTATGTACGACACGAGCACCCGGTTGGCGGCCGAGGTGAGCCAGGACGTGGTCGAGTTCTTCGATTCGGCCCGGGACCGCAAGACCCCTTGGTCCGACGCGGTAACCTTTCAAACCCGCGTGCGGCGCAACGTCCGCCTGGCCGAGGCCCCCAGCTTCGGTCAATCGATCTTTCAGTACGCGCCGCATTCGCACGGCGCCGAAGATTACCGGCGGCTGGCCGAGGAGATTCTCGCCGAGGGCGAATAGTAGCCGTCTCGCTGGAGCGAGACGAAGCGTCATCTCGCTCCGGCGAGATGGCTACATTGGCGTTTTGAGACAAAGCCTGGCTCCCACTCCCATCGTCGCACTGGATTTTCCGGGCAAGGTTCGGCCCCTGTGACCCGGTCCCGTTGTGCCGGTGGTTTGGGTTGTGCTGACGGTTTATTCCGGTTTTGCGGGAAAGCCTCGCTGGGGCCTGGTCTTGCCTTTTTATGGTCGCGCCGATAGCGCCGATTGCCGCACGGCCAAAGCCCCAAAATGGGTTGAAGAGGCACGGATTCAGCAAATCCCGGGCTACCGCCAAGACGATAGTTTTTCCGAGCGTAGATGGAATCGGCCTGTCCTCCGGGAAATCGGCCTGCCCTCCGGGAAAGGAGTCTTGGAAATGAGACGTCTGAGAACCACCGTTATCTTCTCCGTCGTGGCGATGAGCGTCACCAGTGCTGGGGCCCAGTTCGGATTGTACGGCTCTCCGGAAGTGCTGAATCTGTCGCAGCCGCAACCGGCAATGGCTGCTTACGGCGGTTACGCACAACCCCCGGCCTCGGCCGTCCGCGGCAACCCGACGGGAACGTTTCCTACGCAGCCCGGGTGGCCGCATCCCGGCCCGATGGTCCGAACGGTATCCGACTACCGTAGTGCCGATCCCGCCGCGCGACTGCCGGCCGAGCCGGCGCCGCCGAAAACGCCCGAGTCGCCTGCCGAGCCGCCGGCCTACGGCGGCCCGCCACCAACCGGCAACCTGATCGACCAGATGCTCGCTGAGGCGGGAGACCAGCAGTCGACCCTCGATTACGGCGGCGCGGGCTCCGAGTGCGCAACCTGCGGCGAAGCCGACGTCTGCGACGACCTGGCATCGTGTGGGGCCGGATACCTTTGCAACCAGTGTTGCTCGCCATGGTACGCCTCGGCCTCGGTGCTGGTCATGGGCCGCGACGAAGCCAACCGGGTGTTCACGACTTACGAAATCGGCAACGAATCGAACAACGAGTTGCTCGACGACGGGTTGCGGTGGCGCTGGGGCGGAGAGATCCGCTTTGGGCGGCGGTTCTGCTGCGACAAGTGGGCCCTGGAAGCCACCTACTGGGGCCTGGATTCCTTCCGCGGCTTTGCCAGCGCAACGCATCCCAACACGGTCGGCACGCCGTTGGTCGTCAGCGGCATCGAATTCCCCAACCCGTCGCCTCCGCCCGCCTTCGTCAACGGCACGTCTTATTTCGACAACGCCACCGAGCACCGCCTTTGGCGGCAGGACGAGGTCCACAGCGTCGAGTTGAACCTGGTTCGCCGCCAGGCGTCCATCCCGTCGGACTTCCCGTGGCAGGTCGACTGGTTGATGGGCGTGCGATTCTTCCGGTTCGATGAGAACTTCACCTTCGGCTCGGTGGCCTCTCCCTACGTGTTCGGCCAGTACGGCGGCATCTACGAGGCCTACATTCACGACCAGGTCACCAACGACCTGGTCGGCTTCCAGTTCGGCTTCGACGCCGACTACTACGTGGTGCCCAGGTGCCGGTTGTACCTGTCGCCGAAGTTCGGCATCATGAACAACCAGATCGACCAGTACTTCCACATCTATCGGGGCGACGGCGTGGCCGCCCAACCGACCGCCGCCAGCGGCCAAACCGGTTCCTTCCCCGTGCGGTCCTCCGAAGACAACATCTCGTTCCTGATGCAGGTGGACCTTGGCGTGCAATGGGACTTTGCCCGCAACTGGAGCGCCCGGATCGGCTACCGCGTCTTGGCGTTGACGGGAATCGCGTTGGCGGACCACCAGATTCCGCCTTACATCGTCGACATTCCGGTGATCGCCGACATCGACACCAACGGCGAACTGGTGCTGCACGGGGCGGTGCTCGGCGTGACGTACAACTTCTAAGCGGGCGGCGAGCCTTTCTTTTGCCGCCAAGGGTCCTCGGCTTCGGGTAGCTCGCACAAGGACCGGAACTCCGGATCGGAGCGCACCGGATCAAAGTCCGGCTCGTCGTCAACCAGGGAGCGAAACTCCGGGTTGATCTCCAGCGCCTTCGAGAGAAACTTCAACGCCCGGCCCTTGTTGCCGGCCAGGCTCCAGTAACAGGCCAGGTTGTAGTGCGCCAGCGGCTCGCCCGGCTCCGTGGCCAGCACCCGTTGAAGCGAATCGATGGCCAAGTCGAGTCGGCCGGTTCGCTTGTGACACCATCCCAGCGCGAACCATACATGGGTGTTCTCCGGCGCGGCCTCGGCGGACTGCATCAGCGGCGTCAAGGCCTCGAGGTAGCGCTGCAACTCCCGCAACGCTTCTCCCCAGAGGTAAAGCGCGTGGGGATTGAACCCGGCTGGATCGCCGAGCCGGGCCAGGGCGTCCAGCGCGTGCCGGGGCATCCCGAGTTCCAGGTAACCTTCGGCCTCGCGTTGAATCTTCATCCGGCGGGTTCGACTTTTGGACGACATCGGTTTCGCGCTCCGGGCGGTGGACATATCGGCCGCAGCGCGACCGCGGCCCTGCGGCCGTCTTCACGTCGACGGCACGGCAATACACGCCACCGATCTTTATTGTAGCCGATGATTTGCCAATCCCAAATCGTCCGCTCAAATTCGAGCCGCAAGTGGCGGCGCCGCAAGCGGTAAAGACAAGAAATCGAGTTGCCCGACGTGGCGGACATTCACGGCTGCCAGAGGTGTGACGCGTTCCACCAGATAGGGGGTATCTAGAGGCCCGGCTACGAAGAAGCCGCCTCGGCCACCTCGTTGAAACAGTCGGCCAACGACTTGCTCGGCGTGGCCACCTTCAGCACGGGGGCGAACTGCATGAACTCCTCGTCGATCTGGGCGAGCACTTCCGGCAGCCTAACGCCGCTTGCCGGGAAAACCTTCTCGAAATAGTTCTCCAGCAATTCACACTCGAGCCAAGTCTCATCGGCAACCGACGGCAGCAGGGCCGACAGGGCCACGGCGCACTTTCCCGGCTCGGCTTGCGGCTGCGAGGCCCAACGGTCGACGGCCTGATGGTTTTCGACCAGCAGGGCGAATTCGTCGGGCAGATTCCACAGTCGGGCCATGATCCCGGCCGCCTCGGCATGGGTCCAGCCGAACACCCGCTGCTCCAGAAACGAAAGCCGGATCTTGCCCCCGTCGCGGGCCTGAAGCAACTTGTCGTAAAGCTCCGGCGCTTCCTTGGCCAGAAGCGGCACCGCCATGTCCTGGAGCAGGGCCGCCGCGAACGGTTCCTCGGGCTCCTTCATCCCCAGGAGCCTGGCCATTTCCCGGGCAAACAGGGCCCGACGGAGTGAATCCTGCCAAAGGCTCTTCAGGTCGAAGGGACCGCACTTGGGGTTCGGCATCAAGCTGAAGACCGCACTCCAAAGAGCGAAGTTCTTGATCGTGCGGACCCCCACCAGGGTAATCGCCAATTTGACGCTCGAGATCTCCCGAGAAAAGCCAAAGTAGGACGAGTTGACAAAACGCAACACCTGACCGGTCAGGCCCGGGTCCGACTCGATGGGGAGCGCATACTCGGCCGGCCCGTTGGCCGGATCCTGGGAAAGCTCCAGCAGGCGAATCGCGCTTTGCGGCAACGCCGGCAACTGGGCTCCCGCCAGCATCTTGTTCAAGTCAATCGAGGGGACTTTCGCGTCGCTCATGCTCCAGTTTCTTTCCGTATGGCGTCAGCGAATGGGGACCTTCTCGCGTTCGGAGCCGGCGATGGCACACGACCGCCGCTTCACCTATCTATCTCACCATGAGAAACCTACGCCACGGGGCAGCCTGGGGCAAGCAGAAATCGGATGCCGAATGTGCGGCCGACGGGCCCACCCGGCCGCCGCCTCGCCACGCTGAGGCCAAAAAGCAACTTCTGGGCCGATCGGACGTTGAGCAAACTCCACAAGGCGGCCACCGGAAGCGAAGTTTTCGACGGCGCTAAGTCCGTTCAGCAAACATGGTTGCGCGAATTGGCCCCACGACTCTAAGTGATCGGCTCGCAGGTTGCACTTCTTGGAGGCCATCGTGAGACAACTTGCTTTCCTGTGGGAGGCGTCTGCGACGGCGACAAAGCCAGGCAATCCGAAATCGCCGACGGAGTCGCCTCATACCACTTGTTTGCCGTTAACAAACCCCCTGAAGGTGCAGCGTGCGTTTGATCGGTGGGCTATTGCTGATGCTGTTGGGGCTGGGCTGGTTGGCCAGCGAAGTGCCTCTGGCCAAAAGTCATCCGGCCCGAGAGCCGGAAGCAGACTGGCGCCGCACCGCCGATGGCTGGGAACACGCCAGCCAATGGGCCCCGCGGCCGAAGATCCGCCCGCCGGCGGTGCATCCGCTGGTGATCGGTCTGCTGCAAATACTTCTCACATCGGCCGCCTTTGTCGCCTTTTCCCAACCGCAACTCGACGGTTGGCCATCTGGTGATCGGCCAACCGACGGCCAGTAGCCCGAATTCCGGCGAATTCGGCCACCGGCAAGTCTCGGATGCTCGGCCAGGTATTTTTTGGAGCCTTGCCGCGCATTTTCTTGTACGGATCCGCGGCCGGATTGCCACTATTCTATTGGTGGAGAACAGCCGCTTGCGGCTTCGCATGGTGATCCGCGCCGAACGCGTGCATTACGAAGCCTTGCGTAAGATTTGATTCGTAACCGCCCAACATCAGGAGCCGCTTTGCCATGCGACTTACCCTTCGCACCCTGCTGGCCTACATCGACGGCATCCTCGAGACGGAAAACGCCGAGGAGATTGGCAAGAAGATCGAGGATAGTGAGTTCGCCACGAATCTGCTGCACCGCATCCGGGACGTGATGCAGCGGTTGCGGCTGGCGGCTCCGCGTCTTGCGGACCGCGGGCCGGGGCTCGATGCCAACACGGTGGCCGAGTATCTCGACAACACACTGCACGACGACCGCGTGCCCGACTTTGAGAAGGTCTGCCTCGACTCCGACGTCCACTTGGCCGAGGTCGCCTCGTGCCACCAGATTTTGACGCTGGTCTTGGGCGAGGCGGCCGAGATCGACCCGGCCGCGCGGCAGCGGATGTATCAACTCCCCAACCTTCTGGCGGCCGAGGACCCGTCGGGCAACGGCTCGGACGCTGCGGAAGTAGCCGCCGGCGATGGAGGATCCGGGGACAGGGCAAGCACACCAAGGAAGCGTCGCAAGCCGATCGTACCCGACTACCTCCGCGAGCCCCGCAAGAGGCGGTCGGTGCTGCCGGTGGCCGTCGCCTTGATGACGGCGGCCTGTATAGGCGGAGTGGCGTTGGGCTATTTCGGGTATTTCGAGCGGGACGGCCGGTTGATGTGTCTGTTGTTGGGCCGGCCGGAGGAGATCGCCGACCAGACCGTGCCGGGTTCGGACCATTCGGCCTCCGAGCAATCGCCGCCGGATCAAGGCCCGCCGGAGGAACCGGCGAACGAGTTCCCGGCCCAGCCGCCGGAACCGCCCGAGGAACACCAGCCCGTACTGGTTGCCCCCCTGCCGCCGGAAAGCGACAATTTACCCACGCCGCCGACCACACCGCCAAACCACGATACGCCGCCCGAACCACCGCCCGAATTGCTTCCTGAACCACTGCCTGAACTGCCCGAACCGCTTCCCGGGTTACCACCTGAGCCAGCCCCCGGTGGTGCACTCGAACCGACTCTCGACGTAAATCCGGACCCCAATCCCGACTTGACCCCTGAACCAGATTCCCCTCAACCTCCCGGGTCGCCCGGGCCGCAACGGATGGGGGCGCTGATGTCCGATCAGCAAGTCCTGTTGCGATACCATGCCGAGTCGACCAGTTGGCAACGTGTCCCACCGCAGGGGATCCTGATTTCCGAGGAGCCGTTGGTTGCCCCGACCGGTTTCCGCCCCAAGATCGCGCTGAGCGCGGGCGTCACGCTACAACTGCTCGGAAGCACGCGAATCGAGCTGCTGGCCGGTGGTGGCCACGCCTTGGCGGGCGTAAGAATCCGATACGGACGCGTGTTGATCATGCCGCTGGCGGAGGCCGGAACGCAGTTGCAACTGGTGATCGGCGACCGCACCGGCGTGATCACCTTCGCCGATGCCGAATCGATTGTGGCGCTGGAAGTAACCCATACTCGCATCCCCGGCACGGACCCGGAAAGGGTGCCCGTTGCGGTAGGCGCTAACCTGTATGCGAGGACCGGGCAGATCCTTTGGGACGAGGGGGCTGAGTCCGAAATCGTGCCAGTCGAGGCCGGCGCCTGTCTGGCCGTGGGCTCACAACCGGCCGATGGCCCGCGTGCGGTGCAGGAGCTTCCGAAATGGTTGATGCTCGGCCCCCTGGGGGATCTGGATCGTCGGGCCACGTCTAAGGTGGAACAATCGCTTCAGATCGGCCGCTCCCCCGGCCTGGTTTTGATGGAGTTGGCCGATCCGAACCATCGCCAGGAGGAGGTTCGGCGGCTGGCTGCCCGGTGCCTGGGCGACATGGGCCGTTTCGACGACATGGTGGCCGCCTTGAATGATTCCGGAAATCGGCTCGACTGGCCGAAATACTACATCGAGTACCTCCGCAACGCCGTGGCCCGAAGTCCCGACGAGGCTGCTGAGGTCCGCCAGGCCATCGAGCGGCAGTACCGGGAAGAACCGGCCGCCTGGTACCGGATGCTCTGGGACTATTCCGCCGAGGACCTCGAAGGCGGCCAGGACGCCAAACTGGTCGAATACCTGGACCACAAAGTCCTGGCGTTTCGGGTGTTGAGTTTCTGGAACCTCAAGAACATCACCGGCTACGGGCTGTACTATCATCCCGATCAAACGGCCGCCAAACGGCAGGGTCCGGTCCGGAGTTGGCGGATCCGGTTGGAGGCGGGTGAGATCAAGATCAAGGCCCTCTCCGAAGAGACAATTCCTCCCGTCGTGGAGCAAGAAGGGTCGTTGGACAAAAACGACGAACCGCCGCAAGGGATCCCGGTTCCGTTGTAAGACCCTTTCCTGTCGTGCTATAATCCAGTGTCGGATGGTTCGCAGCCTCGTTACGACGCTCTGCGTTGCCACGCGAAGAGGTTGTGAATTCTTGGAGTGCAGTGATTTATCGCCGCTTGCTTTTTGGTTCCTCGGCAGAATTAGTGGGTCGATGTCGCGGCGTGGCAGGATAACCCTTGACATAGCAAGCCTTTACATCCCAGGTGGCGTGTCGTCTTTTGAGGTAGAGAAACCAAGTACCGGTGCCTCTTCTCTATTCCGCGCCTACTTTGATCGATTCGCCTTGAAAGAC
>SDBV01003794.1_pt1 | contig 22011 bp, 22 predicted proteins | sample 2277081 | NCBI WGS metagenome assembly SDBV01 (sample SAMN10402039, study PRJNA504765) | marine sediment metagenome | isolation source: marine sediment core GS10_PC15, 223 cmbsf | place: Arctic Ocean: Southern Knipovich Ridge | collected 2010 | reverse complement strand
TCGAAAGCTCACGAAAGAGGAGCTTTTACGAAACATGGGTCGGCCGTTGGCCGAGCAGATGAGGGTTTTTTCGCCTGCGAAAGCGGAAGAACTTCTCAAAGCATACACCGACCACAACTTAGCGGAGCACGACAAGCATGTCAGCGCTTATCCTGGGGCTGTCGAGACGTTGCGTAAGTTGAGGGTAGATCGCCGGGTCAGTCTCGGGATAGTCACATCTAAGAAACGCGATCTGTGTCTGCGCGGGCTTGAGCTTACTGAATTATCGGACTTTTTCGAGGTCATCGTAGCCATGGAAGACACTGCCCGCCATAAACCCGAGCCAGAACCGGTTCTCGCCGCTCTCCGTGCTCTTGGGAAAGAGCCGAGCCGAACAGTCTTTGTCGGCGACAGCCCCTTCGATATCGCGGCCGGAAAGAGCGCCGGCACTATGACTGTGGCCGCTTTGTGGGGGCCGTTTGCGGTCGAGACTCTGCGCGAGGCCGGCCCAGACTTCGAGGTCCGAAGCCTCTCGGAGCTTCAGACCCTGTTTGCTTAGAACGCATCGAGTCAGCTAAAGGTTGGCGACGCGTTCAGAGACTGAGCTAATAGCCTGATCCTCATCAGAAAAGAAATCGAAGATATTTGTCAGGCCGGTGACCGATAGGATGCGGTCGATGAATGGATTCGTTACCAAGACCAAGAAGCCGCCTCGCTGCTCGGCCTTGTCCAGGCTGCGCAGGAGCATACCGAGTGTTGCGCTATCCATGAAGTCGACCTTCCGCAAGTTCAAGACTATTTGCGGATGACCCTCTTCGATCTCCGCCAGCATCAACCCGTGGACATCGACGAAGTTGCTCATATCTATCTGTCCGCCGACCCTAATTATCGGAACACCATCGAGGTGTTCTCTTTCAATATCCATCTTCACCCGCCTCGTTGCCCAACAGTTATTTCCCGGGGCTTAGAGGTGTCAAACAGCCGGGGCTAGTCGTTCCCGAAATCGGCGGGATCGATGTTTTGCAGGAAGTCGCGAAACTGCTCCACTTGCGCCTCTTCGCCCTCGCCGGTTAGAACCGAAGCCTTGTCTAAAACCGACTCCTCGGCGAAAATCGGGGCCTTTGTCCGCACCGCGAGGGCGATGGCGTCGCTGGGGCGGGCGTCGATTCGGAGATCGACCGAGTCGACTTTCAGATGTATCTTTGCGAAGAAGGTCCCGTCTTGCAGGTCATCGATGACGATCTGTCCGATCGAGGCCTGGAATCTCTCGATAACGGACTTGAGCAAGTCATGGGTCAATGGCCGGCTCGGCTTGACGCCCTGTAGCTCCATTAATATTGCCGTTGCCTCGAACTGCCCGATCCAGATCGGCAGAAAGCGTTCGGCCTTCGGGTCGCGCAGGATAACAACGGGCTGGTTGGTCATGACGTCCAGATTGACGCCGTGTAGTTCCATCTTAAGCAACTGGGGATCACCTTTTGTTTCTATGAACCTTATCAGAAAGTCGTGCAGCTTAAAACCCTTGGAGCTAGCGCTTTAGCCGCTGCTGGACGGCCTTAGAAGATAATTCCCGTGCCGCGTCTTTTCCTACCCAGGCGGTTGGGCGGGAGTCGGACGTCGATAATTCGCCCGCAACAGTCAAAGCCGCTTTGTGAAGAGCGCGGCTCCGCTTTCCGATTTGTCGCAGGGCCCAGCTGACGGACTTCATTACGTAGTTGCGTTCGTCGGCGGCCCCGCGGACGATCAACGGCAGGAAGACCAGAAACCGTTCGTCTGGCGCTGTCTTGTCGCTCACGGCCAACCGGGCCATCAGCGCGAATCCGGCTCGTTTTTTGAACTCCGGCTTCGCGCTGCTCCAAGCGGCAGCCGTTTCCCAAGAGAACGATGTTTTCTCGATCAAGTTCATAACGGCCTGGTCGCACAAGTCCCAGGAGTCGAAAGCCGTCGCCCACTCTTCGATCAGGGACTCATCGATCGCGTCCGGCTCGGCCACCATGGTCGCGAGTATACGCGCTTCATGGAGGCCGCTGGCCCACAGGCTATCTGCTCTATTCTGGTCGCGGCCGATCTCTTTGGCGAGCTTCCTGAGCTTGGGTATGGAAACCCCGAGAGCGCGCTGAGTGTTTATGCCGAAACGGGCCATCCCGGCGACCGCATTCGGATCGGCCAAGGCCCGTAATCGAGAGATGACTTCATCGTCTTCCGTCGTCGGTATAGAATATATCAAAACCGAGCGAGAGGGAGGAGTGGCGGACTTGAGTGACGGATGGGACTTTACCGCGAAGATAGAGGAAATGTCGGAGCCAGAGGTTCGGGAGCGGATCGAGGCATCGATGGCCTATGAGATACAGGAGAAGATCGTACCGATACCGTATGTGGCCGGGGTCGAAGAGACGGTCGAGTATTGCTATCCGGAGTTGAGCGCCCGCTGTCCGATGACCGGCCTGAGAGATCTCTACACGGTCACTATCCGCTTCAAGCCCGAAAAGCGGCTTCCAGAGCTGAAGAGCTTGAAGATGTACTTCTCCGGCTATGATGAGCTACCCATATCCCATGAGCATTTGGCGGCCAAGATTTACCAGGAATTCCAGGTCGCCGTCGAGCCGGCCGAACTCCACTTGCGCCTTGACGTGGCCGTCAGGGGCGGAATAAAAACGACCGTCGAGCTAGGCCAGACCCTCTAAAGCTTCTGCTCTCTCGACACAGGTGCCGCAGACGCCGCAGGGCTCCTTAGCGCCTTCATAACAGCTCCAAGTCTGGGAGAAATCCACCCCGAGCTTGACCCCCTCTGCGGCTATCTCCCCCTTCGACATCTCAATGAACGGGGCATAGACGGAGACTTGATGGTAGTTGCCGGCCCGCAAGGCCCGGCCGAAAGCATCGATAAACTCGGGACGGCAGTCAGGATAGATGGCGTGGTCTCCTGAATGTACCGCCAGAGCTAATAGGTCGACTTCCTCGGCCACCGCCCAGCCTCCGGCGATGGCTAAAAAAATCATATTGCGGTTGGGGACAACGGTCGCCTTCATCGCCTCCTCCTCATAATGGCCGGCCGGGACGGTCATTTTCGGGTCAGTCAGTGCATTGCCGCCAATCAGCTCTCTTACCGGAGAAATATCGACTAGCTTGTGGGGTACATCGAGTTTGGCGCAGGTCCGGGCGGCATATTCAAGTTCTTTTTTGTGGCGCTGTCCGTAGTCAAAAGAGATTGCCAGCGTCTCCACGTCACGTTCGAGTAGGTGATAGAGGAGGGTCGTCGAGTCCATGCCGCCTGAGAAGACGCAAATGGCGCTGTCTCCGCGCTTGATATTTAACTTATCCAGACTCATTTTATCCCCAATACTTTGTGGAGTTGCAACGAAAAACGGAGGGGCAACTTGTCGTCTATTATCCATGAAGCGAGCGCCCGGGCCGGATCAAGGCCGTCGCCGGGGTTCTCGAGACAAGGAGACATGATTGCCGGGGCGGCGAAATCGTGCCGGCGGATGACAGCAACAGCTTCCTCGTAGTCCGCGCGGTTGGCCACAATGAACTTCAGTTCGTCCGCCGGCCGCAAGGCCGACCAGTTTTGTGGCGCAAAAGGTACGGAGACGCCGGCGCTCGGCAGCTTGTAGTCGACTGCGAACGATGGGACATCTCTGAACCCGCCTATCGGATGAGTGCCGTTGGTTTCTACTGATATGGCGAGCCCCAAAGAATGCAGGGCCGTGAAGAGTTCTTGCGCCGCCGGCTGGTCAAGGGGCTCCCCGCCGGTGACGCAGATACGCCCCACGCCTTGCTCCCGAACTGCGCCTAAGACAGCAGCGATCGACATCTCCGTCCCCGCTTCATGTGCATACGCGGTATCACACCACAAACAGCGCAGATTGCATCCGGCCAACCGGATGAAGACCGTCAGCTCTCCCTGGAATCTCCCCTCGCCTTGCAGGGAGGTGAATATCTCGGCTATTTGTAGGTGATGCCGGCTGTCGGGCTCTCCCAAAGCGTTACCTCGCTGGACAGACCGGTCTCGCCATCGATAGTCTCTTTGAGATGACGGGCCAGGTTCTCGGCCGTGGGATTGAAGTCGACCACTTCATTGAGATTGACATGGTCGAACCGGTCGATCATCCGTTTGATCGAATCGAAATCGGCCACCATATCGTTCTGAAGCCGGTCGGTTTCTATTCTGACTTCGATTTCCCACCGGTGTCCGTGCTGGCGTCCGCAGGGACCTTCGTAGCCGTGCAGCTGGTGGGAGCTTTCGAAGTGATGCTTAAGTTTGAGAATATACGGCAAATCTCACTCCCGTTTTCAAGAACGTATCATCACGAGGGCCATCTTAAAGCGCTCGTTCGCCCGCAGAGAGTGCGGCCGGTCGGCCGGCATGATGACGAACTCACCAGCCGACGCCGTCAGGGCCTCGCCGGCGATTGTTATCTCGGCCGACCCGTCCAGGATAAAAACTAGCGCGTCGAACGGCGCGGTGTGTTCGCTTAAGCCCTCCCCGGCGTCGAATGCGAAAAGAGTGACATTCCCTGTCGATTTCTTCAATATCGTCCGGCTGACGACCGAGCCGGATTGGTAGTCGACTAGTCCGGCGCTGGGCAGCGCCCGGGCAAAAAGATCGTCTCGCGACCCTGCTGTTTCCTCGCTCATATCCAGATTATAGCCGAAACGGTCGAGCCGGACAGGCTTGTCGAGGACGAGAGCCATGTGGACGACGAGGAACGCGAACCGAGGGAAGTCATGACTCGGATGAAGGCTCTGATGAGTACGATGAATCCGACGAGCACTGATTGTCAGAGGCTCTGTCTCCCGGGTTCTTTATCCGTGGTCTACCTGTGTATAATGGGTTTGTCCCCTGGGCCGCGAGCCTGCGTTGAGACGATAGTCTTGGAGGCGGGTCGGGGTGGTAGAGGTGGCCACGAATGTACGGCCCAGGATGGACCTGATGAGAAACAAGGAAAGAATCGGCAAGTGATCATCGCCCGGATCGATTTTCGTAGATGCGAGATATGCGACGGTTGCGACGCCGCCGGTTCCTGCGCTACCAGGGCTATAATCAGGATCGACCACGACGAGCCGGCCGCTATCGATCAGGCTCTTTGTCACGGGTGTGGAGATTGCATCTTGGCCTGTCCGCACGGAGCTATTTCAATTATGGAGGTATAGCGATGAACGCAATGAAAAAGGTCTTGGTCCTTGGGATGGTGCTCGCGCTCTTTATCCTGGCGGGATGCGCCCAAGGAGCGGCCGACTCGGCCACATACAAGAACATTACTGTCGACGAGCTGAATGATAAGATGGAGGATGAGGGCCTATTTCTCGTCGATGTCCACATCCCTGAACAGCCGCGCATTAAGGGCACGGACCTTTTCGTCTCATATTTGGATGTGAAGGAGAGTGCCGACAAGTTCCCAGCCGACAAGGATGGGACGATCGTTCTTTACTGTCGGGGCGGCGGTATGAGCATAGATGCTTCACTCGACCTGATCGAGATGGGATACACCGATGTCTACAATGTGGCCGGTGGCGCTGAGGCCTGGAAGGCCGCCGGTTATCCGATGGAATAAACAGCGCTGGTGCTCCAGTCCATGGGCGGAGGTTTTCTAGCCGTCAAGTTGTTTGTTGTACTATGGCCGCATGGATCTGGAAGTATTGATCAAATCGCATAATCCGATCATCGCCGTCGAGACGGTGGAAGAAGCGCGTCTTGACCAAATCTTGCATGAGATAGCCTGGGAGGCCAACCTCCCTTATTTCGTTTGGGACTGCAATCAAGGACTGCAACGGACACCGGGGTCGGGCGCAGTCTACAAGACAGCCGACCCGAAAGCAGCGATGGACGCGGTCGCGGAGATAGAATCGGGTGTTTTTCTCTTCCGGGACCTGGAAGATTTTTTGCAAGACCACACGGTCGAAAGAAAGCTGCGGGACTTGGTCAAAGAGTTCGGACCACAGAAGACGGTCGTCTTTGTCGCCCGGGACGGGGAGGCCCATCAGGATATCCGCGAGTTGCTCGTCTATTATCCACTCCCCTTGCCATCGACGTCGGAGCTAAGGGAAATGCTCGATAGTTTTATCGCCTCCATCAAAGGCAAGGCCCGGATCGAGCTGGACGAAGCCGATACGGCCCGCATCCTCGACAACCTTCGTGGTCTGACCACCTTCGAAGCCCAACGAGCGCTTAGCCAGGCTGTGGTCGCGGATAATGCGTTTGATGAAGAAGACGTCCGATTGCTTGCCAATATCAAGAAGAGGTTCATCGAAAAAGACAATCTGGTCGAATATATTTCGCCTGAAGACAATTTCACAGTCGTTGGCGGACTCGACAACCTCAAGCAATGGATAGCTAAACGAAAAGTCGCTTTTGCGGAGAATGAGTTCGACTTGCCGGCCCCAAAAGGCGTGCTCATGATTGGGGTCCCCGGCTGCGGAAAGACTCTCTGCGCCCGGGCCATCGCCAATGAGCTGCGGGTTGGGCTCATCAAGCTCGACCCCGGCCGCTTATATAACAAGTATATCGGCGAGTCGGAAGCCAACCTGCGCAAGGTCTTGAAGATGGCCGAGAGTCTGGCGCCGGTTGTGCTTCTCGTCGACGAGATCGAGAAGGTGATGCCTAGCGGGGAGCAGAGTGCCAGCGACGCCGGCCTGGGCGCCCGCATCTTCGGCACTTTTCTCAGCTGGCTTCAGGACAAGGACGAGCCGGTCTTCGTCGTGGCGACAAGCAACAACATTCGGGCTTTGCCGCCGGAACTGACCAGGAAAGGTCGCTTCGACGAGATTTTCTTCGTCGACTTACCCGACGAGCGGGTTCGTTCCATTATCTTCGATATTCACTTGAAACGGCGCAAAGTCGATCCGGGAGCGGTGAACGTCGTGGAACTGGTGGCTTTGACGGAAGGCTTCAGCGGCGCCGAGATCGAGGAACTGATCCTCTCGGCGCTATATTCGGTTGCCGGCGGAGCAGGCCCGCTGACGACGGAATTGTTGAAAGAAGAGCTGAAAACAAGTATTCCGCTCAGCCACCGCGACGCCGAGCGCGTTGCTGAGTTGCGTGCTTGGGCTCGCGCAAACACTATCCCAGCCTAGAGCGCGGCCGAAAGCTCCGTCTGCTGCGTTGTTCTTGGCCTCGACTCAGTCACGTACTGATGTACGCTCCTTCGCCTCGACCGGCGTCCGCCTTGCATCCGGAGCTTTGGGCCGCGCCCTACAATCGTTAACCTTGGCCTCGACTCAGTCACGTAGTGACGAAGCGCTTTAACGGTTAGACGCGTTATCTTAGAAAAACGGCCGATCGCCAAAAGATTGTTCAATGTTCCGCCTCCTTGGTTACATTATGAACTCTCCACTTAGGGGAGGGTCAACTAATGTGTTTCCGGTTCCGGGGGACGCGCTCGAATGCCGGAGGTGTTGGCGATGGCACGATCTAGATTCTATGGGCCGGATCACCGTAGCGGTCTTTTCGGGCATATGACAGAATACTATGTCTATGTCTGAACCTGCTATCCAAGTTACAGATCTTTATAAAGTCTACACAGCTTCGGGCGGACGCTCTATCGAAGCCGTTAACGGTATCAGTTTTTCTGTCGCCGACGGAGAGATCTTTGGCCTCCTGGGTCCGAATGGCGCTGGCAAGTCGACTACGATCGGCATGCTGACGACGATGGTCAAGATTACTTCCGGACAAGCGGTCATCGCCGGAGTGGATGTTGCTGCCAACAGTATTGCGGTCAAAGAGCTTATCGCTGTTGTTCCCCAGGCCACGAATTTGGATCGGAGCTTAACGGCTCGCGAGAACCTGCTCTTCCATGCTAAATATTTCGGAGTCCCGAAAGAGGAACGCGAAGACCGGGCCGACGAGCTATTGGAACTAATGGCTCTGAAGAAGCGGGCTCGGGATTATCCGGCCGATTTCTCCGGCGGGATGGCGCGGCGCCTGATGATAGCTCGCTCTTTGATGCATGAACCGCGGGTCATATTCCTGGATGAGGCGACGACGGGTCTTGATCCACAATCGCGGTTGATGCTATGGCATAAGATACGTGAGCTGAACAAAGCGGGACGGACCATCTGTCTGACGACCCACTACATGGAAGAGGCCGACCAGCTTTGCGACCGGGTGGCCGTCATCGATCAGGGGCGAATACTCGCTCTCGATACCCCGGCGAACCTCAAGGCAATGGTTCCTGGGGGCAATGTAGTCGAATTACGTACAGCCGCTCACGACCATGGGCTGGCCGCCCGGCTCCGGGAAGAGCTGACGGGCCTGGAGAAGATCGAGACCGACGAGAAGATAGTCAGGCTCTTCTTGGATCGTCCCGAAGAAGGGCTGATAAGTGCCGTCGAGGTGGCGCGGGCCCATGGGGCGGAACTCGAGTCCATCAAGCTTCAGCCGATCACGCTGGAAGACGTCTTTGTCCGCTTGACCGGCAGGGGGCTGCGCGAATGACATCCCAATTCACTACCTTCAAGGCCATAATCGAACGCGACGTCCGGGTGTTGTCGCACAATCTCCCCGATTTTCTCATGCGAATCGGCGTCAACCCGGTCTTCCTGGCCTTCATCTTTGGCTTTGTCCTGCCGCGTACCGGCACGATACCGGCCGGCTTCGCCAACATCATGCTCCCGGGGATCCTGGGGATAACGACGCTGGCCGCCGGCGTTCAAGGGACAGCCATTCCGCTCGCCTGGGATCTCGGGACGACCAGAGAGATACAGGACCGGCTGCTGGCCCCCATCAGCTTGAGGCTGGTCATGTTGGAGAAGATCGTGATGGGTATGTTTGAGTCCTGGGTGGCCGGGGCCTTCGTCTTTCCCGTCGCCTACTTCATCATGCGCGAAAATCTGTCGCTCGAGCTAACTAGCGTCGGCGGACTGCTTCTCTTGGTGGTTCTCGGGGGCTTGGCCGCCGCGACTCTGGGGATGGTCTTGGGCACCGTGGTGGAACCGATGCGCTTCGCCATGATGTTTGCGACCATAATCATCCCGATGGTCTTTCTGGGGGCCACCTATTACCCGTGGGCGAGCCTGTCGAAGATACCGTGGCTCCAGTACCTGGTCCTGCTCAACCCGCTCGTTTATATCAACGAGGGCTATCGAGCGGTCTTGACACCGACTATTCCGCACATGCCTTTTGGCTACGCCATCCTCGGCATTCTGGTCAGCACGGTGCTTTTGATGGCGGTGGCCGTGAGGACATTCGAAAAACGCGCCCTCTCTTAATTGGCGGCACGTTATTGAGTGCGCGCTCCGTAGTTGGAGTCGATCAGCTCTTTTATTTCCACAGGCGTTTTGCCGGCCGCTTTCCAGTTGGATGTCTCCCAGACCTCGCTTAGGCAGGTCAGGCAGCCGATACCGTGGTCGCTGTAGATGGCCTGATTTTTCGACCGTAGCTCGTCAATATAGCAGTTGAAAAGCGAAGGGTGTTCCAGACCGGAGTCACAGCCGCAGTAGCACTTTAGCGACTGGACGAGGACGTGGTTGTCGGGATCGGCAACAAAAGCATAAGCTTCATATATTTTGACCGGTGCTTGTTCGACCCGGTCCGGGAAAGCGCCCAGCGGCCGCAGTTCGGCCCAATCGTCGGCGGACTCGCGGTATTGCGTCCGTGCGACAACCGAGTCTGTCTTCTCGACCGCTCCACTCTCGACCGACGCTTGCTTGATCTCGGGGTTAGAGTCCATTCTCGGTGGGCCCAGGGCGACCAAAGCGATAATGGCTCCGACTGCCAGCAGGGCCAGGCCGAAAGCTTGGGTTCGTTTTGCACTCGGGGGGCTCGGCGGTTCTTGGCTTTCGGTCATGCAAAGTGCTCCTGTAAGGACCGGCTTATCGGCCGATCAAGGCCTATTTGCTTTCTTGCTACCGTTCATCCCTGGTTTATAGCCGCTTACCGAGCTTTCGCTTGCCACAAGCTTGCTAACACTTTAGGGTGTTGGTAGGTGTCGCTCTTTGGTTTGTCGGCTACCCCGGGCAAGCGAGCGAAACCATCGTTTGTGCGGGCCACCTAACATAACGTTTCAATTGTAACACTGCGGCAATGCTCGCCAAAAGCCCAGGGGGCAGGTTTACAGGAACACTATGAATGGCGCTTCAAGAAGATTCATTGCTATCAGTTTAATAATTATCATTGTCGCGGTGCTATCGGGCGTGGCGGTGACGTCCGCGCTTGGGGCCGTCAACGAAACGAAAGTCCACCAGAATTCCAAAGACTATCAGAGCAAGACCTGTAACGATTGTCACGATTATTTGTCTCGCAATGAGTCGACGGATCGACAATATCTAGCGGCCCACCGGCGCCACTTTCTCTCGGTCTTTCTCAACTTCTTCGACAGCCAGGGCGGAGTAGACTACGGGTGCGCCAAATGCCACCAGGAGACGACCCCGCCCACCTACTATGAGGGCAATACCTCCGTTACCAAACCCGACGCTGAGAACGAACTCAACCGAGAAGTCCGTCCCGGCGTCTGTATCGAGTGCCACGGGATGTTCCGTACGACCAAGCATAAGTTCGACGGAGTCGAGTACGATTACGTGGCCCTAAGGACCGAGTGCACCAGCTGTCATAATCCCGACGGTCCCGGCCTGCGCCCGGAGGATGCCCACGGAGCGGCCCCGCTGGAATCCAGTTCGAGCATCGATCCGTTCACTGCCGGCGTCTGGTGGATCAATCAGCGCTACGCCAACACCAAATCCTTTTGCTCCCGCTGCCACGGCGGGCTCGCTTGGTTCCAGGTAGAAGAGACGAACCCCGGCATCGGCTGCGGCTACGATCTTTGCCACAAGACCTCGCCCAGCTCTTTCCTTAACACTTCCGTAGCCGAGTTCCTTCTCGATACCACCTTCACCGGTTCGCACGCCATCCACTTCGACAGCACAAGAGGCCCCGGTATCACTTCTTGCGAGACCTGCCATGGTACCGGCTCGGCCCTCGGCAATCACACAGGACATAAGAACGATACCAAGAATTTTGCCGGCGGCGACCTAGAGGACCTCAATGCCACGGCTGTTTGCGATACTTGCCACTCTCCGGGCGGGTCTTTCAATGGCGTCGATTCCACCACTGACTCCATCGGGGCCAAGAATAGCTGGACGAGCGGGGTCTACGATACCCCCGTTACCCTTACCATCGGCAAAGAAAAATGGTGTGTTGGCTGCCACGATTCCGATCCGCCGACGATAAACGGTCAGGCCGCCAAGAAGATGGGCGGCGATAATATCAACTACGGGTACTTCAAGTCCGGCCACGGTCTCGACTCGGGTAGTAAGTACGATGACGACGCTATCGATGACGCCAATGGTAATCCGGGCGGGGAAATCGACTGTGTCGATTGTCACGATCTCTCAAAGACGCACCTGACCGGTGCCGACGACACCAACTTCGACGGGCAGCGCCTCAGCTCGACCGTGAATGGCACTACCACGCCGTCTATCCAGCGGATCTGCGAAGGCTGCCACCAGAACAAATTGGGGTCTCTCTCGGCCACCAGGCAGGTATCGACGCACGGAAACGATACTGCGGGCGGTTACACTGACGTATTAGAGGAACCGTTCAGTATCGAGTGCAAGGTATGCCATGAAGTACATGGAAACAACTACGCTGGGGGTAGCCGCAACCTTAAGATGGTGAGAACGAACTTTGGCGACTATAACGACAGCACCTCGGTTGTCTTCACGAGCAGCTCCGGAACCGATTCGTATGATGAGTCAGATACTGTTGGAATAGAAGATAGCGATGATCTTTGCGCGACCTGCCATATTACCGATAGTGCTAGCAATCCGGGCTACGATACCAGCAAACATGCCGGCGGTCACGAGCACGCCTCTATGGGTGACCAAAGAGGCAATGACTGCACGACTTGCCATCAGCACAACTATCTGGATGACGCCACAGTGACCCCGTCGGACGGCTTTATGCCAGGTGGTGGCTGCGATCTCTGCCATACCTTCCCCCCTGGGGGCACTCAAGGCACGTACAAGGGCTCCGCCACACATGATGTCCATGTTGATACATATGGATACGAATGCATTACCTGTCACAATGACTATCCGCTAGGGCATAATGAGAGCGCGGTCTCGTCCGAGGACGATTGGGAGGATAAATTCGAACCGGAAAATGTGGATGTCGTTTTCAGTCCGCTCAATCCGCTGGGCGAGACAACGGTGACGACCACCACGGACATCCTGAATGCGCTGGGTCGCGGGTACGACACTAATCGACAATGTCAGAACACGTATTGCCACGGTCAATCGGGAACAATAAACGGGAAGTCATTCGCGTTATTGGGGGGGACCAATCAAAGCGGCGGCATTCCCACCTGGGATGACGGCAATGCGACTTCGCCGACGGCGACATTTGCGATAACCAAGCTAAGCGGCGACTGCGGGACATGTCATGACACCACTGCCGACAACCAGGCCCAGGGCGGCACCTTCTGGCCGATCTGGGATACAACCGATTCTCAGAATGACTGGACCGATACTACTCAACCAGTGGTCTACGATGTCACCAGCGGCAGTTCGATCGGTTCCGGAGCGACGCAGATTGCTCACAGAACCCACCTCGATAAACTCAGAGGACCGAAAGAGAGTTGTAACCAGTGCCACAAGACACCGCCGACGGTCACCGGCAGCGAGTCGCCGGGTACGCCTTCGACTCACATCAACCAAACGCTCGATTTCCTTGATGGAGAGAATACGATCGCGGCCACAAATGCTTGCGACTATTGTCACGCTCCGAATGGGCCATATGATGGCGTCAACAGTACGAGTATTTCGGTTGGCGCCAAAGATAACTGGGCTACCGGCGTCTATCTGGACGATGGGCGCCTCGTTCCGGCGAAAGAAAAGTGGTGTGTCGGTTGTCATGACGACCCCGGCTCCTATGTTAAAGAGGTAACCGCGACCCCGGTCAATGGTGATAGCGTTACTTACGGGTTCTACCCGACCGGCCACGGCCAGAAGAATATGGTCAAGTGCACCGACTGCCATGATCTGGAGCTGGAGCACATCGATGGTGAGCCACGGACCTATACGTACACCGGCTCGGGGCAGACGCCGCAAGACTATCGCGAAGGCTACCGCCTGCAGCTGGTTGATGGCGAATACCCAATGGTTGTACCGCTCCGCTCCACCAGCGATGTCGATACCCAGTATCGGCTCTGCGTGAAGTGCCATAATCAAGACAGTATCTATAGCTCAGAGACGACGCCCGGATCTAACTTCGTACGCACAGGCGGGTTGGCTCAATACTCGGGGGTGGGGCCATCGGCCCCCGGCAACAGCCATGTATCGATGACCTATCCGGGTACCGCTCCGACGGCCGTGATCTGGAACTCCGATTGGGATGACAATACGGACGATAGTCCGATCGACGCGGGGTTTGACTCGCGGGTCTCTTGTGTCACCTGCCACAATCCGCACGGGTCGAAGTACCCGGCGATGATCAGAGATGGCAAGATTGATGGTAAAAACAAGGCCAACGGTCAGCTGTATGACGGTCTGGAATTCTCCTATGTGACAACCGGCACACCGTGGGTTGAGCCGTACGAAATCGTTGTACCAGATGTGGGCACATTTACTGTGTCAAACAGAACAGGTACGTCAGCGGGGGCGACGAAGGAGAATAGTATCGGCGCTGTGCTGCGGTTCGCCGGCGAAAACGCCGATCAACGCTCTTGCACGACTGCGCCGTGCCACGGTAGCTCCCCACCCCCCCTCGAAGACAGGGTCGCTGAATATCCGAGCTATCAGATCGATGATGACCCATTCTCCGGCAGCCCGAATCTGATCGACTTCTACCGGAAGGTGGTGCCGGTGATCACGTCAGCGCTCTATACTTCAGACACCACGGTCTCGGTCGTTTTCACCGAATCCGTCAATGCGGCTCTCGGTGACTTCACAGACATGCAGGGCAGCTCCGGTGCGCTGACGAAGTTGTCCATCAGCGGCAGCGGTACAGCTATCATTGAGATCAAGATCGGTTCGACCAGCGATACGACCGGCTCGCTGGATCTGACCTCGGGCATTACTTCTGTGGCCAACGGTACTCCGCTCAGCCCGGTCGACGACCAGTTCATTTGGGACGGCCGCGACTAGCCGCGTCGATCATCGCGCGCCGGACTAGATCCAATCCAGGTCGATATCCCTTAGCGCCCGGCGCCGATCCTTGTAGTCTGGGACAAACTCGCTCAAGGCCCGCCAGAAGTCTTGGCCGTGGCCCCGATGCTTCAGATGGCAGAGTTCATGGTAGACGACGTACTCTATCAGCTCGGGCGGTAACATCACCAGGCGCCAGTTAAGGCTGATATTGTCGCCCCGGCAGATGCCCCAGCTGCTTTTTAGGTCCTTTGACTTTACGGCCGCCGGCGCTTGTCCTGTCTTGCCGGCCAGTTCGAACGTGGTCTCGTGCAGGCGCTTCTCGGCCCGCGGCCGGTACCAGAGCCTCAGGCAGCGCTGGATGAATTCCGTTCTTGTCTCTCCGACCAGCTCGGGCGGGACCACGAGGGTGAGCGCTCCGCCTTCAAAAACAGGGCGGCGGATTCTCTTAACCTGAGCCGACTCCACCCGCAACGGCAACGCCCTTCCCAGGAAGGGCACGGTCTCTCCGGTGACAAAGAGCGGCTCTACCAGTCTTTTGCCGGCGGCGGCGATTTGCTTGTCTATCCAGGCGGCCCTGCCGGTGACGAAATCGCGGATAGCAGCCGGTGGTGTCTGCTGAGGCGCCAAGACCACCACTTGGCCTTTTCGGGTGACTTTGACGGCCAAGGTACGGCGGCGGTTGGGCCGGCGTTCCAGGGCGAACCGGATGGTCTGGTCTCTGACGACCAGGGTTTCGTATCGCTTCATGCCACCTCTTTAGAAGATCGGCCTCTCATAATAAGTGGGCCCCTATTGGCATGGCAAGCGCCTACACGATAGAATCGACACATGTTTGTGCTAACCGATCTCTCAATATACTATCGCCCTGCCCTCGCCGTAGTGGCCGGACTCATTGCCGGTCTCGTAGTCGAGCGGCTCGTGCTGGGGACGCTCCGGCGGGCGGCCCTACGCACTAAATGGGAAGGGGATGAGATCCTTATCAACGGCCTCCACGGCATGGTCGTCGCTCTTTTTGTCTTGGCCGGTTTATATGGGGCTCTGCTGGCCGCCAATCCCGATCCCGAGCAGCAGTGGGTCTACTTCCAGCTTACGCGAAATATTATTATTTCCGCCATGATCTTGTTGGCCACGGTAGCGGCGAGCCGGGTCGGCGTCGGTTTTGTCGAGCTGTACGCTTCGGGCATACCAGGCATCGAGCCGTCGACCTCGATTTTCTCACACATAACCAGGGCCGCCATCTATGTAACCGGCATACTGGTCGTCTTGCAGACTTTGGGGGTATCGATCACGCCGATGTTAACGGCGCTCGGTGTCGGTGGTCTCGGTGTCGCTCTGGCGCTCCAGGACACGCTCTCCAATCTCTTTGCCGGCCTTCACCTTATCGCGTCGAGACAGATCCGGGTTGGCGATTACATCCAGCTTGACTCGGGCGATGCCGGTTACGTCAAGGACATCACTTGGCGCAACACGACCATTCGATCGTTGCCGAACAACATGATTATCGTCCCCAACGCCAATCTGGCCGCAATGACCATTACTAACTTCAACCAACCGGAACAGCAGATGAATGTCGTCATTCAGGTTGGTGTCGCTTACGATAGCGATCTAATTCAGGTCGAGCGGGTGACCATTGAGGTGGCCAAAGAGGTCGTGCAGGATGTCACCCATGGGATCGCCGATTTCGAGCCCTTTATCCGTTATCATACGTTCGGCGAGTCCAGCATCGATTTCTCTGTCATATTACGGGTCAAAGAATTCGGCGACCAGTATGTAGTGAAGCACGAGTTCGTCAAGCGCCTTCAGGAGCGGTTTGGGCGGGAGGGTATCGAGATACCGTTTCCGATCCGGACCATCCAGTTCGACCAAGACTCACCCGGCGGCCCTGATGGCCCGGCGTCGATCTCGAGCAAGTGATCTATTTCAGTTGGCGACCAGTTCGATGCGGTTGCGGCCGTTGTCTTTGGCCCGATAAAGGGCGGCATCTGTTTGGGCGATGAGCGTATCAACAGTATCGCCTTCGTGGAACTCGGCGACTCCGAGGCTGGCGGTTACCTTGATTTCGACATTGGCTCCTAGGACCACGGCTTCCTCGATCGCCTTGATCATTCGCTTAGCCACGCCTGCCGCTCCTGCGAGCGGAGTCTCCGTCAGGAGGACAATGAACTCTTCGCCACCGTAGCGGGCAACGACGTCGGTTTTTCGGGTGTTTGCCAGCAGGATTTCTGCCGTCTCCTTCAGCACTTCATCGCCCATCTGGTGTCCGTACTCGTCGTTGACTTTCTTAAAGTGGTCTAGGTCAAGCATGATCAGGGTCAAAGGCGCTTCATAACGCGTCACTCGTTCGACCTCTCGTTCCAATTCCTCAAAGAACTTACGTCTATTAAAGAGTCCCGTGAGAGAGTCTGTGACGGATAGGTGCTGGACTTGCTGGTAAGATTTATACGCGATGTAGAGGGAGGAGATGCCGCTGACCATTGTCGAGAAGAGCGATAGGTCCTCTTTCTTAAAAGCGTTTTCTTTTGAGCTGAAGAGGCCGGCCAGACCATTGACGACAGCCAAGGGCAGCATTATCTGAGAGCCGACCGTTTCTCCGGCCGCAACTATGCCCTCTCTGAACTCGAGATTAAAGTCGACAGACGCTGAGTCAATGGTGTCGCCTAAGTCTGCCAGAATGTCCATGACGCAACCCTTGATCTCGGTGACAAAACCGGCTTCGGCGTCGCGGTTGACACAGACCGTGGCGATGGTGTCGTTAGGCTCGGCAAGGACCAGCGCGAACCCCTCAAATGGCAAGGCGTCGCTTAGCATGCTAAGTATCTTATCGAGCATATGGTCGAAGTCTTGGAGGAGTGGCAAGGTTCGGCTCAGCTCGTGAACGAAGGAGATCTCCTTCTCGGTCAGTATAAATTGACGTTTACTGGCGGTGATATCCTTTAGCATGATCTGGATCGAATTACCCCCCTTGTCGTCGACTCGGACCGCCGCGCCGTCGAACCAGGCTGCGTCTCCGCTCTGTTGATTGAGCATTAGATCTTTCACTTCGGCCGCTCCCCCGGCGATTGCGTCCGCGATAAAATCTTGGATGGTCTGCCGCTCTGTTGCCGGGGCCAGGTTCGGCAGAAAATGGCCGGGAAGTTCTTCAGGAGCGTAGCCAAGTAGACTTGAAATGGCTTGGTTTGCTTCGACGATCTTTCCTTGGGCGTCAACGACTATGACCGAGTCATTCATCGTTGTCATCAGCCGCTGATAGCGTCCATCCGCCCGCGCTAATTCTTCTGTTCGAGAGGCAAGCTCGATCTTAAAGCTTGCCGCTCGTAAAGCGGTCCGTCTCCCCAGCAAGACCATCGTTCCCCCGCCTGCCAGCGCGCAGACGGCGCCAACCAGTAGCACTTGAGCAGAGGGCAGTCCGGCCAGCGTTGCACCGGCCGTCAGTATTGGCAAGGCGGCTGCCGTTAGCCCAAGGATGAGGGGTTCGCTTTTCACTAGTCCTGTTCGGCGGAGATGTCTAGGCCGTCCACCTCTTTTATGAGTTGTTTGACGATAATATTGCCGGTCAGTTTGGCCAGTATATCGAAGAGGTTGGCGATCAGGTCCTTGAAGGCCTCGCGCAGTTCGACACGTTCCTCGTCGCCCAGATGCTCTCCTATCTTATCGAAAGAAAGTCCGGCATCCGTCACTGTCAGATAGGCGAGGACCGCATGTTCCTTGCTTGTTCGGTCGATGGCGCGCTGTACAATCGTGACGACCGTAACCGTTCCGAGCGTCGGGACTATTTTGGCCCAGACCGTTCGAAGCAGGTCTTCGTATATCTCAAGGACGCTGGTCTTGATCTGGCTTTCGATCCCCTCGTTGTCCTCTTCCATAGTCGTCCTTTCTCGCGGGTCTTGGCCCTCATCTGCCGATTCTGTCAAATGCTTCGGCCGATTCCAGGCCGAGCTGGTATAAGAGCTTCACGTCATCGGGCTGAAAAGCGTCTTCTTTTGTGTTGGCGGTGGTGAGGATGCCGATCACTTCCCCGTTATTAATAAGCGGTACGCTGATGAACGAATTGAAGAGCGCCATGTCTTCCGGCAGGCTCTCTTCCTTGACGACCTTAGTAACCTTAACGTCGGCTTCAGTCAATTCTCCACCGTCTAGGACATTTGCGGCCGCCAAGACCTTGCTCGTCAAGTCTGTTGCGGCTTCAGGACCCAGCGGTTGCAGTGAGACAAGGTATAGGCGATGGCGGCCGCTTGGGCTAAGCAAAAAGAGGCCCATTACATTACAGTAGATAACCACGCCGACCGTACTTAGCAGCAGCGACAGTATCTGGAAACGGTCTGTCGTTACGCTGATCTTGCCCTGGAAATCCGCCATCTCGTTTTCTTCGGCCAGCTGTCCTTGCTCGCGGAGGGCCAGGTTGCTAAAGACCTTTTTTATTCGACTGAGGAGATAAGCGCCCTCGTATGGCTTGGTGATAAAGTTGTCCGCGCCGACGCCAAGCCCCCTGATGATATCCATGATGTCGCCCTTGGTCGTTAGCATGACCACCGGAATGGCCCGGGTCTCTTCCCGGCTTTTTAGTTCCTGGCACATCTCGTATCCGTCCATCTCCGGCATGACGATGTCAGAGACGATCAAGTCCGGCTTCTCCGCCAGGGCCATCTCCAGACCTATGCGACCGTCCTCCGCCAGGAGTACCTCATATCCGTCACTTTCCAGTATCAGTTTGGCTCTTTGGGCTTGTGTCGGGCTGTCTTCAGCTACTAGGACCCTTTTAGACATTTATCTTCTCCACGCGTTTTAGCAGACCCGTGCCGACGTGATCGACGAGGGCCGGACCGATCTTGCCGATCGGCAGTACCTTATCGACGGCGTCCAGCGCGAGGGCTGCTTTTGGCATCCCAAAGACGATTGACGTCGCTTCATCCTGGCAGTATGTTTTTCCGCCTGCTTCCTTGATCTCTCGCAATCCGGTCGCACCATCCTCGCCCATACCTGTTAGGAGGACGCCTATCGAGTGGCCTCGAAAACTGCTGGCGATTGTCTCGAAGAAGTAATTTATTGACGGCCGGTGATAGGTTTTCTTTGCGTAGGACGGAGTCAGCTCTATCCGGCCGTTCGCAGAGACACCGAGATGAAGATTATCCGGTGCGATATAGACGGTTCCGGGCTTAGTCTGTTCGTTTGCGTCCGCGACCTTTATCTTTATTGCGCATTCTTGGCCCAGCCAGCCGGCGAACGCCGACCCGAACCCGGCTGTCATATGTTGAACGATCGCTACCGGGACGGGCAGTCGGCGGGGAAAAGATTTTAGGATTACACCCAAGGCCGCCGGTCCGCCGGTCGAAGCACCGATGGCGATGATGCGCGGCTCGGCCGAGACGGCAGTTCTTGTCAGTGCCGGCCGGGGCCGCCGGCCAAATCTGGTCACGACTTTGACCGTCGACATGACTTTAACTGTTTTGATTAGATTTGCTTTAATGCGGTCGTAGTCGCGATGACCGTAACCCCGGGGTTTTTCGAGTACCGTCAAAGCACCTTCTTTGATGGCTTCGAATGCCGGACGGCTCTCCACCTGATCAGTGCTGGCCGTGACTATGACTATCCGGGTCGGGGACTCCCGCATGATCGAACGTGTCGCCTCCACTCCGTCCATCTTGGGCATTAGAATGTCCATCGTGATGACGTCGGGGTGCAAGTTTCGGGCCATGGCTACGGCTTCAATGCCGTTCTTGGCGATTGCGAGCACTTTGATCCCGGGGTCGCTTTCGAGAAGCCCCTTCAAATGACCGGCGATGACCGCCGAGTCTTCTGCTATTAAAACAGTTATCATCATTTCCTCCGCCAACGCCTACCCTATTGTACAGGTGTTGCCGCTTAAGGTCTCTAGGCCGTTTAGACTAATTGCTCGATTGTTTCTAAAAGGCTCTTCTGGTCGAATGAGTGCTTGACGATATAGGCGTCGGCACCGCATTCAAGGCCCCGCGCTTTATCCGCCGTGGAATCGAGGGCGGTTACCAGGACTACGGGCAAGTCTTGCAGCTCCTCGCTTTGCTTGACTCTGGTCGTCAGCTCGAAACCGTTCATTCGTGGCATGTCCACATCCGAGACGATCAAGTCGAAATGGTCCCGTCGCAGCGTTTCCAGTGCCTCCAGGCCGTCATTGGCCAAGAATACGTGATAACCGGCTGACTCAAGGATGTTCTTCTCCATGATGCGGGTCGTGATAGAGTCGTCAACTACCAAGACCGTCACATCTTTCTTCAGTTCGACCGAGGTGTTTGGCTTCGCGGCCCGAGGCTCCGGGGCCGACCGGAGTTGTGTCCGGCGGGCCGCCTTGATCATGTCGCCCACATTTAGGATCATTACTACCTTGCCGTTGCCCAGGATCGTGGCGCCGGAGACATTGCGAACCCGAGACATCATCTTGCCCAGCGATTTGATCACTATCTCCGTTTCGCCGAGCAGCGAGTCGACTACAAAGGCGACGCGTTTTTCGGCCGCCCCTAAGATAATAACCGGGAGCTTACCGGACTTCTCAGACTCTTCGTCGCTCGGCGACTCCAGGATGTTTCGCACGCTGACGAGCGAGATCGAGCGGTCTTCGATGCGGATGACATCCTTATCGCCGACTGTGAAGATTTCATCGCGGTCGACGCGGACGATCCGCTCAACAGCGGCCGTCGGGATGGCATAAGTCTCGCCCGCTGCCTCTATAAGCAAGACTCGGGACGTCGATAGCGTAAGCGGCAGATTGAACGTGAAGCGAGTTCCGCCGGCAGAGCTGGGGTTCACATGGACCAGGCCGTTGAGTTTCTCGATATTGATTTTGACGACATCTAGGCCGACGCCTCGTCCGGAGACGCTGGTGACCTTGTCGGCGGTGGTGAAGCCGGACTGGAAGATCAGGAGGCGCACGTCTTCATCAGAAAGTGCGCGCGACTCTTGTTCGGTGATGACTCCCTTATCCACCGCTACCGCTCTGATCTTGTCGAGATTGAGCCCCGCGCCGTCGTCCTCGATCTCGATCTTGATCACATTGCCATGTTGTCCGGCGGTGAGCTTGATTGTGCCTACTGCCGGTTTTCCAGCAGCAACTCGGACGCCCGGGGCCTCGATGCCGTGATCGATGGAGTTTCGGATGAGGTGCATCAGAGGGTCCTTTATTCCCTCGATGAGCTTCTTGTCCAACTCCGTTCCCGTTCCCACTACCTGTAGATTGATTTGCTTATTCTGGGCGCGAGCTAGGTCGCGCACCATTCGCTTGTATCCTTCGAAGAGCGATGCCACCGGAAGCATGCGCACCCGGCGGATATCTTCCTGGAGGTCCTCTGTGATCAGCGACATGCGCGTCGAGTCTTTCGAGAAATCTTGGAGCAGACGATTAGTATGCAGCCAAAAGTGTTTTAAATTCTCCTGGTTTTCTCCGAGGAAAGACAGGATGCCCACCAGATCCTCATGGGGCTGGCGGCGGAGCTTGTCGTAGGCGCCGCGGTTTTTAAACCAGGACTTCTGCCACTCTTGAAGGGCGCCCTTGAGGTCTTTCAGTTCAGAGATGCGCTGCTCAGTGCGGATCTTCGAGACTAGCAACTCCTCGACATGCGTCATGAGCGCGTCCAGTTTGCGGGTTGAGACTCTGACCGTTTCCTCGACGCCGCCGTTGCGCTTGGCCTTGGAGTTCGCGTTGGTTGAGCCGTTGGAACGATTAGCCGCCGGCCGCCCATTTTTTGGAGTGGCCGTTGATCGACCGGGGTCGACCTGGGCCGCGACGCCTTGTTGAAAAGCGTCGGCGTCGGGCGTTGCCACACGATTCAACCGGGTAAGAAGGCCACTGTTGTCAGGAGAGCTAGTCCCCTCAACCACTGCCGACAGGGCCGTTTTCATGTAGTCAAAGCCCTCATAGAGAAGGTCGAAGTGGCTTGGTTTTAGCTCCAACTCGCCACGCTTGGCGGCCGCAAAGACATTTTC
>SDBV01003793.1_pt1 | contig 22013 bp, 19 predicted proteins | sample 2277081 | NCBI WGS metagenome assembly SDBV01 (sample SAMN10402039, study PRJNA504765) | marine sediment metagenome | isolation source: marine sediment core GS10_PC15, 223 cmbsf | place: Arctic Ocean: Southern Knipovich Ridge | collected 2010 | reverse complement strand
GACCGAGTCAACAATGGTTCCGAAAGAGCGGGGCCCGCCGAATCACGACACCCTTTGCAGCCACGACAACCAGCCCCGGAAATTCGCGAGATATCTCGAACGAGATGTGCGGAAAGTAAGGTGGACAGATACCAATTATCAGTTTTTTGGTAGCTATTACGGCAGACATCACGGAGCACACGCAGAGCATCCAGAGTTCAGACGTAAAGCAACCTTTGAAGAAGCCACCAGTTCAATCGCCCCGGAGTGGCATAATTAAAAGAAAGGCAACCCCGTAAGGTAAAAAAACATCGACGAGGCGCAAGTATCGCGGAACGCAGGATTCTGCAGGCGTGCGTGCGGCAGATTTCGGCCGAAGTCGGGCTTCGCGCCCCCGCGTAAGAGTGGCTTGCAACATGATGTGACTGCCATGGGTCCAGTAGGGCGCAGCGTCGAGTATGGCATAAGAGGAACTCGTAACGCGTCAACGCCGCTCATGCCGCGTCGCGATAGTAGTATCGCAGTAGGCCGCCGAGACGCTCATGGCATTGGATGGTGCCTTGCGACCGGCCGACTTCTTCACCGGGTTCGATCAACGGTCGTGAAATCGATCGCTCCCAACACGTCCCAATGGGCCTTCAGGAACGTCTTTCAGGTGGTCTGACGCTTCCGATCGGGTACGGGCTCGATGCCATGATTCCTCAGGATGTTGCCAACCGTCTGGTCCGAGATCTCGTGTCCGAGGTTGGCCAATGTGCCCTGAATCCGATCGTAACCCCACGTCGGATTCTCGCGGGCCATACGCACAACGAGCCGTTTTACTTTCTCACTGACCGGTGGTCGCCCCGGTTTCTTCTTCCGGCGATCACTGCAGTCCCACTTCCTGGCAATCAGCACGCGATGCCAGCGCAGCAGCGTGTCGGGCGTGACGACCGTAGCGATCTCGGCCAAAACCATGCGCGGGAGCATTTTGGCTTTCACAGCCAAGCGCCGCCGCTGGTCATTGCTGAGCAGGACCCGCTTCTTGCCCAGTTTCTCCTTCAGCACCTGGTTTTCGGTGCGAAGGTATTCAACGGCCGCTTGTTGCTCTCGATTCAACCAGCCAGCCAACGAGACGACCAGAAGTTGCCCAGGGTGGAACATCGTATTCATTGTCGGCGTTTCGGTGAGGATGCGAAATCTTCACTTTGGCGCCGAGATCGCCATTAGTCAATAGATGGCTTCATCGAATTCGCGACATTACCCGTTGTGGCAACCCATGGACCGGTAAGCTGTTACGCATAGGCTGGGCATTGTGACCTCACGAGCATCACTTTATCGCAGATAGCGGGCAGCCGGGCAAGCCAAACACAACTCCAGCGGGCGCAACATGTTCCGTCTGCCCTTCGGGTTGGGCAGGCGAGGGCCAACGGTTCGCCGGAATTGCCCTGCCTGCCGCTTCACTCATTCGGGGTTTCCATTGTGGTTTGGCAGTTCATCCGCCGCCGGAAGCTGCCGGAACCCGTTGGATGTCGCGGCAAGTTCCTCGGGTAATGCGTAGAACCATGGGCCATTCGTTCGGGGCCGCTCGGCCGTGATCAGGCCGGCCCGTTGTAACCTATCAAAATGTGTCCGCACTTGCTTCACCGACCAACTGCGTAACAGCGCCGCCAACGATGCGGCCGATTGACGCCGCCACGCGTCACGCTCCGGCACGCGGCCATTGAGCCCCATCTTGAGATATTGCCGATAACCGTCGCTGGTCTCCTGCAAATACTCGATAAAGCGGCGAACCATGCCCGAGCGCCGGTTGCCCAAATCCGCAATCTCCCGCCGGGTAATCAAAGGTTGCGGCGCGTTCGCGTCGACCGTTTGCCGTGTAACCGTTTGGTCGGATTGGTAGAACGGATTTCGCTCCGAGCCATCGTCGCCGAACTTGACGGCAAGATAGACATTGGCCCGATTGACCATGTCGATCACCAGCGAATCACACGGGTCATCAATAGGGCCGACAATGGCCGACTGGAGGTACGCGCGAACGAGTTCATAGTCGGCTACGGTTGCGCCCAACGCGCCGTTGTTGGAATCATCCCCCGGCGACCGGTGCATCAGCCGCATACCAGCCAGGAGCCCTTGAAGGACCGTTCTCTCCCGAAACGTCACCAACTGCCGTTCATTCGAGTCATCTGCCAGGGCAGCTTCCCCCAGGTATCCGGAGTCTATGTCCACCTGAAACGTATTGGCAGCGTTTGCCCAACCTGGAGCGAAGCGGTTACCGGCAATCAACCATCGTGTGATGGCCTGACGCTCTTCCATGTCGCAGCGCAGCAGAAGGGTCGCGCCCGGGTCCTCGTCGGTTTCCACGGCATCGCCACAAGAAAACACCGTCGGCCGAGGACGAGGTGCTTCGCCGTCCAGCCCGGCCATCTGCACGCTCCACACGGTGGCATGGTGATGGCTCGGCGAATGCACGAAAACCAGGCGCAACCCGTCAATGCGTTCGGCAATCTTGCGAACGTCCGCCTGCCCGTGGACGTGGTGGACTGCGTCTGCATCGACCGACCGAGCAAAGTATTTCCACTGCTCACAAAGTAGCTGTGCGGGATAATCCCGGTAGCAGAGCGTCAACGAGCGTTCCGCAATCCCCGCGGCGATCGCCATCTCGCCAAGGATCACGGAGACCGGCTTTCTCGGTTGTGGAGGAGTAGCGTTCAAGCGTGTCATGGCCGCACCTCCCTACGCCCAAAAGCGGACCGTTGATTTCGAGGCGGCATTTCATCCAGAACAGGAGAGACAAGGCCCATAGAGCCATGAATCCCGCACCACGACGACCGAGCGGAGTCGCTTACGCTCCGCAAGTCTTGACGTACACAGCAGTTACGGAAGTTCACCCGAAAGATTGAATTGGGCGCAGTTGTGTCCTCAACTAAGCCGGTATCAATCTTTGCCGTGAACTTGGCTTGCGCATTCGTCAGCCCCCGCGTCGACTTCATGAAATGCAACGCAGTATACTTCCGAAGCGAATCACGTGATCCTGCCCGCAACACGAGTTCCAGCAGGATGAATGCCAATATCTCACAGCTTGGTTGGCAAAAGTTGATGCTGTGTCGTGAAAAACGTGCCGCGCATCGTCAAACGCAGATATAGATTGGCCACCAAGAGGAGTTGATGGACAGTGGAAGACTGGCTGCAAGAAGAGTGTAAGCATGAGCTAAATACTTGTAAAGAATGCGTCAAGAGTACATGGAACTGAATTTAGAATTCAGCAAAGAGTAAAGATGCGGGCCGAATGTCGATTCCGAAGGTTCTCGAACATCCTCCGCAATGTCGTACCATTATCGAGTTGAATTCTCTTTGAAGACGTGCCATGAATTGAAAAGCCACCAGCTTGCCGCCTCATGTACGTATGCGAAAAGTAATCACGATACAGTTTGCAAAGTTGATCTTTCGGCGTTTTTTGCAACGAATCCCTTGGGAATCTGCTGCAACGCTTCGACACCAGATTCCATTAACTTCCTTTGGCCACGGCCTTTTAAGAACTTGACGGAACTAAGTTTGGGCGAGGATGCACCATTTTCTTGGATCTTTCCGGTTGCCTCCGCAAGCTCCGGCTCAACACCAAGTTCGAGAAGGGGAACCGTGATCGGCTATTGCCGATGACATCAAACTTCGCCGAGTTTCTGCTCAAGCATCTTCCACGATCGCACTAAGATAGGCCGTCAAGCTTCGGAGAAACTACTCGCTCGGATCGAACTCTATAACCGAAACCGAAGTCGGAATGGATATAAGGATAAAGACAAACACGTTCTCCGACGTGAGAACACTCTTGGTAACACCCCCATTTGAGACCATGAATAGGCAAAGGTCGCTCGGTGCCGTATCGCCACAAACCGTGTACTGCAAGGGAGTTACAAATGCGTGGTGCACGCGACGCAAGAGTTGGAAAATGTCCGTGATACCGGAAAAGCGCCGGAATGGTTGTCTCGACTCGCCCCCACAACTCTTTTTGGGAAACACATCATCTATAATACATACCGCCCACGACTGACCGGCAAGTCATTATCGAAGTCAATTCGGTTTGCTTGAGGTCTCAGATTGTGACACTATTGTATGTAAGCGGGGACGAGTCGCGTCCGTTACACGGCGAACGCATCCCAGCAAGTTCATATCCCACGTGCCATTGATGGCCGGGAAAACCTTGGCCCTCAATGGCTGTTTTGGCCCGCAATGAGCGGGCGAAGGAGCAGAATGATGACGGAACATCACCTAATCGCCATGGACGAACACACCCCCCGGCAGATCGAATGGCTCTGGCCCGGTCGCATACCTTGCGGCGGTATCAGCCTCTTCGACGGGAATCCGGGTGCCAATAAAAGCAGTTTGCTTTATGACATCGCTGCGAGGGTTACCACCGGCAGATCGATGCCCGACTGCAACGCTGCCTGTCCCGCCGGGGCAGTCATTCTGCTGCAGGCCGAGGATGCTCTGGACACCATACAGCGGAACTTGGAGGCCGCTGGGGCGGACCTGGCAAAAATCTTCCTCTGCGACAAGTCGCTCTCGTCCGCGGGGGGAATTCTGACTCTTCCGGACGATTTGGACTTCCTGACCACTGAGATCGAGCAGAGGAAACCCCGGCTGTTGATCATTGATCCTGTGCCAGCATTTATAAGCGTCAATCTTAACAATGATCAGGCTGTACGTCAAGTGACACAGCCACTTGCCGCGCTGGCCGAGCGGACCGGCGTGGCGATCGTTCTGGTTCGCCATCTGACGAAGTCCGGCGGCGCAAACCCGTTGTATCGCGGGGCCGGCAGCATCGCTTTGATTGGCGCCGCCCGTTCTGGCCTTTTAGTGGCCGCGGATCCGGGCAACCCGGAACATCGCGTCCTGGCGCAGACCAAGTCGAGCCTCGCTGCCCCGGTGTCCAGCCTGTCATTTCGGCCCGTTTCCAAAGGCAATGGCGTAGCGATCGAGTGGCTGGGACAAAGTGACTACTCGGCGGCGCAACTCCTGGAGGCAGATCGTTCCCACTCACGTCGCGAGTTGGAGGAGGCGATCTTTGTGCTTTACTCCATTTTGGCCGACGGTCCCGTTCCGGCGAAAGAAGCCAAGCGGTTGGCCGCTGCGGCGGGTATTTCCGACCGAACCTCGCGGCGAGCCAAGGAAGTTTTGGGGGTCGCGTCCAAGCGGAAGGGTTTTGGCAGAGGGAGCAGTTTCTCGTGGGTTCTTCCCGAACAGCACGTAGTCGTAGATCGACTCAAGGATCGTGAGTTGGACAGATTGCTGGACGACCTTTGTCACGGGCCGGACTCTGAACATGATGTTATTCAGGGGGACCATGATCCGGCAACCGGAAAGACGACCCATAAAGACGGTCGGAGACCCGACGAGGACGGCCCCGGTACTGTCCCCTCCTGCCCGAGTGAGTAATTCAATATCCTAGTCAACTGCGGCCACGGTGAAGCAGAATCTCCAGTGTATAATAGCAGACACCCCACTTAAGCCAAGGAGTACTTTCCTTGAAAACAAGCACCATCGCGGGTGGATGGAGATAGGCGTTCCAACTCGACCCCAGAACGTCTGTGATCGAGCCGGTTGTTCAGTTCGTCGAGGTGTTGTTCGGCTTGGGCGATCAGGCCGTCGAGCCCGGAGACCGTTCACCCTTCAACCTGACGGTTGCGCAGCTCGGCGAGTTGGGCATTCTGGCGGTCGATGATCGTCTTGTATTGAGACTGATCACAGTTCGACGGACGTTCTTGACCGAACGCGCTTCCGTGTCGCCAAGGTGTTTCCGACGCGACGGCGGGTGCCGGGGAGCACTCAGAAATCAGCCGCTACAGTCCGGGGTGCCTGCGAAAGCTAAAGAACTCAAGAAAACGTGGCATAATAATACGGGCGAAAGGTTAGAAATCGGCGGTGCGCGTACCTGGCAATTCCTGCCACTTGTTCGGCACCGACTTCGGTGCTTCTTCCACGCCAATGTCTATGGCCAATCAATCGCAGGCGGCCGTTACCCGGAACCGTCTTCAATCTCTGCCAAAGTTCCGTGACGAAAGAGGTTCGGTCGGTCGCAAGCGGCCGACTAGACGTCCTTTCGTCAACTCCAAGGCCTCCACGGTGCCCTGGGCCCACCTACCACCGCTATGTGGTGGAGGCTGCGTTCTTGTTAGCTCATCGACATGAGCATCTGAACTCGCGACGCTTCGTCTCAATTCCCTAACAGTTGTTTTCGTTTGCATAGGAGGAGATATTATGCATAGACACGACACTACATCGGTTAACGACCCCGGCGCGGAACACCCCACCGATACGCCTGCCGAGCCGGCGTTGACCTGCGAGCAAGTGGGGTTTGCAGAAGTTTTGGGCCGAATCCTGGCCGACAAATGGCGGCAGGAGTCTGCTTCGCGGCATGTCCCAGATTGCGATGAGACTGCTCGATAATTCGCGCTTCCAGCACAAAGGGCGAAGCCGGTGCAGCAACCGGAGAAACGAACAGGCGTGTCGAGGGCACTCGACAAACATTTTTGGTGTGTCGCAGACCCTGTTTGAGAAGTATAATGATAGCAATTCAACCGGCAAGCCTCAAACTAGAGAGCCAAGGCGTTTGAAATGTCGAACAATCCCGCCAAGCAAGAAATAGAAATACCTGCCAAGATCCGCGACACGATCGAGGAACTTCAGGGCAAGGTGGCCAGGCCCCAATGGGCTTCCCGAATTTGGGACAAGCTTCTCACCGAACGAGAACGTCAGAAGCTGGGAGGCGATCTGGAAAAGTGCTTGAACACGCTGGGCAGTACAGTCCATATCTGGATGAAGGCGAAGGACGTCTCACTGCTTCGGGCGATTGCGGACCTTGCCAAGCGCCTTGGCTTCATTATTGATATGGACTACGAGTGGATATTGCGAGAGATCGGAGAAACCGACGATCGCGCCGATACGCAGGTTCGTCCCCGATGGAATCGGGATCGGGGCGAACTTTCCTTTCAGGGAACTATCGCTCGAAAGCTTCGGAGCATCAACATCGCGAAGAATATCGTCACCATCCTCGACACATTCGAGGTCGAAGGTTGGCCTGATCGAATCGATGACCCGTTGCCAAAACGTCGGGACTCACAACGCCTCCGCGAAACTATCGCGAATCTCAACAAGAACCTGCACTATCTCCGGTTTCGTGCAGATGGCACCGGCCAGGGCGTTGTCTGGGAGCGGCGTTGACCAGCCGCGCCGTGGCCGCGCACTGGCCTTAGACAACATCCCATTCTTTGGTCCATAATTTGGGTATTGCTTACGTCGCAATCCGTGCCTATTGTGTTTTGTACGGCACCCCAATACCTGGATCAATGCCATGGACGGCAATCTGAAACTGACCGACAAGGAAATCACGCAGGCGTTCGCGAGCCCGACCTGGTCCGAGCGGTTTCCGCCCGTGCTATCCGTTGGGCAGGTCGCGGAACTTCTTCAGGTCCCGGTCAACACGATATATCAATGGCGGTCACGCGGGTTACTCAAGGGTTGCTGCCGCAAGACCGGCAAACGACTACTCTTCGTTCGCGACCGCCTTTTCAAAACAATCTTCAATGAAGGTTTAACCAATGACAGATAATCGCAACAACAAAAGCGACAAACAAGCGTACGAGCAGATTGGCGAGCACGTCCGCATTTTTCAGCGCAAGAACCGCTGGTATGCTAACTTTCAGCATGACGGCAAGCAACGTCGCCCTTCGCTCGGCACATCGAGCAAGAAAGAAGCTCGCCGTCGCGCGATCCAACTGGATGCGAAGATATCCTCCGGCCGGTACGAATTGCCTGTCCAGGCCCCGGGCATTGACGCCGTGATCGCTGCATACGAGATCTATCTCAAAACTGAGCGGCGCTCCCGTAAGACGCTGAAGAAGTATGCGCATGCCTTCAAACTGATTTTGGATCTGGCGTCGCAGCGCAAAGCCAAGACAATCCTCGACGTTGATCTAGCATTCGTGGATGCCTTTCGGGCTGCCCGCGTGGCGGGCGGCGCGGCGCCCAAAACGGTACATAATGATACCGTCACGATTCGGCAGTTGGTCAACTTTGCCTGGCGGCGGGGGATGATCAACGAGGACCCACTCAAGGGCCTGAGGCTTTGCAAACCGAAGCCAACGCCTCAGCCCTGCTGGACGCCCGTGGAACTGGACCAGATCATCGGTGCCGCCGCGGAGCCGCAGCGCTCGGTTTTTGCGGTGTTGGGCGGCACGGGTATGCGGATCGGCGAGCTGAAATTCCTCACCTGGGATGACATCGATTTCGCCCACAAGGTAATCCATATTCGACCGAAGGATGATTGGAAGCCCAAAACGGGCGATGTGCGAGCCATCCCCATGAGCCCGGTCGTCCGGGACGTCCTTCAGCAACTGCCGCAAAAAAGCCGTTGGTGTTTCACGGCCCTACCGTCGAAGCGATACCCGAAGGGAGACCACCAGGTGAGCGAGCGGCGTCTCCTCCAATACATCAAGCGGGTTCTCGGGCGTCTAGGCCTGAAGGGCCATCTGCACACGTTCAGACACACGTTCATCTCGAATGCGTTGACCGGCGGCATACCCGAAGCGATCGTCCGGCAGTGGGTCGGGCACGTAGACCGTGAGATTCTCAAACACTATACGCATATAGCCGATGCGGCCTCCCAGGCGGCCATGCAGCGCCTGGCCCGGGCCGATAACCACTCCCTGCATGAGGACAAGGAGGTCAGCAATGATCACACGAAGGATTCCAGACCAGCACAATTTCAGCACAAAACCGAGGAGCCGCAAAATGACGACGGCGCAAAACAAGAGCCGCCAACCACTTAGGTCGACGGCTTCTTGCACGAGCGGAGGGCAAGGGACTCGAACCCTCAACCGGTTACCCGGCACCTGATTTCGAATCAGGCTGCTAGCCATTCGCGTACCCTCCGGCCGCCTGCGATTAATCTAGCTTGCCGAAGCGTTTGCGGCAATCCCCTCTATGCGGGGGAAGAATCGGTGACGACTTCTTATAGCGGTCGGCACAAACGACGACGCACAGTCCCACGCATTGCTCTGAACGTTACCGTAGTTATCGCCCGAACAATCGATTACTCCGGACGTCACCAACCGGCAGGATTGTCGCAGTCGGACCCGAAAGGCTTGTCTGGACGCACTTTGGTACGAGCTTGGCTACGATGCTCGATGTGCCGGTTCTTGGGGCTGCTCGTGCTGTGTCGGGCGAAGGAAATAGCTTCGCCACCGGTCCGAACACCTGCCGATACGTCGGTAGTTCTCGATAAAATGCACTTGACGTCACGGAAGACGGTAGAGGTTATTAGGAGATCACCTAGATGAACAAAGACACTTTTCGTGTTGTCACCCGTGGGGCTGACGGCAAAATTCGTATCCGTGACTACGACACCTCAGAGGAGTTGCTCAGGCGACACACGCAGGTCGGCGTGGACGATTGCAGCACGGATCTTGATCTGCGTGGCCTGCCGGTCTTTCGCGGGCTGATCGGCCCCATGCCCGAGGGCCAAAACGTGATCCGCTATGAGTCTCCTGAAGTCTTCGAAACCCTCACCAAGGATTGGGGAGTTCCCGCCCCGAAACGTCGCACCCGCTCGCGCTCTTCTCGTTGAATATCGCATCGCCGGGTCCAATCCGGGCTTGAAAAGTCGGGCCGAATCCGGCATCCTTAGGGAGGCTGTGCTTGGCATTCTTGCATACACCCCACGCCACTGTGGCCCGGTAGTTTCGGTGCGCAGCGGGAGATAAGAGCGCATGATCGACAAACGGATGCTGAAGATTCTCGTCTGTCCCGAAGACCAAACGCCCCTTTCACCGGCCGACGATCAACTGCTGGCCCGACTGAACCGGGCGATCCGGGCGGGAGAAGTCGAGAACTTAGGCGGCCAATCCGTCTTGGAACCCGTCGAAGACGGACTCGTTCGCGACGACCAGACCCGGTTATACCCGATCGTCGACGGCATCCCCGTGCTGTTGGCCGACGAAGCTATTTCGCTGAAGCAGATTCAGTAAGCAGTAGGCAGTAGACAGTATCCTTTTGAGTAACCGTTCACAAAGAATTGATGGGAAGGTGTCTTGACGGGATAACAGGATGGACAGGATGAAAGACCAGGAAGCCTGTTTGCCTGATCTTGATCTGATGGGGCTTTCGTTGTATTTCAGTCAAATGTAGTTGAGGTATGATGAGGGGAAACAGGAGAGACAAAACCAAAGCTTCTCGTTTCTTTTCTCCCGCTTTCTGTTTATCCTGATCATCCTGTCAATCCTGTCCAAAACCACTACGTCTGTTAACGCTTACATTCTTAGGGAGGCTATCCCATGGCGGAAAAGACGATTTTCAAGAAGATTATCGATGGGGAGATTCCGGCCAAGATTGTCTTCGAGGATGATCTGTGCATGGCCTTCGAGGACATCAATCCCCAGGCGCCCACGCATTTGGTCGTGATCCCCAAGAAGGAGATTGCCTCGGTCGACGAGTTGGGCGAGGACGACGAGACCTTGGTGGGACACCTATTCACGGTGATGCGCCGGATGGCCGCCGAGTTGGGCCTTACCGACGGCTACCGCGTGGTGACCAATTGCGGTCCTGACGCCGGGCAAGAGGTGATGCATTTGCATTTCCATCTACTGGCCGGCCGAAAGCTCACCTGGCCGCCCGGCTGATACGAGACGTTCCCGCGGCGCAGCAAAACGGGGTGACCAGCGGCTGGCCACCCCGAGGGTGATTCCCATGTTCTTGAACCGGCTTAACGCTTCGAGAACTGCGTTCCGCGTCGTGCCCCGCGGAGGCCCGGCTTCTTACGTTCTTTCATCCGGCTGTCGCGAGTCAACAGGGCCGCGTCACGCAGCGCCGGCTCGAGCTCCGTGTTGAAAACCTTCAATGCCCGGGCGATACCCAACTTGCAGGCGCCGGCCTGACCGGTGTTTCCGCCGCCATTGACGCGAATGATTACGTCGACCTGATCGCGGGTACCGGTCTGCACTAGCGGCGCCAACACGGCATTGCGAGCGTCAAGATTGTAGAAGTAGTCGTCCAGCGTCCGCTTGTTAATCGTAATCTTGCCTTCGCCTTCGCGGATCCGAACGCGAGCGACCGAACTCTTCCGCCGCCCCGTACCCAACGAATCAGTCGTGGCTGTTGCCATGGTATCCTCTTTCAATCTCGTTCTAGACCGCTGTTTGTTACTTCTTGACGCCGAGTTCTCGCGGCTCGGGCTGCTGTGCCTGGTGCGGGTGCGAGGGACCGACGTAGATCTTCAGTTTGGCGAGCATCTTCGTCGCCAGTTTATTCTTGGGTAACATCCGCCGGACCGCCTCTTGGAGGATCATTTCCGGCTTCTTTTGCTTGCGTTGCTCGGCCGTTTCGCTCTTCTGACCCGGGTAACCGGTGTACCAAGTGTACTTCTTCCGTTCCCATTTGTTGCCGGTAAAGACGATCTTGTCGACATTGGTCACCACAACAAAGTCGCCCGTATCGACGTGCGGGGTGTAGGTCGGTTTGTCCTTGCCCATCAGGATCACGGCAATGTCGGTGGCCAGCCGGCCGACGATCTTGTCGCTGGCATCGACCAGCCACCACTTTTGCTCGACCTCGTTTGGCTTGGCCATATAGGTTTTTGTCATCATCGTCATGGCGCTAACTAACCCGCGTATCTGGAGTCGCCCCGGGAGGCTTCCCGGGAATTGAACCGTTATGCTTCGCCTGCCTTCGTTGCAGGGAAACTCGTAGTTTACCGCTTTATCGGCCATCCGACAAGGGTGCCGCAACCGAACAGTAAGAAAAGGAGCACCCTTCGCAGAAACACCCTACAAAGAGGGGTTTACCTGGGGCCCTTTACCGCAATAATTGCCAGCAAATCCCTAATTCCTCCAGGACAGGCCGGAAGATGGGCGATATACATAAAGTGTAACGCTGTGATAGCCTAGAAATCGATCATGATAGTCGCGATTGCAAAAGAGACGTTCCCAGGCGAAAGACGCGTGGCCTTGGCCCCGGCCCATGTCCCCTTGTTGTTGAAAGCGGGCTTGGAGGTGCTGGTCGAGCGATCGGCCGGTCAGGCGGCCGGCTATCCGGACCGGCAATACAGCGAAAAAGGGGCCAAGATAGCGGCCAACCGGGCAGAACTGTCCACGGCGGACGTGATCCTCGAAGTGCGAGCCGCAGGAGCTCATCCCCAGGCTTCGGCCGCCCAACTGGACCATCTTCGGTCGGGTCAGGTCGTGATCGCCATGTGCGACCCGTTGGGGAACCCCCAACCGGCACGAGACCTCGCGGATCGGGGCGTGACGCTGTTTGCCTTGGAACTGTTGCCGCGGATCACCCGGGCCCAGAGTATGGACGTGCTTTCGTCGATGGCCACGGTGGCCGGCTATCGGGCCGTGCTGCTGGGGGCCGAAGCGCTGCCGAAGATGTTCCCCATGCTGATGACGGCCGCCGGCACCTTGACCCCGGCCAAGGTCTTCATCATGGGCGTCGGCGTGGCGGGACTGCAAGCGATTGCCACCGCGAGGCGTCTCGGGGCGGTCGTTTCAGCCAACGATATTCGGCCGGCCGTGAAGGAACAGGTCGAGAGCTTGGGCGCGAAGTTCGTCGAGTTGCAATTGCATATCGAGGCAGCCGAGGACAAGGGCGGATACGCCAAGGAGATGGGCGAAGAGTTCTTACAGAAGCAGCGTGAACTGATCGCCCGGGTGGTGGCCGAGAGTGACGTGGTGATTACCACCGCCGCCGTGCCCGGCAAGAAAGCGCCCACGCTGGTAACTGCCGAGATGGTCGCCGGCATGGCCCCAGGTTCCGTGGTCGTCGATCTGGCGGCCGAGCGCGGCGGCAACTGCGAACTGACCGAGCCGGGAAAGACGATCGACCACAACGGCGTGACGATCCTAGGGCCGACCAATCTGCCGGCGGAGGTTCCGCAGCACGCCAGCCAGATGTACTCGAAGAACATCACCACGTTCCTGTTGCACCTGATCGAAGACGGTCAGGTGAAGCTTGACCTGGAAGACGAGATCGTTCGCGACACGCTGATCACCCACGGCGGCGGCGTGGTGAACGCCCGGGTGTGTGAGTCGCTGGGGATCGAGCCGGCATCACCCGATCCACCGAAACCACCCCCGGCGCCCGAAGATGCCCCAACGCCCAAAGAAGAAAGTGTCGAGAACCCGGATGTCTACGGATTCGCGAAGGGAGATGAGTAGCAATGAGCAACGCATGGTTTATCCTGGCGACCGAGACGGTTGACAAGGTCGAGGTGACGTCCCAAACGCCGCTGATCTTGCTGGTCACGGTCTTTATGCTGGCGATCTTCCTCGGCTTTGAGATTATCACGAAGATCCCACCCACGCTGCACACGCCGTTGATGTCCGGCTCGAACGCCATTTCGGGGATCACGGTGGTCGGGGCTCTGCTGGCGGCCGGTTCGGGACAAGGGTTTATCGCCTCGATACTCGGATTCCTGGCCGTCACCTTGGCTACCGTCAACGTGGTCGGCGGTTTCCTGGTGACCAATCGCATGCTGGAAATGTTTCGCAGAAAGAAATAGCCGTGGAAACTCCGATTCAACTCGCCTATCTCGTGGCGGCCGTGTTGTTCATCTTCGGGCTCAAGGGCCTGACGCATCCTCGAACGGCCGTGCGGGGAAACCTGCTAGGCGCCTTGGGGATGCTGGTAGCCGTGGTCGCCACGCTGATCGACCGGCAATTACTCGCCAACCCGTGGGGCTATCTGCTGATCGCCGTGGGGTTGATCGCCGGAGCCGGAATCGGGGTGGTACTGGCCGTGAAGATTAAAATGACGGACATGCCGCAACTGGTCGCGCTGTTCAACGGGTTCGGCGGCGGGGCGTCGGTCTTGGTAGCCGGCGCGGAAATGGCCACCCACACGCCGCAAACCCAAGGCATCGACACCACGGTCACGGCCGGGTTGTTGGCCGGGTTGATCGGGGCGGTCACCTTCTGGGGTAGCCTGATGGCATTCGCCAAGCTGCAAGAGTTGCAGGCCTTCAAGAAACCGATCGAGTATCCGGCCCAAAAACCGTTAAACCTGGCCCTGGCCCTGGTGGTGGTGCTGTTGGTCGTTTTGGGCGTCATGTTTCCCAGCCACCCCTGGATGATCTATGTGCTGCTGGTCCTGGTGGCTTCCGTGTTGGGCGTGACGCTGGTCAATCCGATCGGTGGGGCCGACATGCCGGTCGTGATCGCGCTGTTGAACTCGTACAGCGGGCTGGCCGCCTGTGCGACCGGTTTCGTGCTCGAGAATACCGTGCTGATCATCGCCGGGTCGCTGGTCGGGGCCTCGGGCTTGATCCTGACGTCGATCATGTGCAAGGCCATGAACCGCTCCTTGGCCCACGTGCTCTTCGGGGTGCTCGCGCCGAGCGCAGAGACGGCCTCGGCCGATGAGGTCTATGCCGGCAAGATCAAGTCGACCTCGGCCGAAGAGGTGGCCATGCTCTACGACAGCGCCCAACGGGCGGTGATCGTGCCCGGCTACGGCATGGCGGTTGCCCAGGCCCAGCATGCGGTCCGCGAGTTGGGTGAACTGCTCGAGTCGCGCGGCGTGACCGTGGAATACGCGATCCACCCGGTCGCCGGCCGAATGCCGGGCCACATGAACGTCCTGTTGGCCGAGGCCGAGGTGCCTTACGAGCAACTCAAGGAACTCGACGACATCAACCCGGCCATGTCGCAAACCGACGTGGTGCTGGTGATCGGGGCCAACGACGTGGTCAACCCCGAGGCCCGCAACCCGCAGAGCCCCATCGCCGGGATGCCGATCGTCGACGTCGACAAGGCCCGAACCTGCATCGTAATCAAACGGAGCCTCAGCCCCGGATTCGCCGGCATCCCCAACCCGCTGTTCGCGATGGACAACACCCTAATGTACTTCGGCGACGGCAAGAAGGCGGTCCTGGATCTGGTGGCAGCACTGAAAGAATAGCCGCTTGCGGCTTTGCAGGGCCCCCGTTTTCCAATCTTGACTTACCCCGCAAGCTACCGTTATACAGTGCAGGAGCACACGCGATCGTCGAGAGTTTCCATTTTCTAACAGCTTTTACGCCATTTTCAAGGACCGGCCAATGTTCGAACGAGAAGTGAACTCCAGCCGCGTGAGTGAGGCCGAGCTGGTCGTGGTCATCCCTTCCTACCAAGAGGCCGACAGCATCGCCCATCCCACGCGCGTCGCCTCCGAGGGTCTGAAAAAGTATTTCCCGGACCGCAAGGCCGTGATTATCAACGCCGACAACGCCTCGCCCGACGGCACCGAAGACGTCTTCCTGAGCACCGAAACCGAGGTGCCGAAGATCTACATCACCACGCCTAAGAACACGCCGGGTAAAGGCTGGAACTTTGCCAACGCCTTCCGTAAATCGTATGCCCTGGGCGCCCGGGCGGTGGTCTGCGTGGACGCCGATCTGATCTCGATTACGCCCGAGTGGATCAAGTACATGGCCGAGCCTGTGCTCGACGAAGGGCTCGATTACCTCACACCGCTCTACTCGCGACACAAATACGACGGCACGATCACCAACAATATCTGCTACCCGTTGATCTACGGCATCTTCGGGCAGGACATCCGGCAGCCGATCGGCGGCGACTTCGCGCTCTCGGACAAGTTGGCCCGACACTTGATCGCCGTGCCCTGGCATCGCACCACGCACCAGTACGGCGTCGACATCTTCATGACCATGCAGGCCTTGCTGGGCGACTTCAAGATCGCGCAGGTGGGCTTAGGCTCGAAGATCCACAAGCCGAGTGCCCCGAAGCTGGGCGAGATGTTCCTGCAAGTGGTCAGCACGGCCCTGCTGACCGTGGCCGGCACGTTTCAGACCTGGAAGTCGGTCACCTCGATCACCAAGGCGCCCGTGTTCGGACTGCAAGAGCTGGCCCCCGCCCAGGACCTTCAGGTCGATCGACAACAGGTCCGCGAGAACTCCGTCAAAGGTTTTGGGGAAACGGTCGAAGCGCTTCGCGAGTACCTCAGTCCCTCGCTCGTCGATCGGCTCGAAAAGACGTTCGGCGAAAGTGACGGTCCCGAGATCGACACGGATTTCTGGGTCGACATCCTCTTCGACGTGATCGCCGCATTCCCCACCTGCGCCGACCCGCCGCGACTGGTCGAATCGATGCGAGGTCTCTACTTCGGCCGCGTCTACAGTTTCATGAACCAAACGTGGGATCTAACCAGCGCCGAGTGCGAAGCCCCAATCCGCCGCCAAGGCGAGTGCGTCTTCAAGCGACGCAACCAGCTAATCACCCGCCTCGAAGCCAAGTAGGTCAGGGCTCGCCCTGACGGACATCGGACCGGAGTGTCGGCTGCCGCAGACGTAAGTTTCTTCAGGTTTTCCTGCGTTTTCGGGCCTATCGGGGGCGGTACTTGCCAAGGCATGCCTACCCGTCTATCGTGGGTATTCGAAAGCTGGCCTAGCTCAGGGAGTTCCTATTGTGATTCCAATGCAAGACATTTCGCTAAAAGTCCGCAACTTCAAGTGCTTTTCAGACAGGCCGCACGGCTTCGAGACAATCAAGCCGATAAACGTCATCATCGGCCGGAACAACTCGGGAAAGTCAACGCTACTCGACTTGATTGCTCATGCCATAGAGCCGTCAGACATCAGTGACCGAGGACATAAAGGAACAGAGCCAGAAACGCTGGTGTCGTGGACGTTGACTGAAGACTTTCTCCGCACAGCGATGCCAGACAGAAATGAGTCAGTCCCAGTCTCTGTCGGCACTTGCAGCTTCAATCCCCTAACCTGGTCGACAAGCGTCTTATTGGGCAAGAAAGCCATGTGGCGGCTATCTGAGCCGGGTACCGCTACTTCTTGCGAAGTGGCAGGGTTCCACGCCGATAAGCGAAACGAACAGCGGCTATTGGACTGGGTTGTTGCTCAGCTCTGCCATTCTTACGAAAACCCATTTCGGAAGCACCAGTTTCGGAGAATCGTCGCGGACCGAGATATTGTGCCGGAAAATGCCACTTCGTCCCTCGCTTTTCACCCGAACGGCACCGGCGTCACGAATGCAATTCAGCGTTGCATCAATCACGAGTCCCGTCCTAGTGAACTCATCGAGAAAACGCTCCTGGACGAACTGAACGCGATCTTCCGACCCGATGCGAATTACACGCGCATCTTGGTCCAGCAAACGGCAGGCGATCAATGGGAGATCAATCTGGAGGAACCGCGAAAGGGACGCGTGCCGATGTCTCACACTGGAAGCGGACTAAAAACGGTTCTGCTCGTGTTGGCCAATCTGCTGCTTCTTCCCAGCATTGCCAAAAGACCACTGTCTCAGTTTGTGTTTGGATTTGAAGAACTGGAGAACAATTTGCATCCGGCGATTCAACGCCGGTTATTCCGCTACCTACGCCGTATGGCTATTGAACAGCAATGCCATTTCTTTCTCACAACACACTCGAACGTTGTGATTGACCTCTTTAGCAGCGACGAGCATGCTCAGCTTCTCCATGTCACACACGACGGAGAATGCGCGTCTGTTGATGTCGTCGAGACGTCGGCACATGGGTACGGTGTGCTGGACGACCTTGACGTTCGAGCAAGCGATTTGCTTCAAACCAACGCAGTCGTGTGGGTTGAGGGGCCGTCGGATAGGTTGTACTTCAATCATTGGATTGAATTGTGGTCCGGCGGAGAACTGGTCGAGGGAGTTCATTACCAATGCTTGCCGTTTGGTGGAAGCTCCAATGCCCATCTGTCCTTTGAATCGCCGGAATGGATTGGCGAGATGATTGCAGCATTAAGAATCAATCGGCACGCGATTGTACTGATGGACAGCGACAGACGTACCGACGACGACGAAGTGAAAACGCACACGCAGCGCTTGAGTGACGAAGTGGACAAAGTTGGTGGTTACTCGTGGATCACGGCAGGAAAAGAGGTCGAGAATTACATCCCGACACCGGCATTCAGACAGATGTTTGCAAACGAGTCACTGCGCGGTCCGAAAGAGTTTGCCGATGTTCTCGAATACGTCATGAAGCATGACGGCAATACAAGTAGGCCAAGAAAAGTCGCCCTTGCGAAACGAGTGATACCACACATTACGCGTGAAGCGATCACCGAGTGTCACGATATGAGCGAGCGGCTGACGAAAGTGTGTCAGCTAATCAAAGACTGGAACCGGCTTGAGTAGTAACTTGTCAGGGCGAGCCCTGACCTACTTGGCGAGCGGCCCTGAGACGAGTTGGGACATTTGGAGGGCTAGTTTTGTGACCACTAGTTGGTTCAGGCTGACGCCTTCCTCGGCCGCCTCTCGCTCGAGGGCGGCGTGCAGGGTTTTGGGGAGACGGACCATGAACTTTCCGCTCTTCTTTGGAGTCGCCCCTTCAATCAGTCCGGTCTTTTCCATGGCTGCTTCACGAAGCTTTCGAATGGCCGCGTACTCTTTGGTCTTCAAGAACGCTTCCCGTTCCTCCCGAGTCGGATAGGCCTTTATGAGCAACCCATCCTCCGGATTGAACAAGGCATTCGACAAATCGGCCCAACTCTCGACTGAGGCCGCAATGGTCTTGGCGGATTCAAGAATTGTTGAGGATTTCTTGGTCATGACGAACCTCCCTTGGGTAGTTGAGGAGGAACAAGGTCGAGTGTGCCGGCAGTGCGTTCGAGGTACATGGTTTCTTGACCTAACTTAGCTCCCAATTCGGCTACCACCTGCCTCAATTCGGCAGTGCATTCCTCTTTCAGCCAGATCCAGTATTCCGCCGAGTGGTCGATTTGCTTCTTGCCGTCTGCCATACGATAGGCACCCCTAACAGTTCCCTTGTCTGTGAACGCGCCGCCGAGAAAGTAAAGTCTGTCTTCAAAGTCGAGGATTACCTTCCGTGGGACCTTCCTTCCGTCGTTGTAGTACAGCGGGACGAACACAATGAATTTGGATAACGGGTCATCCATGTTTGAGAACATCTCCTACTAGAGATGATACCATATATAGTACCATCGTCAAGACCGTTTTTTCCTCTTGAGAAAAGAATTTGTCGCGACCACCACCAATGGGGTGCAATATATGGGTCCTGCGCCGGAACGCAACCCCTCAGCCGGGTTATTCTTCTGGCTGAGGCGTATTGCTTTGACATCGAGACTTGGACTTGGGCATCTATCGGGCCGCACTCTTGCGCTTGGTGGCTCGCCGGTAGTGTCCGCCCCGATATGGCCCACTTGGGCGACGTATACTTTCGCGTGGAGCGTGGCGAGGTCGTTCGACGCGTGGGCATGGCGGCGAGGGCAGTGTGCTGCCGATAGGGCAGAGGCACCCCCTCTGGATGCAATCCGCTCGTTGACGCTTGAAAAGGCTTCTCGCCTTGAAATAATAACAGTGTACGCAGTCAATAACTCATTTTTCAAAGGAGAAAACGCGGTTTTGGTTTACGGACCGACGCATGTAGTGCCAAGGACAGGTTGGCCTTTGGCAGCCTTGACTGCTTTGCCGGCGGCCGTGGTTCTTACGGTTGAGGGTTACTAGCTGGGGAATCCGCACATGGGTATGCGACTGAAGCTCATGATCACGCTGCTGCTGTTCGCGGTGGTTCCCACGATCATCGTCACCGTGATCGAAATGGAGCGCGTTCGGCATACACTGGAACAGCAGGTGGGTACGAGTTCCCTGGAACTTGCCCGGTTGTCGCTTCGGAGAATCAGCGAACATCTGTATTCCAAATTCGAGGAAGTACAGGGCTGGTCGCGGGACGTTTGCTACACCGAGTACGCCAAAGCGGACGACCAAGCGGGGATCTCGGAACGACTTGTCCAAGATGTTCAAGCCTCCGGCGATTACCATTATGCCATGATCCTGGACGCCTCCGGCAAGGTCATCGCTTGCAGCGACGAGAAGCTGCTGGGACGCCAGTTGGCCGACGATCCGGGCTTCCGGAAAGCGCTCGACGGCGAGCCGAGCTTTCAGGACGTGGCACTGAATCCCTTGAGCGAGGCGCATGACATCGTCATTTCCTTCCCCATCAAGAGTCGGCAGAGCAACGGGGAGATTCAAGGCGTAGTGTCGGCAGCGCTGAAGTGGGATCAAGTGAACAGCTCGATCAACGAGGTCAAGATCGAGGGCCGCCCACAAACGCTTGCCAATCACTTCATGATGACCAATCGCGACGGCCTTGTGATTTCCTGTCACATGCGGCACTCGCTGTTCAAAGTGAATCTGAGTAAGGCCGGGATGAAGTCGGCTCTGAACGCGCTGGAGCAGAAGGAAGGCTTTCTGTTGGAAACGTCCGAGCATGGCGTTCCTTCTTTCACCGCCTACACGTATATGAGGAAGTACAAGGACCTGCCTGAGTTGGGTTGGTGCCTGGTCCTCTTGCAAGACCCGAATCGTGTCTTTGCACCCGTCGACTCGCTGAGGCGTACGGCGCTGAGCGTTCTGGTTGTGGTTACGGCGGTGCTGGTGTTGGTCTCGTTCCTGTTTGCCCGTCGAATGGCCAAGCCGATTGTGAAGGTAGCCGCTGCGGCCGACGCGGTTGCCCGGGGAGATTTGAGCATCCGAGTCCCGGTGACGTCAAAGGACGAGATCGGGGCTCTCTCGGCGGCCTTCAACCACATGGTAGATCGGTTGGCGCATGCGGACGAGGAGCTGCGGAGGTCTGAGCACAAATACCGGGCCCTGTTCGAAACGGCCGGGGACGCGATCTTTACGGTGCAGATTACCCCGGCGGGACCTCGGTTCGTGGATTGCAACCTGGCCGTGCACAAGATATTCGGATACACGCACCAAGAGATCATCGGAAAGTCACCGCTGGACCTCTCGCCCTCGGTTCAGCCGGACGGAACGTCTTCGGCGGCAAGAATCGAGCAAATCGTCGATGCCGCATTGGCCGGCGAATCCCAGGCCTTCGAATGGGTGCATCGCCGACGCGATGGATCTCGTTTCGATGCCGAAGTGAACCTCAACCGCGTCTTCCTAGGGGCCGAAGCGTTTCTGCAAGCTACGGTGCGCGACGTGACGGAACGCAAGCGGGTGGCCGAGATGCTGCGGCTGATCGTCAAAGGGACCGCCACGGCCACCGGAAAGAAATTCTTCCGCTCCATGGCGCAGCACCTGGGTACCGCGCTGGGGATGCGATACGCCTATGTGGGCGAACTGCTGCACGCGCCGCAAAAGCGGATTCGGTCGGTCGCCCTTTGGGCGGATGGACGCTTTGCAGATAACGTCGAGTATGATCTGGCCAGAACTCCCTGTGAAAAGGTCGTCGGCCAAGAGATTTGCCTATACGAAAAGGAGGTGCAGAAACACTTCCCCGAGGACACACTGCTGACGGAGATGGAGGCCGAGAGTTATATGGGGATGCCGCTGTTCGACCATGCCGGGAAACCGTTGGGATTGCTGGTGGTCATGGACAACCGACCGCTGCCTCAGAGAATGATCGCGGATGCCCGGTCTCTGTTGACCATCTTCGCCGCTCGGGCGGCGGCCGAGCTTCAGCGGGTACGTGCCGAGATGGAACGCGAGAAGTTGATCGCCAGGCTGGAGGCCCAAAACACCGAACTCGAGCGATTCACGTACACCGTTTCTCACGACCTGAAAACACCGCTGATTACGCTAAAAGGCTTCGTCGGCCTGCTCCAGGACAAGGTCGTTCTTGGGGACGACGAGGCCGTCGACGAGGCCTTGGCCCGCATGTCCAACGCGGCCGATACGATGTGGCAACTGCTCAACGAACTGTTGGAGCTCTCCCGGATCGGGCGCGTGGTCAACCCACCCGAAGAAGTGCCGCTTGACGAGTTGGTCCGCGAGGCCGTGGAACTCGTCGGGGGACGAATCTCCCAAGACGGTGTGCGCGTGCAGATCGCACCCGATCTTCCGGTGGTCTTCGGCGACCGCCAGCGGTTGTTGGAAGTCATGCAAAACCTGGTGGACAACGCCGTGAAGTACATGGGCGATCAACCCCATCCCTGTGTGGAAATCGGCGTGCGATCCGAGAATCATGAAACCGTCTGTTACGTGCACGACAACGGCATCGGCGTCGAGCCCGCGTATCACGAGAAGATCTTCGGCCTGTTCAATCAACTCGATCCGAAC
>SDBV01003792.1_pt1 | contig 22014 bp, 19 predicted proteins | sample 2277081 | NCBI WGS metagenome assembly SDBV01 (sample SAMN10402039, study PRJNA504765) | marine sediment metagenome | isolation source: marine sediment core GS10_PC15, 223 cmbsf | place: Arctic Ocean: Southern Knipovich Ridge | collected 2010 | reverse complement strand
CTTTTTGCATAAAAGCGCGCGTTTTTTCGTAAGTTCTTTCTGTCATTTTTCCCGCAACAAAACGACTCCTCTTTACCACTTCTAACAATTTACCGGCCCTCACGGCCCCGTCACAGCCGTTTTACGGACCCACCGCCTCTCCTTGATCGCCTCGGGAAGCACTTATTCTGTTTTTGGCAAAGTTTTGATAATTTGTTTTTTGAATTTTGAATTTTGAATTTGTTTCGGATTTAGAATTTCGGATTTAGTGCTTTTCCTATCCGCTACCCGCTGTACGCTAGAGCGCCCAGTCTTCTTCTCTGTAAGCTGGGGCAAGAAAATTTATTATTTATTGACAGCACAGGACTTTAAGTTATAATTTGTGGCTTACGGATTCTTAGGAAGCATTTTGAGGAAGGTACAGATGGACCATAAGGGAACGAACAACCGTGTTGAAGCGTAGTGGCCACAATTGCTGCGCAGGTGTAGAGTGTGCGCGAAATGCGGCTAGAGAGCGTGAGAGGCTACTTCGGGTGTGCTGCTGTCGAGCGATCTATTATAGAGGGAGGCCTATGAGCTAACCAAAAGATAGATCTTTACGGTGTGGGCGGGTTTGCAGAAACGTCGGCCGGGGCTTGGGGCAGTATGGCAAAGTGGTAACCTGAAGGTTTCCGCTTTTTTTATTATATCGACAGGAAAATTAAATATGAATCAGGAATTAATCAGAATTGTAGATAATATCTCTCGGGATAAGAAAATCGACAAGGAGTCGATCTTTCAGGATCTGGAAGCGGCGATGATCTCGGCAGCACGAAAACATTTTGGGATCAAAGAGGACGAATCCGAGATCGACGTACATATCGATCGGGCTACCGGAGCTATCACTGCATATAAGGATGACGAAGAGATCGACATCAAAAAGCTCGGACGTATCCCTGCCCAAACCGCCAAACAGGTAATGATCCAGAAGATCAAGGCCGACGAGCGTGACAGCATATTCTCAGAATATAGCCAGCGAAAAGGCGAGATCGTCAACGGTGTTGCCGGTAGATTCGAAGGCGGAGCCCTGGTAGTGAACCTTAGCAACCGTGTCGAGGGTATTCTTCCGAAATCGGAACAGATCTCGGGTGAGAGCAGCCATCCTGGCGAGCGTATCCGCGCAATGATCCTTGATGTACGTGAGATTAACAACCAGGTGAGGATCATTCTGTCGCGAACGCATCCTGATTTTATCCGTCGTCTGTTCGAGCAGGAGGTTCCTGAAGTTACGGAAAGTATTATCGAGATCAAGGCGCTTGCCCGCGAGGCCGGATACCGGACCAAGGTCGCAGTGATGAGTAACGACGATAAGGTTGACGCAGTTGGTGCATGCGTAGGCGTTCGGGGCAGCCGAATTCGCAGTATCGTCGATGAGCTTGGCGGAGAAAAGATCGACATCGTAAGATGGAGCGATTCATCGCAGGTTCTTATCTCAAACGGTCTGAAACCTGCAGAGGTCAGCGAGATCGCAATCTGTTTCGAGCTTGGACGAGCAACTGTGGTAGTAAGCGAAGACCAGCTTAGCCTGGCAATCGGAAAACACGGGCAGAACGTAAGGCTTGCGGCGCGACTTACGGGATGGGACATCGATATATTGACGCCGGCAGAGTATAATAAGAGCGTTGACAGGCTGGCCGAGTGCATTAAGGGCGTAGCAAGTGTTGAAGATTCGCTAGTCGATAATCTATTGGCACTGGGCATCATATCCGTGCTTGATCTGGAAGAAGTGGGCGAAGATCCGCTGGTCGAAGAACTCGGGCTTGAAAAAGAAGTCGCCGCTGTAGTGATCTCGGCTGCTATCGAAGAAGCAAAACTGATAGCTTCCGAAAAAGAAAGAAATAGGGCAGAGAACCTGCTGGAAGAAGAGCGGAAACTTTTGGAAGATAAACCGATCGACGAAACTGCTTTATGATAATAGCTTACGGGCTTTTTTGGAGAAATAGTATTGGCTAAGGCAACAACAAGAGTTCATTTACTTGCCAAGGAACTCGGTGTAAAAAGCACTGCGATCGTGGAGAAGTGTCAGGCTGAAGGTCTTGACATCAAGAATCACATGTCTACTATTTCAGCGGGTCTTGCAGCGACGATCAAGGAATGGTTCAGCGAAGGGGACCACCTTACAACGCTCGAAACCTCTACACGCGTTGACCTTAAGAAAGTTCGAATACCAAAGAGGAAGAAGAAGACGGTCGTCAAGCCGGAAACGGCAGTCGAGGAACCTGCTAAAGACGAAACTGCCAAACCTGTAGAAGCATCTCGGCAGGAGATCAAAGCCAAAAAACCCAAAGCCAGGCCAAAAGCTAAGGCCCGCCCAAGAGTACGGCCCGCTCCTAAACCCAAACCTGTTATCCCTGCCGGTCCGATGCTTGAAACACCAAAGCCTGCTGTATTGTCCGGTCCTACCGTTATACGTGTTGAAAAAGTAGAGCCTGAACCTCCTCGCGGCAAAAAGCCCCGCCCTGCGGGAGTACCAAGGGACAGGTCCCGCTTTGATACGCCGATTTCAGAGCCGCTTATGCCGCAGCCTGAATCAACCGATAAGGGAAAGCGTAAGAGCAAGGGGAAAAAACATAAAGACGGCCCCCCCCCAGATGAAGCAAAGCAGTCTAAAAACGTACGAAGGATGCGTTCGCGCGATATGGAAGAGCGTCAGGCACGTCTTGCAGCGGCGCGTGGCGAAAGCTTACGATCAAAGCCCTCTCGAAGGATCGAAACCCCCAAAGCCGCAAGCACTATACCTGTAGAACGACCTGAGAAGGCAACTGTAAGCGAACCGGTCACGGTTAAGGATCTGTCGGCAGCACTTGCGGCAAAGAGCGGTGAGATAATCCGCAAACTGATGTCTCAGGGAATAATGGCGACCGCCAATCAGACTATCGCAAACGATGTCGCAGAACTTATCGCGCTTGATCTCGGCACCGAGCTTACGATAGACTTAAAAGAAACCCAGCTCCAGCAGATTGAAAAAGAGTTTGAGACGATGGAGCGAAAGAACCTCAAGCGTCGCCCTCCTATCGTTGCCATGCTTGGTCACGTTGACCACGGTAAGACAAGTCTTCTTGACAGGATACGCCAGACAACGGTTGCCGAAGGCGAAGCCGGCGGTATAACTCAGCACATCGGAGCGTATCAGGTCAAATGTAAGGACCGTACGGTGACGTTCCTTGATACGCCGGGGCATGAAGCTTTTACGGCGATGCGTGCAAGAGGTGCCAATATAACCGATATTGTTGTTCTTGTCATCGCCGCTGACGACGGTGTGATGCCTCAGACGGTCGAAGCGATACACCATGTAAAAGCAGCTGGAGTTGAAATAATAATCGCTCTTAACAAGATCGATCTTCCGGGCGTTGACATCAACCGCATCTACGGTCAGCTTGCAGAACACGAGCTTACCCCTTCTGAATGGGGCGGCAATACTGAAATAGTAAAAACCAGTGCGACGACCGGAGAAGGTATCGAGGATCTTATCGAGCATCTGGACTATATCGCCGAGCTTAAAGAATATACGGCGGATACGAAGGTCCCTGCATCGGGTTTTGTGGTCGAGGCTAAGATGACAACTACGCAGGGTGTAGTTGCGACGATACTCGTTAAAGAAGGCGAGCTTAACAAAGGCGACGTGATCCTTGCGAGCAGCGGCTACGGCAGAATAAAAACATTCAAAGACAGCAGCGGCAAGAAGGTTAAAAAAGCAGTAAGCTCTATGCCGGTGGAAATAACCGGCCTTAGCAATGTTCCCGAAGCGGGCGAGAAATTCTTTAAACTTAAAGACCTCAACAGAGCAAAAGGCGCCGCGGAAGAAAACAAAAGACTCTCCCGCGAGAGATCGCTTTCGAAGCGTTCGCAAGTGACGCTCGACAACCTGTTCAGTCAGATCGAAGCGGGTAAGCTCAAGGAACTTAACCTGATTATCAAGGCCGACGTTCAGGGCTCTATCGATGTACTGATCAACTATCTGACCGATCTTAGCACCGACGAGATCAAGGTTAAGGTTCTTCACGCGGCCGTTGGCGGTGTAACAGAAGGTGACGTAGTCCTTGCCGAGGCGTCTGGTGCGATCATAATCGGCTTTAACGTTATCGCCGACGAACGTATCCGCGAACTGGCAGAGTCCAGCGGCGTTGACATACGGCTTTACAGCATTATCTATCGTATCACCGAGGACCTGAAAGACGCTATGATCGGTATGCTGGAACCGGAAGAGCAGGAAAAACAGCTTGGCACGATAACCGTACGGCAAACCTTTAAGGTTTCTGGTATCGGAACGATCGCCGGCTGTTATGTCAACAGCGGTATTATAAGCCGTAATGCAAAACTGCGAATGATCCGCGACGGTATTGTGGTAAAAGGCAACTGCGTTCTGGATTCGCTGAAGCACTTCAAGGACGATGCAAAGGAAGTTAAGGCCGGGCTGGAATGCGGAATTAAGGTAGCCGGATTTGACGATATAAAGGTCGACGATTCATTCGAGGCCTATGAGATAATAAAGGTAGCAAGGACGCTTTTGTAATACTCAAACCGACCGATTGGCCAGTTTGAGAGTCGTTAGTTTTTAGTCGTTAGGCAAAGATACGGCCTAACGGCCGATGCATTTTTATGAAGAATAAAAAAGGTAAAAACGGGGCCAGACCCCTTTAGTTTAGGTAGGCGGGATATAGAGGATCGATGCCATCACGAAGACAAGAAAGAGTAGCTCGTGTCATTAGGGAATCTGTTAGTGATTCGATACGCAATCACGTTAGCGATCCGCGTATGAACGGGCTGGTAAGCGTAACCGAAGTTGATATATCTCCGAACCTGCGGAAAGCGGATGTTTTCCTGACTATCCTGTCTCCGGATGACAAGGCCCGCCGCAGGACGTTTGCAGCGATCGAACATGCAACACGACATATTCAGACTCGGCTTGGAAAAAAGATGACGTCGAAGTATTGCCCTCATCTGGAATTCCATGAAGATGAAAAGTTTAAGAAAACGCTCGATGTTCTCAATCTTATCGACGAGACTTCAAAAGAGTATCGAGAGAAAGACAGGGAAGAAACCGAAGAATAATAAATTGTAACTGTTGGCGGAAATTTTGACAGGATAACAGGATAAAAAGACAGATAATAAAAAATCATTGCCTGTGCCTATGCGGTTTATAATAAGATGGGATACGGTTATCTGGAGTCGGTCTACGAAAGATGTATGTTAATAGAATTGGCGGATGTCGGCTTAAATGTTGAGGTCCAGAAGCCTTTGAAAGTCCTTTATAAAGGACAGATTGTTGGTGATTTTGTTGCCGATGTTATTGTCAACGACACCGTCATAGTTGAACTAAAATCCGTTAGTAGAATTATTAAGGCACATGAAATTCAGTTGGTGAATTATCTCATTAGTACCAACAAGCCGGTTGGCCTGATTTTGAATTTTGCCAAAGATAAGGTTGAAGTAAAACGAAAAGTGAAAGAATTATAGTCATCCTGTTATCCTGTCAAAAAAGAGAGTTTAGAATGATTAACCCGTCTTCGCCCAAGGGCTTCGACGCGACAGGCAAGGAAAAAATGGTGAACAGTTACAATAAATTTAACGGCGAAATAAAATGAAAGACAGTAAAAAATACGCACAGAAGATATCGAAGCTGTATAAGTCGCTAAAAACAAATTCAAAGATCGGTACCAGAAGCTTTGACGATCCGGTCGAGGCAGTAGTTTATGCGATAGTCAGCGAGAACATGGATTGGACAGAGACGAAATCGATGATCAGGAAAATGAATCGTCATTTTATAGACCTTAACGATCTTCGAGTCTCTCGCGAAGAAGAGATCATGGACGTTCTCGGATACACGGACGCCAGGACCCTGAAGACGGCTTCGACGATACGCCAGGTTCTGAATGCGATATTAGTAAAGCATAACGTCGTCAGCCTTAACAAACTAAAGGAGATCGGTAAAAGGCAGGCCAAAAAAGAACTCGAAGAGATCGCCGGTCTAAGCTCCTTCGCCGCGAACTACTGCTTCCTTACATCGCTTGGCGGACATGCGGTGCCGCTTACCGATGATATGATCGAATATCTGAAAGACACCGATCTGGTGCACCCGAAGTCTAAAAACAGTGATATCGAGGGTTTTCTGGAAAGACAGATATCGGCGGCGAATGCCTACGAGTTCTACCGTCTTTTGAAAGAAGAAAGCAGAAAGGCCGCTAAGGCCAAAAAGAAAGTTGCAAAAAAGAAGGCGGCCGAGAAGAAAAAAGCCAAAAAAGCCTCTAAAAAGGCCGTGAAAAAAGCTGCTAAGAAAAAAACCGTTAAAAAAGCCGCAAAGAAGACTACAAAGAAACAACGAAAAAAAAAGTAGCGCCACTGGTGTTTAGTGCACCCAGCATAAGAAAGGGAATACCTTGTCAAAGAAAGTTTTGAAATTAGGAATACCAAAGGGCAGCCTTCAAAAAGCGACGTTCGATCTGTTTAGCAAAGCAGGTTTTAACGTTGCAGGCTGCGAAAGAAGTTATTTCCCCCGGATCGACGACGAGCAGATCGAGTTGGTTCTGTTACGTGCCCAGGAAATGAGCCGTTACGTAGCCGATGGCGTACTTGATGCAGGTTTCACCGGTTATGACTGGATAAAGGAAAATAATTCGGAAGTCCATGAGGTATGCGAGCTTTTATACAGCAAAGCAACCAGCAACCCGGCTAAGTGGGTGCTTGCGGTACCTAACGAATCCGACATTAACAAGCCTGAAGATTTAGAAGGCGGCATCATCGCAACAGAGCTTGTCGGAGTTACGAAAAAATATTTCGAAGAAAAGGGCATAAATGTAAAAGTCGAGTTCAGTTGGGGCGCTACTGAAGTTAAGGCTCGGCTGGTAAGCGGTATCGTAGAGCTTACCGAGACGGGATCTTCGATGAAGGCGAACAACCTCAGGATCATCGATACATTGTTGGTTTCGACGACTCGCTTTATCGCCAACCAGGACGCATGGAAAGATAAATTCAAAAAAGAAAAGATCGAGAACATCGCAATACTTCTTAACGCAACGATCGATGCAAAGAGCGTTGTCGGTATGAAGATGAATGTAAGAGCCAACGACCTGGATAAGATACTGAAAATTCTGCCTGCGGAAAAGAGCCCGACGGTATCGGCGCTTGCGGATAAAAAATTCGCGGCTGTCGAGATACTGATCGAAGATTCCGCTGCCAGAAGTTTACTACCGGAACTGAAACGGGCGGGAGCTTCCGGGATATTTACCTATCCGCTTAACAATGTTATACACTAAAAACTTGTGAGGTTATACAAATGTCGGGACATTCCCACTGGGCCGGAATAAAACATAAGAAGGCTGCAAACGATGCCACGCGCGGTAAGAGCTGGAGCACGATCGCAAAAATGATAATCGTAGCTGCCAAAGCAGGCGGCGGCGATCCCGGGCAAAACCTTACCTTAAGATACGCTATCGATAAGGGCAAATCTGCGAACATGCCGAAGGACACTATCGAAAAAGCGATCAAGCGAGGTACCGGCGAACTCGGTGGTGTCAGCTATGAAGAGGTTCTCTACGAAGGCTATGCACCTGGCGGGATAGCAATAATGATCGAGGGCCTTACGGATAACCGCAACAGAACAGGTCCTGAGATCAAAAAGCTATTTGAAAAACGCGGCGGCTCGCTTGGCAGCAGCGGATGCGTAAACTGGATGTTCCACAAAAAGGGCCTGATAGCGATCAGGACAGATTCGATCGAAGAGGACGACCTGATGGAACTGGCACTTTCGGCGGGTGCTGACGATATGGAAAACGTCGGTGAAGTTTATGAGCTAACCTGCGACCCGGCTGCTTACGACGAGCTTAAAAAGGCTATAGACGAAAAAGGGCTGGCAATAGAAGCTGCCGAACTTTCAATGGTTCCAGAGAACACGATTCCGGTCGATAATGTTGAAACAGCAAGAAAGATCCTGGCATTTATAGAGAGCTTCGAAGATCACGATGACGTTCAGGAGGTTTATGCAAACTTCAATATACCGGACGAGATTATGGCTGCGCTTGGGGGCTAGATAACGCTTCTATACGTTCTTTTGCGAAAGAATATTCTTTTGTGCTTAGCCTGCTGACTTCTTCTCTTCCGGGATACATTATTTTAAACTGACGGCGGTAGGCATTCTCGATGTCTATCGCTTTTTTATAGCTACGCAAAGCGACATCCCTTAAACTTAGCTTTTCAGTTATCTTCGCAAACTCAATTCTCAACTCGGCAGAGCCCGGATAGCGATTGACTGCGTTTGCCATCATATCGAACGCCTTTTTAAGCAATTGCTGCTTTTTATCTTCACTTGAAGCTTCGGCAAGTTTTTCGTAAGCCCTGCCAATGTTTGCATAATTCTTAAAATCGGAATGGTCACGAACAGTTGCGAGATCGAAATATTCCGCTGCTTTTTCCAGCATAGCTGTATCTTTGGAGTATTCGTAAGCGGCTATCATAATCTTGCCGTTAATCGCACAGGGCAAAGGGTCCAGCTTATCCAGATCGGCAGCGCGATCGAGCAGTTTGTTTGCATAGCCCGTCGGTAAAACAAAGGCTAATCTTGTTTTCGCACTGGAGCGAACGGGTGGAATAACGGCTATGTTAATGAAAACCACAACAGCCGCGGCAGCTATCAGAGAAACACTGCGACGGGCAGCAGCGGGGATTGAAATTGCAAATCGCTTACCATTGTTGAACTCAATGGCAGCTAGCACCGCGATCATGGTCCAGAAAAGCGTCGATACGGCCGGCTCGAAGATCGCAAAATCGATAAGGTTGGCGACCAAAACAGCAATGAGCCCTGCGATGATGGCCGGCTTTAGAGCGTACGAAAAACCATCCTCAACCGGATAGCTCTTAGCTGACAGCGATGTAACACAAAACGAAATTACGAATATGCCGGCGGGCATGACATAGAGAATGAGAATAACAGAGATGATGACAGGCATGGTATCTCCCAACTGATCCGATCGCACCAGCGGTCTTACTAGAAGCAGCGTCACCAACATAGCACCTGCAATAAAAGCTTTGAGCACGGGCAATGTTTCGTCGAAATGCAGAATATCTTTTTCGGTATCCCGCTTTCGGAACAGTGCACCATAAACAGGAATTGTCATGGCGAGCAGAAAACCGGCAAGACCAAACGGCCCGTACTGTGTCAAAATGCTAAGGACAACGTTATGCGGATCGTTAACTGTTTCCAGGGCATTGTCCGGTTTAAAATGCGTGTAGTATGTTTTGAAGTTCGCCCCGCCAAGACCGGTCAGTGGTTTTTGAAGGTACATCCTGACCGACGTTGACCAGTACTGCCATCTTACGAGCATTGAGTTTCCGCCGGGCAGCGTGCCGTGCGTTTTGCCGTGACCTGCAACAGCGATAGTTCCAAGAACTATGCAAATAAGCAAAAGGAAAACGATCGGCTTCCTATGGCGGTATATCCAGGACCTGCAATTGGTTATCACAATAAATATTACCATCGCAATAACACCTGCCGCGAGCGCGCCCTTACTTTTGGTAAAAACGAGCCCTGTAACAACAACGGCTGTCATAAAACCAAAGCATAACACCGAAGCAATGGCGGATCTGTAAGAATGCCTGGCCTTTTCAACGAACATGCCGATCGCAACAAAACCTGCAAGCAGCAAGAAGGACCCGGTCGAGTTGCTAGTCGTCAGGAAACCGCGGATGTCCTTTGAAAAAAGACGGTGTTCGTAAAGGAACTGCTCGAACGAGTCTGCTTCGATGCCAAGATTGGCCAACTGAGCATCGGGGTTGTTCATATAATCCCTTATCATCATATCGTTGCTTGAAAAGAACTGGTCGATACATTGATGGGCTGAGACGGCTCCGAGTGAGATCACGATCAGCAGCAGCAGTTTTATTTTGGCAGTCGAGTCCAATATCTGCACAAGCACGGCCGCCATTAGCATCGGTGCGGTGATGGTGGCAAAGTCGGTTATGGCTGCACGTTTGTTGGAAGCTGCAAAAACCGCGATGACGCCGGCGACGATGAAGAAAGCCAGGCCTATTTCAATGCCGCTAAAACGATAGCGTGCGGGCTTGCGAAGAAAGATGCATGCAAACCACAGCAACGCCGAAACTACAAGCACCATAGAAATAAGCAGGCTTATCGCGTCGTTACTCAACGGCTGAAACGGATTCGTCACCGGTGTATTGGGGGCCTCGGTAAATGTCGCACGCAAAACAAGAACGCAAAGAGCGGCTGTTAGTATCAGGCCTTCGAGACACTTTTGCAGCAATGGCTTGCCGGTATCGCCTGCGACATTGAATTTATTTTCCAATAACTTATCCGTTTTTTCTTTCATCGGTTACAGATTAAAAGAATCTGTGTTAAACGTCAACGATTATTATTGCATGCCGAACCTTTTACGAAGCACATCGGGCAGTTGGGCTATAATATCGAACACCGCCTGGGCATCGCAAGGCTCCATAGAGCCGGTTCCGCATGACGGCGTGATCACGGAATGGTCGATGATGACCTGCTTGTCGATGCCTTTGGCGGCAAGATTGTCGATCATTTTTTCAAGATGCTCTGCAAGCGACTCCGGATTCTGATCGCGGATCGCAACCGACGTCGGAACCACGCCCCATGCAAGGAAACCGTCCCGGGCAAAGAGGGTTTTAACCGCGTCGGGATAGAGCGCTATGGTATGAGCGTACTCGAACGCATCGAAGCTGATCATGTCTGCTCCTGCATCGATAAGAATGCTCCATTCGGTATTTCCGCAGCAGTGAATGCCCGCAAGTGCGTTGTCCTGATGAATTGCTTCTACAACTTCGGTCAACATCGCGACGACATCCGGACGCGACAGGAATATATACGTCGATGTTCCATACGCGGTAAGCGCCGGCTCGTCCAGAAAGCATATTACTTTCTTTGCGAACGGCTGAAACTTTTGTATCTGCCATCGACATTTCATCGCGATCGCTTTTACGATCATGTCGCGGAACGCCTCGTTGTGATATATAAGCCGCTTGTCCTGATCGTTCATCGTAAGTGCAAAGCTGCACGGTCCGGTGGCATGAACCTTTACGAAATCCAGATCGACGTTCTTTTCTTTCAGTAGTTTTTCAAACGCATAAAGCCCCTTTGCGTAATCTTCGCTTATCGCAAGCGGCGAGCAGTCGCCGGTACCGTCATCTGGATCCATCGCCGTCAGATACGCTTCGTAAAACTCTGCAAGCTCGGTGGAAAAGTCACCTTCGGTATCGAAGTATGTTCTGTTCTGGGCTGTGTCGATGATCATTCGCGGCATACCTTCGGAGTACTGCGGACACATCTGTTCGACAAGACCAAGGCGCGGCAACTGGGGCCAAAGAGGTGCTGCCGATAACTTTTCAAAGGAAAGCTGTGCTGCTTTATCGGGATCGGTAAAGGGCATAGAGCCGATAGCAGTTGCCAAAAACGCCGGTATAGAAGACATAAAAAACCTTTCGTAAAATTGATCGCGATCTCTCAATTAGAAGGTGGCCTGGAAGTCATCTCAAGGATAGCTATCATCAGCAGTATCATAACCGTTTGCGCAAAGATGAGGCACGCACCGAAAAGATCGACCTGGTAAAGAAACACGGCGCCAACACATGTGCAAATAGTAGCAAGATAAAGCGTAAGCGTAGTCTGGGTATCGGTAAGTCCCCTTCTCTTTATCCTGTGCGAGAAGTGCTGCGTATCACCTGCGAACGGGCTCTTTCCCTGCGAAAGCCTTAAAATAGTTACAGAAATAAAATCGTAAAGCGGAACAGCCATCACCACCAGCGGCATAAAGACGGCATAGATGCCGCTTTCATGGGCCTGGTTGTAATATGTCGTCTTGAGCGTCAGCAGTGCAACAAAAAAACCTACCACCAGCGAACCGCTATCGCCCATGAATATTTTGGCAGGCGGAAAATTAAAAACCAAAAAGCCAAGCAGGGCACCTATGAAGATAAGTGCCACGCTGCCGATAAATATCTGCCCCGAAAGAGCAGCGGCAGTAAAAAGGACGCTGGAGGTTATAACAGCGATCCCTACCGACAAACCGTCCATGTTGTCCAGGAAATTAAACGCGTTGATTATAAGAACGATCCAGAAAACCGAAAGTGCGGTCGTCACAGCCTGGTTGTCTATAAAGAATTCGACACGTATATCTGCGAAGTGGACCGCGACGAAAGCTACGGCAAACTGAACGACGAGCTTAAAGAAAGGGCCAAGATGTTTCTTGTCATCGATCAAGCCTACTACATGTAAAACCGTTGCGCAGACCAAAACTATTATCAGCGATCCAAGCTTGGCAGCAAATCCTTCGACATGAATGAGGACGGACGAATCCAGCCATGAGAAAAGCGATGTGTCCAGCAAATACCTGATCGTTACTATCGCAGCGACGAGCATAGAAGCGATGGTGACAAAGATCGCCACGCCGCCGCCTAAGGGAACTATCGTTTCATGAAAACGATCCCGTTTGGGACGCGCCACGAAATTCGTCTTGATGCTATACATCCTTACTATAGCGGTCAAGACAGCCGAAAGAACAAATGCTCCTGACAGCAGCACAATTGCAACGATTACAAGAACGGGCATATCTAATCCTTTTTTCTAATCTCTCTTAACTGTTCGACAAGTCTTTCGCGAACGCTGTTTAAAAACTTGTGATAGCGGTCTTCCTTAAAATCCGGGAACGTATAGCTAAAGCTGTTCCAGACGCCCTTACAGTAGCTCAGCGTAAGCTCGGCATACATATTATCGCCGATATAGATACGATGGGAAAAATTTTTCGTAGACGCCAGGATAAGTTTTGACGGCTCGATCATTCCCGGATCGAGGTTTATTGGCCTTGGAAAGTCTACGCCTGCTATTTTGGCAAGTTTTTCTTCGAGCTTGTTCGACTTTATTTTTATCGACGCCAGCCTGCCCGGATCGATAAGTTTTTCAAAGCTTAGAAACTGCCTTAAGATATTGGCACCGGCTTCGTCCTTATAATAGCCGGTCTGCGTAAACGGATACACCTCGCTTATCATGTCGGTCGCGCCAAACTCATCGATAACCGCTTCGCAGGCAAGCTGCAAACACTCCTGATCGGCAGCCAAAATGCCCATGATAAGCTTAACAGGATCGGGTTTTTTGATTTCCCACATAATCTAGTTTTTAGTTCGGAGTTCGGAGTTCGGAGTCATCAGGCATCCAACTTCTCTTTTAATGACTTAACGATTTTTTCAACTTCGTCAGCGGCTGCGTCGACTGTTATCTTGCTTGCGTTTTTTTCGGTGCGGAGTTTTATCTCGACATTTCCGTCTGCGATGGATTTTTTGCCGATAGTTACTCTGACCGGAACACCCAGAAGATCGGCATCCTTGAACTTAACGCCGGGCCGAACGTCCGGGCGATCGTCGATAAGAACCTCAACGCCCTTTTCAAGCAACTCGGCATAAACTTTTTCGCCGGCGGCTTTGACATCGTCGTCGTGACCTGCAAGCGTAATAATAACTTCCCACGGAGCGATGCTTATCGGCCAGATGATCCCGTTGTTATCGTTGCCAAGCTCGATGGCAGAAGCCATGATCCTGTTGATGCCGATACCGTAACAGCCCATAAGACACGGAGCCTCTTTGCCATCGGCACCGAGGAAATTGGCACCTAGTTTTTTGCTGTACTTTGTTCCAAGCTTAAATACCTGACCAACCTCGATACCGCGTTTGAACAGCAGCTTTTTGCCTTCGTGGGTATCGCCTTGGCAAGCATTGCGAATATCCATAACTTTAACCTTATCGCCATCAACGGGAAAATCCCTGCCCGGAACAACGCGAGTAATATGGTAGTCGGTTTTATTGGCACCGGTTACGCCTGCGATCATTGCAGCGACGGAGTGATCGACAAACATCATGTCAACCTTATCAAGTATTCCGACGGGCCCTGCAAAACCCGGAGCAGATTCGGTTATCTCGACGATCTTAGCCTCGTCGGCGAGATCACAACGCACACCGCCGTTTGCCTGGGTAAGCTTTTCATCGTTAACATCGTGATCGCCGCGAACCAATGCGACAATAGTTTTTTCCCCGCATGTATAGATAAGTGTCTTTATAAGGTCCTTCGGTTTTTTCTTGAGGAACTTACACACCTCTTCGATGGTCCCTACCTTAGGCGTACTAACTTCTTCAATAGGTCCGACATCCGGCCTGTTCTCTGGAAGAGGCACGGGATCGACCGCAGCCTTTTCAATGTTCGCTGCGTAGACGCTGTCCTCTGCATAAACGATAACATCTTCGCCGTTTTCGCAAGGAACAGTAAACTGATGCGAACCCGATCCGCCCATCTCGCCGGACTCGGCTTCTACGATGACATACTTGACGCCGCACTTCTCGAAGACCTTACAATACGTGTCATACATCACGCGATAAGTTTTTTCCAGGCACTCCGGATCGGTATGAAAACTGTACGAATCCTTCATAATAAATTCTCGCGAGCGAAGTACGCCAAAACGAGGACGAAACTCATCGCGATACTTAAAGCTTATCTGATAGATATTCATCGGCAACTGCTTGTACGAGTTTATCAGCCCCGCTGCTAAGTCGGTAACTACCTCCTCAGCGGTCGGAGCAAGAACATTGGTTCGCCCATGGCGGTCAACGAATGTCCCCAGCGTCTCGCCATAGTCGACATCGCGCCCGGTGCGCTGCCAAAGCTCGATCGGCTGAACCGCAGGAGCGAGTATCTCCTGCGCACCGGAAGCGTTCATCTGGCAACGAACGATGTTAATTATCTTAAGCAAAACGCGCCAGCCAGCCGGCAGATAAGTATATGTCCCGCTTGCAAGCTTACGCATGAGCCCCGCCCGGAGCATAAGCCGGTGGCTGATGACCTCGGCATCTGCGGGAATTTCCTTGACCGTCGGTATTAAACTTTGTGAATATCTCATAAAAAATCCTGTAAAAAAGTGAAAAGTTAGAGCCGTTTATAGCCAAAAACATCCCTTTTTGCAAGATAATAGTCCCATAATAAGCTTTTATCCGGCATCTTAGCCTAACTGGGGCGATTTTTCTTGACTTTTAGGGCAATTTTCGGTATAATGCTTTTATCTAAATGGGGCGAGGTGGAATCTACAAAAATGTCAATTGCGTAAGCGGTCCAGTCGTATTTTATGCGCTTTGATAAAACGTATTAAACAGCACTGCGAAGCAATGTATGCGCAAAAGCTGTTGTGCAATAAGGTTTCTATTATTTAGTGAGAGATATTATGAAGAGCCAATTTTTTCCTGGAGGAAGAAACTGCAAGCTGTTACTAATATTTTCTTTAGTCGCCATTGTCTCTGTGCAGGCTTCGGCATTGATAATTACAGAGGACTTTAACGGCTACACTTCAAAACCACTAACCTCCGAGTTTGACAACGGAATATTTCACCACAATATTATCGAGACCAACCCTCCCGGCTCAAATTGGGACATAAGCACCTTCAATTCGAGCGGTACGCCTTTTGCGGATAACGCTCTGAATCTTTTGTTTGTACAGGATATTGTTACCTTTGATCTTGCATCCGGCCAACACATCGATTTTGCTTCGGTAAAAGCAATAAACTGGGGGCCCACAATAATCATTTTCGATCCCGTCAATGGCACAGACCATACGGTTTCTATAACTACACCGAGCGGATGGTTCACGTATGACACTTCCGGCTTGGGACTTGGCAGTCTTCAGAGCATCACTCTCTATAGTTATGATGGTGCTTTTGACGATCTTGAGGTTAATGTTGTTCCTGAACCGATCAGTATTTTACTGGTCGGTGCTGGCAGCGTACTGGTACTGCGGCGTCGAAAGAGTAAATAAAGTTTTACCATGCAAATAAAAAAAGCCCGGCAAAAACCGGGCTTTTTTTATGTCTGAATATTTTTGCTGCTAATCATGCAGGTCAGCGATCTCGTTATAGAACTCAGCATACTTATCTTTCTGCTTGGTCTGCCGCATAGCGATCGCCGAACGCGGATGCTGGTTAAGGATACCGGTAATAGCGTAAGGTATCATATAACCCCATTCGATATCGTCAAGCATCGGGATCATGTAATCCTGAATGACTTTAAGAACCGGCTCGATGTTGAATTTAGGATTCTTTAGAAAACCGATAAGCAACTCCAGCGGGCAGTTACCGGCACCTCTGCCGATACCATACAGCGAACCGTCGACCAGGTTACTGTCAAATCTTATTCCCTCGATCGTATTTGCAAACGCCAACTGCTGATTGTTGTGACAGTGCATACCGATACGCTTGCCAGGCAGGTGCTTCTTGAACATATCCATGAAGTACTGTATCTGCTCGCAGAAGAAAAAACCAAAGCTGTCAACAACATAAACCGTCCCCGCCTGCGTTTTTGCGACCTGATCGAGTGCCTCGATAAGATCGTGATCGTTCTCTCTCGATATCGCCATGATGTTAACGCATGTCTCATATCCAAGATCGTGAACCTTATTCGTCAAAGCGATCGCCTTGTCAATATCTTTTACATAAGTGGCAACGCGGATCATGTCAACCGGGCTTTCATCGACAGGCGCAAACTCCTGCTCGACAACACGGTGAGCATCGACCATGATCGATATCTTCATGTCAGACTCGATACCGTCGATGACCTCGCTGATCTTATCGTCATCGCAATACTTCCACGCCCCGAAATCGCCCGGAGGTGCGTACTGTCGGCTCGAGCGATAACCAAACTCCATATAATCGATACCCGCTTCGGAAAGCGACTTATATACCGAACGAACGAATTCGTCGGTGAAGTAATGATTATTGATCAACCCGCCATCGCGGATCGTACAATCTAAAACTTTAATTTCCTCTCTGTACATTGTCATCTCCTGTTTAGAGCTTTGGAGAACCCTAGTCCTTCATTCGGTCCAACGTGCCGCTAATTATTTTCTTATCAACTTGATGTGCCCATTGCCCGTCCTTGCAAAGGGCTTTTCCAATATCTTCGATCAAAACAAACCTGGGCCATGAGCCCACGGCCTTTTTATCTCGCTTCATTATATCAATTAAAATGGATTTGTCCAGTCCATTAGGTATCGAAACCGGCAAAGACAGCGGTTTAAGCAGATCTTTGATACGTTTTAGCCGTTTTTCGTCGCCACATCCAACCTCTTGGGCGATTATTTCGGCTGCTACCATCCCGATAGATACCGCCTGGCCGTGCAAAATATCGAAATTGCTGGCAGACTCGACCGCATGTCCGATCGTATGCCCGAAGTTAAGCACCCGACGCATATTCTGCTCCGTCGGGTCCTGGGCAACAACATTTGCCTTGATCGAGCAATTCTTAAATGCGATCTCTTCGAGGACCTTCAGGTCCCGCTCGCACAGTTTATCGACATTCTTTTCAAGGTACTCGAAGTACCCCGCGTCTGCGATAAGAGCATGCTTAACCGTTTCTGCAAGCCCCGCCAGATATTCCGTTTGGTCCATCGTTTTTAATGTCGCGGCATCAATATAAACAGCCGCCGGCATATAGAACGCCCCGAAGGCATTTTTGCTTATCGTAGAATCGACGCCGGTTTTTCCGCCGACACTGGAGTCCGCCTGTGCCACCGTCGTAGTTGGTATCTGAATAACCTTAACGCCCCGCTTATATATCGCCGCTGCGAATCCTGCCATATCACCTACCGTCCCCCCGCCAAGAGCAACGATAAGTGTGTCCCTCCCGAAGAACGCTTTTTCCATCGCCTCGATGATCTCAACAACGGTTGCGATAGTCTTTGAAGCCTCCCCAGCCGGCTCGATCACATAGCATGGTACATCGCCGCTGCCGAGAAGCGTTTTTAAGTGACCGGCCTTTTCCAAGTTGGCATCTGTAATGATGAACTTACGCAAATCGGGATAGTCGCTTTCGATCTGCGCAAAAACGGTACCGAGGGTATCCGATCCGATATAGATCGGGTATTGTCCTTGTGCTATTGCCGGAATTTTTACTTTTAGTTCGCTCATAATGGCATCCATGTATAAGTTTAGTAAGACTAATACGAAATGATAGTATGAATTGGATAAGATTGCAGTTTATCTCGGCCGTTGAGGAACGTAAGCTCGATAAGGAACGTAAGCCCGGCGATGTCGGCACCGAGCTTTTCCACAAGATGACACGCCGCCGCCATTGTACCACCGGTCGCGAGCAGATCGTCAACCATCAAAACCTTATCCCCTGCCTTTACCGCATCACTGTGTATCTCAAGCGTATCGGTTCCGTATTCCAGATCGTATGTTACGCTCTCGGTTTTCGACGGCAGTTTGCCAGGCTTTCTAATCGGGATAAAACCTGCGCCCAGAGCTTTTGCAACCGCAGAACCGAAGATAAACCCCCTCGCCTCGACAGCCGCTACATAATCGATTGTTTGGCCCTTAAAAGCCTCCGCCAACGCATCTACCGCGGCCGCAAGGGCATCGGGATCGGCCAACAAAGGCGATATATCCTTAAACAGGATGCCCGGTTTGGGGAAATCGGGGATGTCCCTTATGTAGTTAACCAGATTGATTTTTTCGTCTGCCATGCGGGTATATTGACAGAAAACCGTCGAAATTGCAAATATAAAAGGTTCATCTTTTGAAATAGCAAATTGGGCTGCCTAATAGGCAGATAATCCGCTGACTCATCAGTTTGTTTTGTGCATTTCTGCAATAAATTTGTGACCCATTTCATGCTCGTAATTGGGTTTGTTTTTTTGCCCATTTTCGCTGGTCTCTGTAATGCCTTGTTGACACTTGAGTTACAATTGTTGCCATTTAGCAAATTGGGTTTGTTTTGCATATATTACCCTTTTGGCTTTAAGCCTTAACACTTACAACTTACTGCATTTTTTACCGCCGAGGGCGTCCGTCTTTGTTGCACTACGACGCGACAGGCAGATAGAAGGTGGTATTAAGATTTTAAAGAACTGCCTGCTGGCGAGATATTATCTCCTTGGTCTGCTGACCTATCTTGACCGTGCTTGGCCAGGTTGCATTATACCATAAAAAGCTAAGAAATCAAGAAGAATTAGATAAATATCTAACTTTTTTTTGCGGTATGAGAAAGGTTATTCCCCAAGGGGTAAATTGCCTATTTTAACCTAAATAGACCCGGTCTATTTAGTTGCGCCATTTAGTTGCGCCCTGATATCCTTACATTCGTGGTGTTATCGAGTTAGAAAATAGTAAAAATGAAAATCATTTGGACATTTTCAACTGTCAAGTATATCTTTGATTGGGATATCTAAAGAACTTTAGAATATTATGCTATAAACCCAGACAATGAATATTCTGACACATATTGATAAGCAAAAGCTTGAACGTGAATTTGGCATGGGTGGAGGTTATGTCCTCGACTTCTCTAACCGCACCTTTGAGGAGTTCTTTCGCGAAGTGGTCGGCGTTCAAATATATGGCTCACAATATGATTACGCCTCAGGCTCTAAAGCCAATCGAATGCGAGCGTTCTGGCGAGTTGCTACGGATAAGCAGCTTATACAGCTCTTTCAAGGCCTCCTTGAAGGATGGGAAATCTATTCGAATACTCCAATCCCTGATACATCTCGGGATATGATAAACAGTATTTTGGCTAAGCTTGGGGTTGCTCCTAGTTCTCCCATTAAGCAACAAGACGACACAGCTCAATTAAACATTGATGTGTCACAACAGCTTGCTTCCAGATTGGTCGAAGTAACCTCTTTACCACCACAGAAACGTGGATATGAATTTGAGAAGTTCCTAAGGCAACTATTCGATGCATATGATCTTTCTGCCCGAGCCTCCTTTCGTTTGACCGGCGAACAAATAGACGGAAGCTTTGTTGTCCATAACAATACATACCTCATTGAAGCAAAATGGCAGAATTCTCCAACTGGTGTTGCGGACTTGCACACCTTTGAGGGCAAGTTAGGAGAAAAGGCGTCTTGGTCGCGTGGTTTATTTGTTAGCAGTAGTGGATTCTCAGCCGATGGGCTTCGAGCATTCGGAAGAGGTAAACGCACCATATGCATGGATGGCTTCGACATTTCTGAAATGCTGAGACAAAGGTTGTCATTTGTTAAGGTCATAGATGCGAAAGTAAGGAGAGCCGCTGAAACGGGCTTTCCCTATGTTTCAGTTCGTGACCTATTTGTTTAAAGATTTATAACAAGAAAGAAAATAAAGGTGTCAGGGAATAATTAAAGGGGTCAGACCCCTTTTTCTGTTCTTATGCAATTGAGAGGCCTAACAAAGATTATTTTTTTCAACAAGTTTCCGTTGGTTCTTCAATACTTATCCCAAATTTGCGTTAGGATTCTTATAAAGAAAATCGTAAATCTTTTGCGGGTAGATATCTATAAGGCGGTTAGGAGTTTTCTTGTACCCTTTTACCAATTGGTTTTGTTTTTCGGATAAGCCATGTGAAGTGCCGCATATAACTTTGTTAGGTACATCTGGATGACACAATGATTCAATTCGCAATCTTTTCAGATTTGTTTCATTAAATCCAAAACCTAAGAAATAGATGCGTTTGGCAGCAATAAGCAATTCGAAAGCCTGATGGAATTCTGGATCTTTGTCGATGTTTTCATGTATAATCTTTATGTTTTCACGACCTCTGCCAACATACAATCCCAATTTATTGGAACGATTTACATCGTAGGGAACTACAGAATAGTGTGTTCTTTCCCACGGAAGTCTTCCGAGTTTACCATGTACATGAACTATTGGAATTTTGTTTAGTTTCTCAGCACATTCCTCGTCATTTTTATTATAAGCATGTTGCAAAGCCGTAAACAAATATTGCTCAAGCGACCGATCATAGTTGAAAGTAATAATAGCAAGTTTATTTTGATCGAACTCATCAAATGAAGTATTGAGCAGGCCGAAAAGATATTGATACCAATTATTGTCCTTCTTTACATTAAAAAGGTTTGTTGTCTGCTCAAAACTCAATAATGCCGCCGCGATTGCTTCTTTGCCTACATCAAGAAAATCGGTGCGATATTCAAGAAATTCGTCAACCGAAGAGCGTCCAGATAAAACCAAATTCTTTCTGAATTCCCAAATATGCGCCTTCTCATAGTTATGATTTTCTAAAAGATGTACTGTCGGCGAGTCACCATTAAGCATATCACTAATTAAAGCAACAAGTTTCCTGCCAGAGGGAAAGCTAAAAGGCATGCTTGCGCCGGCACCTAAAACTAAAACAGTTGGGACTTCAATCATAACATTCTCTACTTTAAACAAATGATTCCATTTTAGCTTCACAACTCGTTTGTGTCTGCTCGCGGAGGTTTTCAGAATAATTAAGGGGTCAGACCCCTTTTTCTGTTCGTGCTTGTTTCGGATTTCGTGCTTCGGATTTGGGCTTTTGGCCCTTATGACAGCATCAGTTCGTTAAGCTTAGTCAGGGCACTTCTCTGTATCTGGCGTATCCTCTCACGCGTCAGTTCCAGTTTGGCCGCGATCTGCTTTAGAGTCAGCGGCTCGATGCCGTTTAGCCCAAATCGCAAAGTAAGCACCTCAGCCTCGCGCGGATCGATATCGCTTAACAGCTCAATAGCTTTTTTCAACTCCTCAGCCGTACCGAGTGCATCTTCCGGCATCGAAATGTGATCGTCCTTTATCATATCGTTGAGTCCATGGCCGTCCTCCGTCGAATCACCCTGGAAGCCGGCGTTTACCGTTGCGACTATCTTCTGAACGGCCCTGGCCTTTTTAAGGGAAAGCTTTAGTTCCTCTGCAACCTCCTCGATCTCAGGATGCCTGCCGAGATTCGACTCGAGCTTTGACGATGCATACCGCCATTGATTGATAAGTTCGACCATATACGTCGGTATGTGCAACGGCTGAGCATTCATAAGCAGCGAACGTTTGATACTCTGCTTGATCCACCATGATGCGTAAGTGCTAAACCGCACACCGTGTTCCGGATCGAATGAATCAACCGCACGCATTAGCCCAAGGTTGCCCTCTTCGATAACATCGCCAAGCGTCATCGAGCGGGTTGAATATCGTTTGGCAATACTGACAACAAGCCGA
>SDBV01003791.1_pt1 | contig 22014 bp, 27 predicted proteins | sample 2277081 | NCBI WGS metagenome assembly SDBV01 (sample SAMN10402039, study PRJNA504765) | marine sediment metagenome | isolation source: marine sediment core GS10_PC15, 223 cmbsf | place: Arctic Ocean: Southern Knipovich Ridge | collected 2010 | reverse complement strand
CATCGGGTCTTCGCGCGAAGCGGTCGCGGCGCTGACGGCAACGGGCGCTTTTACGCGCTCGCAACTGCAGCTTGCGTCGGCGGACTTCGTCACCTACGCGGCGCTCACCGGCGCCAAGACTGAGGAGGTCGCCAAGGATTACGGCAAGATGTCCGAAGGCGTCGCCAAATGGGCGGAAGAACATAACCGCTCGATGCACTACCTGTCGGCGTCCACCTACGAATACATCAAGAGCCTGGAAGAGCAGGGCAAGATCGAACAGGCCGTCACGGTCAACCTCGAAGCGCTGCATGAGCGCGCGGCCGATGCGGCGGTCAAGAATCTCGGCACCGCCGAGCGCATGTGGCGCGGCCTTGGCAATGCCGTCAGTTCGACCGTGGACGCGCTGAAGTCCATCGGCCGGCCTCTGACCACGGACGACAAGATCGAGCGCCTGGAGCAACTGCTGCGCAATCGCCAGCGCGAAGACCGTCAGGGCGTCCAACTCTACACCGGGCAGCGCGGCCCCATACCTGACATTCAATCGGCGCTTGCCAACCTGTATGAATTGAAGCGGCTTGAAGAGGCGCAGGCCGACCGCGCCGGCACGATTGCGCGCCAGCAGCAGGCCGCGATGAAGGCCGGCGACGAGCTGGACGGCGAACTCAAGCGGCTCGATAAGGCGTATGCCAAGGCCCGCGAAATCGAAGCGACCAAGAAGCGGTTTTCGGAACTCGCGGCGGGCAATCCGACCTCCAAGTTTCTCAAGGATGTCAGCGTCACCGGCAACGAAGATGCGGGCTTTGCGTTCTCGGGCGGCCTGTACGACCGCGCGATGGCCGACATCGAAAAGCGCTATCGGGACCGTGGGCAGGCCGGCATCGACCGCGCCAATCTCGATGCACGTCTGCGCCCGATAGAGGATTCGATTCGGGAGGAAAACAAGTTGCTTGCGCAGCGCGACGCCATGCTCAAAAAGTATTACGAGGCGGGCATGCTGTCGATCAGCGACTACTACAAGGGCGTCAGCAACGCGACTGACGAGCACCTTGAAAGAATCCGCTCGGGCTACGCCGCAGAAGCGGCAATTGTGCGCGATTACTCCAAGACCGCGAGCGACGAGCGGCAGCGCATCGAAGCGTCGACCAAGGCGAAGGAACTCGAAACCCGCGCGAATGAAGCCATCACCGCAGACCTGACGCGACTCAATGAACTCGTGCCGCAACAGGCAAGGGATGTCGAAGCGTATCGGCAGGAGGTCGTTCGGCTCAACGCCGAATTGGCGAAGCTCAAGGGCAACCTTGGGGGAAACGCCGCGACTGCCTTTGACCGCGCGCACGAAAAGCTCACGCGGCAGGCGAGCGTCAGCGGAGACGCCGGCACGCTCGCCACGCTGGAAGAGGCCCGCCGGCTCACGGTCGCGCAAGGTGACTTGAACGAACTCAAGCAACAGGCCCAAAAGATTACCGAAAACCTCAAGACGACCGAGGACGGTTATCGGCTCGCCGTCGACACGGGCCAACTCAACGAGTTGGATGGCATGTTGCGCATCAGCCAAGCGCGCCAGCAAGCCGCGACCGACCTGGGCAAGTTGGCTGACCAAGTGACCGAAATCGCCATGCAGTCGGGCGACTCGAACATGCTCAAGTTCGCGCAGCAGTTCGATGACCAAGTCAAGCGCATGCAAATCAGCGCCGACACGCTTGGGGCTAAGTTCGATGACGTGTTTTCCAAGGGACTCGCCACCGCCCTCGTTCAGATTGTCGACCGCACGAAGACGTGGCAACAGGCCGTGATGGGCTTCGCCAATACGATTGAGAAGACCATCACCGACTTTGCGGCCAACGCGCTCATGAAACAGCTTTTTTCCGGCATGGGCGGGGCGGCCGGCTCGGGCGGCGCGGCGGGCGGTTTCTTCGCATGGATTGCCGGCCTGTTCGGCGGCGCCCTGGTCGATGGCGGCGACGTGCAACCGGGGCGCTTCTATGAAGTGGCCGAGCGCGGCCCCGAATTGCTGCACTACGCGAACCGCACCTATTTGCTGGCCGGCAATCAGGCCGGCGCCGTGACCCCGATGAGCGCGATCAGTGGGGGCGGCGGTCGGCAGTCGATTTACCACATGAACATCAACGTACCTGCAGGCACCAGCCGGCAGACGGCGCAGCAGCAGGCGGCGGAAATCATGCGCCATGCGCAGATTGCTCAAGTCAGGAATCAGTAACGTGACCTTTCTCGAAAGCCCGCGCTTTCCCGACAATATCGCGTTCGGCGCGACGGTCGGGCCGACGTACATGACGGTCGTGACGCCGATCTATTCCGGGCGCGAGTCGCGCACCATCGCGTGGACGCAGGCGCGTTGTCACTTCGACGTGGGCCGCCGCATGATGAACGCGGCGGACACGGCGGCCATCGACGCCTTCTTCCGCTCGGTCAAGGGCCGCGCCTATGGCTTTCGCATCAAGGATTGGACCGACTACGTGGCGACGACTGTCAACGGCACGCTCGTTGCCACGACTGCGCCGGGCGTGATCCAACTCGCCAAGACCTACCTGACCGGCGCGCTTTCGGAAACCCGCAACATCACCAAGCCTGTCGTTGGCACGGCGGCGATTTATCGCAATGGCTCGCCCGTGACGGCGGGCGCGTCCCCTGGCAATGTCGCGCTCGACACCACGACTGGGCTGGTGACGTTCGTGCCTGACGCAACGCAGGGCATTACAAGCAATACGCCGGGAGCCACGACCGTGCTGAATTTCGGCGCAGCGCTGACCGGCGCGACGGTCGGCCAGTACGCTGCCATCAGCGGCGTGAATGGCACGCTTGGCACGACGCTAAACGGCAAGCTCTGGCAAATCACGGCGGTCGGCACGAATCAAATCACCGTCGCGGCCAACACGACCGGCAACACCGGCAGCGGGGGCGCCGCGTCGCTCTATCCGCAAAGCACGGACGTGCTGACCTGGGCCGGGCAGTTTGATGTGCCCGTGCGCTTCGACGTGGACGACATGAAAAAGCAAATCGTGGACCGCAACGGCCCGAACGGCGATTTGCTGGTCGATTGGGGAAGCATCCCCATCATCGAAATCCGGGTGTGACGTGCGCTCGATCTCCGCCGCCTTGCTCGCCCACTTGGCAGGCGACATCCACACCACGTGCACGCTGTGGCTCATCACGCGCCGCGACGCTCAGGTGTTCGGCTTCACCGACCTTGACCGCGACGTGACGTTCAACGGCTTCACCTACAAATCGGCGGGCGCCTACACCCATTCGCAAGTCGACAACAAGAGCGACCTGTCCACGACCAATATGGAAGTGACGGCGCTTTTCGATTCGAGCGCGATTGCGCAAGTCGACATCGAAGCGGGCTTGTGGGATTACGCGAGCGTCACGATTTCGCTTGTCAATTACGCCGACCTCACGCAAGGCGCGGCCATTCTGCAATCGGGCATCCTCGGCCAAGTGACGATGGCGAACGGCCAATACAAGGCCGAGTTTCGTGGGCTGGCGCAATTGATGCAGCAGACCAGCGGCGAGTTCTACACGCCGACGTGCCGTGCAAGCCTGGGAGATTCGCGCTGCACGGTGGCGCTCGGCCCGCTTACGGCGACGGGCACGGTCGGCGGCGTGACCGACATTTTTACGTGGCTCGACGCGAGCCTCACGCAGACCGGCCCGACCGTCGCTTATACCGACGCGCGCGGCCACAAGATACCGACCCAATCGCCCTACACCATCAAGGTCGTTCCCCCCACGGGCGGCGCGTTCGTGGCTGATGGGGGCGTCAAAGACGCATCGGGCAACGTGTGGGGCAGCGTAGGCGGCTCGCCCGGCTCGCAGCAGTACCACGTTGCGGCGGACGGCACCTACACGTTTGACGGGAACGATAACCCCGGCTGGGAGGTGTTCATTTCCTACACCTACAGCATCGGGTTTTTCGCGTATGGCACCGTGACATTCCTGACCGGCGCCAACGCGGGCTACAGCACTGAGGTGAAGAGTTTCGCGCCGGGCGTCGTTACCGTCGCGCTGCCGTTCCCGTTCCCCGTCGCGCCGGGCGACACGTACACCATCGTCGCCGGATGTGACCGCATGTTCGGCACGTGCAAGAACCGCTTTAACAACATCGTGCATTTCCGGGGCGAGCCATACCTGCCCGGCGTCGACACCATCCTACGGCCCCAATCGTCATGATTACGCGCGCGGATTTCGTGGCCGAGGCCCGTACATGGACCGGCACGCCTTGGCGGCACCAAGGCCGTTTTAAGGGCCTTGCCGTCGATTGCGTGGGGCTGGTGTTGGAGACGGCCCGCGCGCTTGGGGCTTGCGACTTCGATTTCACGAACTACGAACGCCGCCCCAACGGCGACTTGCGCACCTACTGCGATGCGTTGATGGAGCGCATTCCGCTCGCGCAAGTCGATGCGGGCGATGTGATTCTGTTCGCCTGGAATAACAGCCCCGTGCACCTCGCTATCGTCACCGGCCCCGATACCATCATCCACGCCTTTGCGATCAACCGGCGCGTGGTGGAACACCGCATCGATGACCGTTGGCGCTCGCTCATTGCGGGCGCCTATCGCGTGCCGGGGGTCGAATAATGGCGCAGCTCGTTTTCGGCGCGATTGGCGCGGTCGTCGGCTTCTATTTCGGCGGCCCGACCGGGGCAGAAATCGGCTGGATGGCCGGCGCCGCTATCGGCGGCCTCGCCTTCCCGCAGAAGCCTCCCGGCCCGCACATCAACGACTTGCGCATTCAAGACAGCGCCTATGGCAAGAGCATTCCGCGCGTCTATGGCATGTACCGCATCGCGGGCAACGTCATTTGGGCCGGGCAGCCGCACGAAGACACCTCCAGCGGCAAGGGCATGGGCAAGGGCGGCAACGGTCAGACCGTCGTGCGCATGTCGTTCGCCATCGGGCTTTGCGAGGGGCCGATTGCGGGCGTGCGCCGCATTTGGGCCAACGGGAAGTTGGTCTATGACGTGTCGAACCCGTCCAACTTTGCGGCCATCAGCGGCAGCAGTCAGATGCTGCAAAACTTTGTCGTGCACAACGGCGACGAGGTGCAATGGCCTGACCCGACGATCGAGTCGCAATTGGGCGCCGGCAACGTGCCCGCGCATCGCGGCTTGGCCTATGTCGTGTTCAACGAGTTGGACTTGTCGCCGTGGGGCAACTATCTGCCCTCGTTCTCGTTCGAGATCGTGGCGGGCCTGAACGAAATCTATGTGCAGGGCACGGTGGGCACCTACACACAGACGCCGAGCCAAGACACCGGCACGCTTTCCGGCCTGTCGGCGCAGGGCGCGATCTACATGGGTTCGGGCTACGGCGGTTCGGGCAACTACTCAGGCATTTGGGTCGGGCAGATCACGGCCAGCGGCGCCCAGCTTTGGAACCCCTACGGCACGACCGCGAATTTCTTGCCGGCTGACCCGATTGGATGGGTCGCCACGCCGACCGCTTGCTGGTCAGACTACCCCGGCCTGTTTGCGCCGGGTTCAAGCGGATGGAATTGGTACGATCCGAGCGGCGCGATTTTCCACGGGCCGCCCACGGGCATCCCGAGCGGCGCGGCGGGGTCGGGGCGCAGTTTCGTCAAGATCGGTAACAACATCTGGTGTTCGTGCAACTACGGCGGCAACAGCTACCCGATTGTCGGCTTGACGCTGGGCATCGCCAACAACGCAAGCGGCGCAGGGTCGATCTTTGCGACCTCGACGGTGCAAAAGCCGTTCACGGTGCTGGGCGTGACGAGCACGTATGTCTACGCCTCGGACGGCGCCGGCAACCTCTATCAGTTCGATGGGGTTTCGCTTGTTCAAACGAACATGTGGAGCGGCCTGGACAGCGGCTCACTGCAATATGTGCAATGCGGTCACGCCGTCGACGACCGGCACGTCTACATGTACGGCGGCGGCAAGCTCTATGTGTTCGATGCCACCACGGGCGCGCTGACCGTGCTCGGCTCGGGGTTCTCGGCATCCCCGCAGACCATGCAGGTGCTGGGTCCCGGCCTCGTCATGCTCGGCGCGGCGGGCGGTGCTGGCGGCACGCTGTACTACATCGCCCTGACGTTCCAAAGCGCCGGCACCTTCGGCATTCCGCTCTCAAACATCGTGGCTGACATTTGCGGTCGGGCGAGCCTTGCGACCACGCAATACGACGTGTCGCAACTGACCGACAACGTGGCCGGCTACGCGATCACCTCCAACACCACGGCGCGCGACAACCTCAGTCCGCTCATGAGCGCGTACTTTTTTGACGCGACCAATGCTGACGGCAAGTTGACGTTTGTGAAGCGCGGCGGTGCGTCGGTTGGCACGTTCGCCTATGGCGACCTGGGCGCATCGACCGCCGTGGGCGACACGGCCAACGAAACCCCGCTGCAAATCGTGCGCGCGCAAGAGTTGGACTTGCCGCAAAAAATGACGCTCACGTATGTGGGCCTGAACAACGACTATCAGCAAAATGCGCAAGTCGCGTTTCGCTCGTCCACGAAATCGAACAAAGAGGCATCGCTTTCGGTCGCGGTCTGTTTGAGCGATGACGAGGGCTTGCAGAAAGCACAGTCGATGCTTTGGAATGCGTGGCTCTCGCGCGAGCAATTCACGTTCACGACGACACTCGCGTATCTGAACTATGTGCCCAATGACGTGGTGACGCTGCAAGGCGCGGGCGGCGCAAGCTACACGGTACGCTTGGTCGACTGCCAGTTCGACGCGCAAGGCGCGCTCAAGTGGACCGCGCTGTCGGAAGCGCCGGCCATCTACACGTCGACGGCGGCGGGCGGGCCACCGGCAGGGTTCCCCGCCCAGCAACTCCCCTACAACGGGCCGACCCAGCTCGCCGTGCTCGACGTGCTGCCGCTGCGCACGCAAGACACCTCGCCCGGCCTCTACCTCGCCGCGAGCGGCTATGCGGCGTCGTGGCCCGGCTGCACCGTCGAAATGTCGCGCGACGGCACCAGCTTTACCGACCTGATTTCGATTGCCGATGCGTCGGTCATGGGCGCCACGCAAAGCGCGCTGGGCAACTTCGGCGGCGGCAATCAGCCCGACGAGTTGAACACCGTCACCGTGCACGTCGAAGAGGGCACCTTGGCGTCTGTCACCTATGCGAACTTCCTTGCCGGCAATAACGCGGCCTGGATCGGCGGCGAAATCGTCTTTTTCCGCAATGCCACGCTGATCGCGGCCAACACCTATCGGCTGTCGGGGTTCCTGCGCGGCGTTGGCGGTACGGAATGGGTCACGAGCACGCACGCCGTGGGCGAGGCGTTCGTGTTGCTCGGCAACGCGCTCGCGCCGGTCGGCGTCAACGTGCACGACATCGGCACGCAGCTTTCTTTCGAGACGCGGCTTATGAACGTCTTCGCAGGAACGCCCGGCCCGGTCTTGAAGTTGACCCCGACCAACGCCCGGCAACAACCGCTTGCGCCGGCCAAATTCCGCGCGCAGCCGGGGTCGGCGGCGAGCCTTGCCGACATTTCCCTGTTCTGGACCCGGCGCGCACGCATCAATGCGCAATGGTTGAACGGCGCCGACGTGCCGCTCGATGAACAAGTCGAATCGTATCAACTGACCATCAGCAACAGCGGCGGCACGCCGGTTCGCACCGTCACCGTGACGGCTGCGCAGACCTATATCTACAGCGCTGCGAACATCACTGCCGATGGTTTCAGCAGCGGCAACACGATCAATTTCAGCGTGGCGCAAAACAGCGACCTGGGCATCTTGGGCCGCGCCACCGCCGCGTCGATGACGAGGTAAGCCATGTCCAACAGCACGACCTTGCTCGACACCATCGCGGCGAACCAAGCCGCGAAAGAGGTGGTGGTCAATGCCTTGCTCGACGCCGCCAGCCCGTCAACGCTTTGGGGCCGGCACGCGAGCGCGTGCAATGGCCTGACCTGGGGCTACTACGGCGGCAACTATCAAGTCGGGGCGACCGCCAACGCCATCGCCAATGGCACGTTGACGCTTGCGGCCAGCACGACGAACTACGTCTATGCGAGTGCCGCGACCGGCGCCGTGTCGGTCAATACAACCGGTTTCCCGGCTGGCACGATTGCGCTCTATTCGATTGTGACCGGTACGACGACCGTGACGAGCTACACCGATCAGCGCAGCTATCAGCCAAGCGGTGCGGCGCCGGCCTCGGGCCTCTATGACGTGGGCGGCTACATCGAAGGGCTGGCCTCAAACAATGAGGTGGTTTGGAAGTTCTACAGCCCGCGCGCCTGGACGCTGCCCGCTGGCGCCTCGGGTGGCGCGGGCGCGGATACCGCCGCCACGGCCTCATGCACGTTCACCCTGCAAAAAAACGGAAGCGCCATCGGCACCGTGACCTTTGCAGCGGCGGGGACGGTGGGGACCGTCTCGATTACGTCGTCAACGAGCGTCGCCGCAGGTGACGTGCTCACGCTGGTCGCGCCGGCCGCCGCTGATGCGACGCTGGCAGACATCGCTTTCACGCTGGCGGGTACGCGCCCGTAAGCCCCAAACACCAACGCCAAGAGAAACGCCCTTCGGGGCGTTTTTTTTCGCCCATAGGGAGCCAAGCCATGACGCTAGGAATCGCAGCGGCGGTGCGTAACGCCATGCTGAACGCCATCACCACGCAGGCGGGCGGCAGCGCCGTTTTGACCATCTACAACGGCACGCGCCCGGCCACGGGCGGGACAGCCACGACCGCGCTTGCGGCGCTGACGTGCAACGCGACCTTTGCGCCCGCCGCATCTGGCGGCGTGCTGACCCTCAATTCGATCAGCAACGCGACCGCATCCACGACCGGCACCGCGACATGGGCGCGGCTCACGACCTCGGGTGGCACGTTCCTCATGGACATGGATGTCGGCACGTCGGGCAGCGACGTGAACCTCAATTCGACGGCGATTGCGTCGGGCGCGACCGTGAGCGTCACGTCTGCAACGTTCACCGCAGGCAACCCGTAACCGCGAGGACACATCATGGCCGTCACTCTCTACAAATCGACCGATACGAGCGCGCCGACGCTGACCGGCGCCGTGGGATCGCTCGTCGCGTTGCTCGATGCGATTCTCGTCAACGGCTACGGCTCGCAGTCGGCGGCGGGCTGGACGATTGCCTACACCGGCACCAACAAACGCGACTACAAGCAAGGCACCGGCAGCAACAGCTATTACCTGGACATTGACGACTCGGGGCCGACCACGGCCAAGGAAGCGCGCATGCGCGGCTATGAAGCAATGACCGCGCTCGGGACCGGCACGATGGCCTTTCCCACGTCCTCGCAATCGTCGTTCGGCGTGGTATGCCGCAAGTCGACCACGGCGGACAGCACGGCGCGGCCTTGGTATTGCGTGGCCGATGCGACGTGCTTTCACCTGTTCGTGGATACGGGCGACTACACGGGGCCAGCGTATTCGATGGCGTTCTCGTTCGGGGATTTTTTCTCCTACAAGAGTGGCGACACTTACAACACGGCAATTGTCGGGCGCAGCGGCGAGAACCAAAGCAGCGACGGGTATGAATCGTTGCCCGTGCTCACGCCTAGCGGCGTGCTCAACTCGGCAGCCGGCGTTGCTCCGGGTTCCTATATCGACCGGCTTTGGACCGGCGTAGGCGGCTCTACGCCAATCGGAAAGATGAGCGGGGCCGCGATCTATGGCAGCGTCAGCACAAGCATCCCGACCGTCATTGGCTCGGCTTCGGCGCCGCTGTCCTATCCGAATGGCCCCGACAACGCGCTGGAATTGGCACCGTTGTTCCTGCTCGCCCACGGGTCGATTCTCGGCTACCTGAAAGGGCTTTGGTCGCCCATGCACTACCAACCGTGCGGGCATGCCGACACGTTCACCGGCACGGGCAACATGGCCGGTAAGTCGTTCCTGGCGCTCAACGTGCGCAGCACCGTGACGATCAACTCAAACAACGCGAACGGCACGAACGCACAGGGGCAAATCGTCGTGGAAACCTCGAACACGTGGAGCTAATGCCATGGCTTCGCATGTGTATTGGCGCCTCAATTTTTCGGGGGGCAACGGCAACAATATCAGCCTTGCGGAAATCGAAATGCATACGTCGGTCGGCGGAGCGGACGTGTGCACGGGCGGCACGGCAGGCGGCACGAACATCAACAGCAGCTTTCCCGCTGCCAACGCTTTCGATGACAACCTGGCCACCGATTGCGAATTGACCTCATCGTCAAGCGGCACGATTAGCTATCAATTCGCCAGCGCCCAGGCCATTGTCGAATACGTCGTGACAAGCTCCGCCTCGCTGGCCGCGACCTATGCGCCGAACGCCTGGACGTTTGAATACTCTGACGACGGCTCAACGTGGACGATTGCCACCTATGTGCGCGGGCAGGCGTCGTGGAGCACGAACGAAGCGCGCACGTTACCCGTGAACGCGGGCGCGGAGACCGGCAAGAAGTCGAATCCCTCTCTGCCCGCCATGCAGAGCACGCCGCCCACTGGCAACGGCGCCCGCCTGACCGGCATGCGCTCTGCCGGGACGGGCACGACGGTTTCCGGCACGGTCAGCGTGGCCGGCACCGGCACAAGCGGCTTGCTTGTCGTCGTCTACGACAAAATCTCGCGCCAGCCCATCGGGCAAGTGCTCTCGGGCGCGGGCGGTGCGTACAGCGTCAATTGCGGCGGCTTCACTGACGTGTATGTCTGCGCGTTCGACCCGACCACGTATCAGATGATCGGGTACGACGAGGTGGTGCCGGGGTAGGCGATGCCATACACGCCGCCCGCCCACAACGCCGTGAATTTCAACTTCAGCGGCAGCTACACGCCCCCGGCTCACTACGCGGTCAATCTCAGTTTCACGCCGCCGCCCGTCAACGGCACGCTCACGGCCAGCCTTGCGAACGTGACAGCGGCCATCTACGAATCGGAAACCTATACCGGCCCGCTGGCGTCGACGCTTGCCAACTTCACCGTGAGCGCGAGCGGTGGCGAGACGTTCAGCGGGCCGCTGGGGGCCACGCTCGGCGCCACGACGGCCAACATCACCGCGTCGGTCAGCCGCAGGCGTCGCACGGTTTCAATCAACTGCACCTAGCGAACCATCATGGATATGCAATCGCTGCCGCCCTCGGGCGGTTTTTCTTTTTTGGGGCACGTCATGGACGACATCAAAGACACGGCGGCGTTCAAGGAAGCCGTCAAGCAAGCCATCAAGGAATGGCTCAATGAACAGTTCGCCGCGTTCGGGCGCTGGACGTTCTACGGGCTGTGCTCGATGGCGCTCGGTGGCATGACGTACCTCGCGCTGACCTACTTCACCAAAAAATGAGGGGGAACCCAATGAAATTTCGATTGATCGATGAATGGCGGCAAGCTCACACCTTCGCCAGCGTCCGGTTGGGCGCGCTCTTCGCGGCGCTCTTTGGCATTGGGCCCACGCTCATCTCGGCCTGGGGTCTGCTGCCAGATGACCTGAAGGCGCAGTTGCCGCAAGGATGGGGCCGAGTGATTGCCACCGCTGGCTTTGTGCTGGTGCTGGCGGCGCGCGTCTTCACCACCGACAAAGGAGCCGGCGATGTGGCTCAGTGACCTGTTCGTGGCGCTGGCGCGCCGCTTCGGTGCCAAACCTAGTCAACCGGGTGGCGCGGTCGGACAACTGCCGCCGATTCCGCCAAGCCTGCCACCCGCCGCTGTTCCGGTGGCACCGGAACAGCCCGCGTGTCCTATGACGCCGGCCGAGTTTATCGCCGCCATCGTCCCGGCGGCGCAGGCGTGCATGCGCGCAACACGCGTGCCCGCGAGCGTGACCGTGGCGCAGGCCGCGCTGGAATCGGCCTGGGGTGCGCACGCGCCCGGACACAATCTGTTCGGTATCAAGGCCGACACCGGCTGGAGTGGGCCGGTGACACTGCAGGAAACGCATGAGGTGGTCGATGGCCGCACTATTGAAATGGTGGCGCGTTTCCGGGCCTATCCGGACTGGCAAGGCAGCATCGACGACCACGCTGCGTTTCTCGCTGGCAATCCGCGCTACAAGTTTGCCTTTGCCGATCCGCGCGGTCCCGAGTTCGCCGAGGCCATTGCGCGGGCCGGCTACGCCACCGATCCGGTCTATGCGGCCAAGCTCAAGGCCGTGATGACTGCGCACAAGCTGTGCGCGCTCGATCTACCGGAGATCCAACCATGATTGCCACTCTTCTCGCCAAATTCTGGCCCGTCATCGTGGGCATTGCCGGCATCGCTGGCTCGTTTCTGTTCGCTTGGGTCAGCAAGAAGGCAGCCGATGCCCGCGTGGCACGCGCTCAGCAGCAGAGGGCGCAAGCGCAGGCGGACGTTGCCAGCACGCGCGAGGCGTCCGCCGAAGCCAACGCGGCAGCGGCCCAAGCCGGGGAGGAAGCTGCCGTCAATGCCACCGCCGCCCAGGCCGAAGCGGCGCAGATCCCGCGCGATCAGTTCGATGCCGAGGGCGCGTCCCTGGGCATCCTGCGTAAGGAGTGACCCGTGCGAAGTGCAATCCTTCTGGTGGCGCTTGGGCTTTCGGCTTGCGCTGCTCAGCAGCCGTCCTGGCAGCCCCCGCGTATTACCGATACCGCTTGCAATTGGGTTAGGCCGATGACGTTCTCGGCGGATGACACGCCGCAGACCAAAGAGGAAATCATCGCTTATGAGATGGCTCGGCGCAGGAACTGCCCGCGCGCAGGCGCGTTCTGAAGAGGTTCTCCGGCCTGGTAGGACTCGGTAAGCGCCCTGCTACAGGTGCCCGGACTCGCAAGACGGTGGAGCTGATACGAAAGCGGCTTCAGGGCGAATGTCAGCCCACGAGTCATACTTGTCGAATCCAGCATCAAACAGCCCTGAGGCAATCGCGTTGGCAATGACTGCATTCGACATGAACCTCGGTTTCATGTCCGGAAACACAAACGCGTGCCAATCGGTTGGATGGTTTTCGTGAGCAAACGGCCTATGTTGGCTATGCGAAACGCGGAAGAATCTATCCCGGTTACGCTTCTTGATTTCGAAGGTGAGGCCGCAGACGAGGCACTTGCGGTCAGGCTTCCGATGTTTCTTTCCATCGTAGCGGATCTCGAAGTAGCCAGGCGTGGCGAGCATGGCCTGGGGAAACGAGTGCCCGAAGTCGTCACGCAATTGTTTGGCAACAATGCGCTCAGCCTTTTCGCCAGATTTTGCCCGCATCGCAAAAAGACCATCCTCCTTCTTGGAGAAGGCTCCAGCCCTTTGGGGCTCGCCGACATACACGATATGAATCCAGAATAGATCGACAGGAATGCGGTCGTCAGCTGGCGGACGCACGACTGCGTCGATCATAGCTATCGTTTCAAGCACAGCACCACCCAGCCCAAGAAGGAGAAACGCGCCGCCAAACAACCCGCACAAAGCGACACCTAACAGCCTTTGGGGTGGGTCAGTTTTCGATGCAAATCCTGGGTCAGGATTCCGTGCAAATCAACACCAACGGTTCTCCATTGGGCTTTTTGCTGCCCGCAGGGCCAATGCTGGCGCGGTTCGGGCTGCGCTGCGGAGGGCGCAGCCGCCCAGGGAAGCCCGTTTCCGGGCATTTTTCAGTTCTCTGTCCCGCCTATTCTCTGTTTCTGCGAAGGGTGCCCGTCACACACGCCCCAGCATTGGCGCGGGTTTGCGGCTTCTTGTTTGTTACGGAAAGCGCCTCCACGCAGGCGACCCGGCCCCGGAACGGGGTTCGGCAGATTACGTGTTCACGATGGGCCGGACGTCCCAAGTGATGGACGTTCCCGGGCGGTAGACCGCCTCGTTGCCGTGCTTGATCGAGTCCTTCAGGTGTTGGGCCAGCGGCTTGTCGTATTTGTCGATCTGCTTGATGGCTCGGTCGACGGCATTGCGGAAGGCGTCGCGGACGTTTTTCCGCTTGTCCCCGGCCTTGCGCTGACGCCCGCCGAGGCCCTTGCCACCCTCCATCGCCTTTGTCAGGAAGGCCATTTCCTCCTCAATTTCTTCGACCCGGGCGTGATCGCCGGCGTCTCGAGCTTCCTCAATCTCCCCAAGCAGCGTGCGGGCACGTTGCTGCCACTCCCGCAGGGCACGCCGATCGGCGACGTCGCCTGCGTCGGTCAACGGTGCCCCGGAAACGATCTGAAAGCCCTCTTCAATATCCTCTGGGGCGACGCCAGTGTTGGTGGGCAAGTCAATTGCGTTGGCTGCACTTCCACAAGCGATCTCGTAGACCGACGTTGCACGATCCGGAAACGCCAGTAGGAGGTTGATGTACAACCCGCTGTTCTTTCGTGCCTCGCCGTTTCGCTTGTCCCATTCTCCGTCTGGTTTCCGAATCAAATGACCTTGATGGTGCCGTGATCCACCAGGCCGTCAAAATCGGCAGCCGTGAAGCCGGCGTTCGATCTGGCGAAGTCCGAGATATAGAAGCCGATATTGATTCGCAGGCGGTCGCGGAGTTTCTTCTGCTCCGCCGCGGAAACAGCCTCCCGTACTTGTCGCAGAAGTGCCCGAATACGCTCAGCTTCGGCCTGCGTAAAGATGTCCCTCCCTTTCATGCCGCCTCCTGCCTCGTTTTCCGTTTTGCGTGCCGTCGATGTGTCCCGCTGGGGCGCGCACTTGCTCATCGCTTCTATGACACCGCAGGCCCACTTCTCGCCGTAATCGACTGAGCCCATCGCGTAGCGTTCGGCGGCGCTCACCACCTCGTCAATTGACGGAGCGCGCAACCCTAGCCGCCCATCCCCCGCTTTGCATGCGCAGCGCTGTCGCGTCGAGAAACTTGAGTAGGCTGTCGGTCATGGCTTCTCTACGCCTCGTCTGCGCGAAAAGGCTAAGCTCCTGCCGTTCACCTTCCTATTCAGGCGACAAAACCGCCCGGGCTTTCGGTTGGGTAGAGGTTTTCATCAAACTGAATCGCCCCGGTTTTCGAGGAGGCCGGTTGGTTTAAGTTGAGACCGCTGCGATGGTCTCGCTGGCAAGTTGCCAGTAGTTTGCCTCAGCTTCCGCCGGCGGGATGTACCCGATGGGCTCAAGCAGCCGGATGTGGTTGAACCAGTGCACCCATTGCAGGGTGGCCAGTTCCACGGATTCCCTGGACTTCCAGGGCGCCCGGCGGTGAATCAACTCGGCCTTGTACAGCCCGTTGATGGTTTCGGCCAGTGCGTTGTCATAGCTGTCGCCACGGCTGCCGACCGAGGGCTCGATGCCAGCCTCGGCCAGCCGCTCGGTGTAGCGGATGGACAGGTACTGCGAGCCTCTGTCGGAATGGTGGACCAAGGCATCGGAATCGGCCGGTTGACGGTCATACAGCGCCTGCTCCAGGGCGTCCAGCACGAAGTCTGTACGCATGGTGCTGCTCACGCGCCAGCCCACAATGCGTCGCGCGAACACGTCGATGACGAACGCCACGTACAGCCAGCCCTGCCAGGTCGAGACATAGGTGAAGTCCGACACCCACAGTTGGTTAGGCCGTTCGGCTTTGAACACCCGCTGGACCCGGTCCATTGGGCATGGTGCCGAGGTGTCCGGCGTTGTGGTGCGCACCACCTTGCCACGACGCACGCCTTGCAGCCCCTGGCGCTTCATCAGGCGTTCGACCGTGCAACGCGCGACACGGATGCCTTCGCGGTTCATCTGCTTCCAGACCTTGTCGGCTCCGTACACTTGGTAATTGGCGCACCAGACCCGCTCGATGTCGGGGATGAGCGCGTCGTCGCGTTGGGCACGTTTGCAGCGCAGTGCCGGGTTGCGAAGCCGCGCCGCGTGGCGCCGGTAGCAAGACGGGGCAATCTGCAGGACCTTGCAGATGGGCTCGACCCCGTACGCATCGCGGTAGCGGTCGATGTACGCCTTCACGACTTGAGTCGGCGGTCGAGCTCCGCCTGCGCAAAAAACGCGCTGGCGGTCTTGAGAATCTCGTTGGCGCGGCGCAGTTCCTTGACCTCGCGCTGCAACCGCTTGAGCTCCTCGCGCTCGCTGCTGGTCAGGCCGTCACGTTGGCCGCTGTCGACTTCCTCGCGCTTGACCCAGTCCAGCAGCGTTTGCGGCACGCAGCCAATCTTGGGCGCGATGGATTCAACCGCCGCCCATAGCGATGGATACTCGCCTCGGTGCTCCTGCACCATGCGCACCGCCCGCTCGCGCACCTCGGGTGAGAACTTGTTCGTCTTGTTCATAGCTCCATTCTCTCAAGAGTTGGAGCCTCCTCGAATCCCGGGGCGGTTCAAACACAATCATGAGCACGCTGCCGCCCTCATCGAGGTCGCACGAAGCGGCGTCGCGCCCGGTCCATTCTTAGCGACAGCCAAACACGTACGCCGCGCGAAACTCAGCCATATCGCTTATGACATTCGGTGCAGCAGGTTGATTGCCTGTTGCAGCAGTTGTGTCGCCATCTGTGTGATGTCCGTGAACTCGGCGCTGGCATAGACTACGCCCCCCAACAACGCCGTGACCAAGCTCAGTTTCAGTGCGTCCCTCACGGTCGTTCCCCAATCAACTCTGTGCCACGCAGAGTGCGGCAAGGCGGCACAACGATGCCTTACGGCACAACCGCGTGCTGGCATCACTCTCGAAAGCTATCCAGCCAAGCGCGGTGGCGTGTACGCACCATAGTTGGGACCAACGCCACCCGAATTCACACCCTGGCATTTGTCCGGGTTGTTGCTCATCTCTATCTGTATGTACTTGCCGCTGCCCCCGACCGCCAGGTCGATATGCACGCAGGCAAAAGCCACAATCCGTTGCATGGTCTTGGGCGTGAGGTCCTGCACGACGGGCAGGATGACGTATTCGCACGCCTTGGTGCCGGCAGCGCTGCAATCGTTGACGGAGCTGTAGAGCGTGGTCTTGGTGCCGGGTTGAATGTACGTGCACGTTGAGTCAGGGCTGGGACAGACACCGGCGGGTTGCCCGGTGCTCGCCGGATCAGGATTGCCATTGGCGATCAGATTTCGCACAGTTGGCACATCATTGGCCGTGGTGTCGAAAGTCGTCCACTGACTGGCCTCGCAAGCGCCCGCATGGTAGGACGAGGTGACCCAGAAGATATATGGCTGGCCGACCACCTGCGGGACCGTCTGCCCTGCTGGTGGCGTGGTGCTCGTCGCCGTTTTGGGTTTTCCATTCGCGGAATCCCAATACTGGTCATACATGCATTTCGTAATGGCAACCGGGAACAGGCCGCCCGGGCCGAAGGTGCCTGGGTTGGAGATGACGGCCACCGCCTTCGCGCTGACCGGTACGGTCTTGACGCCAAAGATCTTGGCGAGAAACACCGGCACGCCGCCGCCATTCTCCGCTCCGGCCCGATTGACTGTGACCTGCACCGCCGCCATGGAAACGGCGGGCGACGGCGGGGGCACGGCCTGCAGGCCAGCGACGCTCCCCGTGATGTCCCAATAGCCATACGCCACGTCGCTGGTGTTTCCGACCAGTGTGGCGTGGCTGGATTTGTTGAGGGAAATTGCCTGCACGGCCCGCTGTTGTGCCGTTCCCCAGTCAGGAGCCTTTGCCGTCTGGTTGCTGCACTCGGGGCGTGGATACAAGCAGGGTGCGCCTGCCATGGCAGCGGCGTCGGCGGCATTCTGAAGTTCATTGCGCACGACAAAGAGGTAGCCCATGTCGATCGCCAGCGCGGCAAAACCGAGCAGCATCACCATGGCACCCGCCACCATGACAGCCACGGCACCCCGCTGTGCCTTCGGTTTCGTCGACTTGCGGTCGATGCGTTTGAGCAACTGGCGAGTGTGGGGCGACCACGGGGTGCCGGAGCGAACATGTTTCATGGCTGTTCCTCACTCGTTGTTCATGACCGAAGTGGCGGTCAACAGCAGCGGCCCGGTAAACGGCCTGATGATGGCGCCCAATGCCAGCCCCGAGTAGCTGTAGGAGACCGTCACGGTCAGTGGCGTGCCAAAGCTGCCGCCTTGACCGGACGGCACGGTGACGGTGGGCTGGGCAGTGCCATGCAGGGTGATCAGATGGTTCTGGCAATAGTTGAGCGCGACGTTTTGAATCTCGGTGGTGGTCCTCTTGGGGTTTTTCAGGACCACGCCCGCTCGCGCTGCTTCGCGGCTCGCGTTTGTAATGACAGCTTTGTCATACATCGCGAGGGCAAACTCGATGATGCCGAACAGGAGCAACAGCAGCACTGGTAACACCAATGCAAATTCAACGGCGGCGATGCCGCGCTGATTGCTGCGATGGCTTCGGTCTATCCATCGTACCGCTGCTGAACGCAGCCCGATGCGATGCCCAAGGTCGGCGGAACCGTCGCGGTTCCCGCCCGATTGTCTGTCGGGCTGGCCCGACGCTGGTTCAGAGGAACGTTGTCGTGGCAAACAGGGCGAGCAGTACGCGGGCGGATCAGTCCAATCGTCGCTGGCGGGTGCCGATAGCAACCGGGCGGACGGTCGTTGCCGGAAAGGTACATCTTCGGTGAACTTGTGGCGCGATGAGGGCACGTGCGTCGCCGAGCGCGGCTGAATCGCTGAATTCAACATGTTGTGCACTCCCCATTCCTGCGCCTTGTTTTGGCTCGCCAGCGCCACGCCACGCATGAACCCTCGTCGTCAGATCCAATTTCCGCAACCAGGCTTCAGGTCCATATCGTGCGAAGCATGCCGACCGAGCAGGCCGCCCCGCTTCCAATAGCGCATGGCGATGCCTGTCTTTGTAAGAAAATTTTGGCACTTCGGCGACAAAACGATATCCGCCGGATGAGGGACTCAAGCCGGGCAACGGCAGAACAAACCGTCATCCAAAAGTGTGATTCATCGATGAAACGCGGGTCCCTTGTTTGACAGAGTAGGGGCGTCAAGACTGGCCGCAGAATTGCAGAACCCCGGGATGTCCTACCTCATGCGGGCTGGGGTCCAAATGGCCTGCAGGTCGGACTGGGCAAGAAAATGCCCGCACACGGCGGGCTGAATACACGAGCACCGGGTGGGTAACTTGCCTCAACTGTACGATGCCCACCGTAAGTCCGGGCCATGTGAGATGGAGTGATCGCGCCTTTCGTCTAGCGTGGTCCACTGGGAAAGCGCATACACAGCTCTGCACAATATGTGACCTGAATGCCGGCACGTCGGCAGATGTATTCGTAATAGGCGCTCTCATCGGCATCCTGGAATCGTCCCCACCGGCTGACGTCATAGACCAGGATCATCTCGAAATCGGCATGACCGGATTCGACGTCGCGGATCAATTGCTGCAGGGCTTGTCGTCCGTCGATGCTTAAACCGCTCTTACCCTCGTCAGCATAGGTCCGGACGATCTGGATGCCACGCTGTCGTGCGTACTCGCGGATCTTGTCGGCCTGATTCTCCGTCGAGTACTGCTGGTGCTCGGTGGACATCCGGACGTACTCTGCCGCCCGATTGAGGGTGGGCGCGGACGAGGCATCGTTCGAGTTATTTTTTTGCCACATGGGAGCCGTCCGCGCGGTTGAAAGGTTGGCGCTCTCGGATTCCCGTTGCCAGGCGGTGGCGTCACGAACATTGCTGTCCGACGTGGTATCCCGCCGAATCTCCATCCATACAGAATGCTCGAGAGAGCATTCGAGAACGGTAAGTTCTTGATTTTTCTGTGTCGATCACGTCCTCTCTTTGCACGCGTCCTTTTTGCAGGGGCAGTCGGCGCAGACGGGCTCGATCGCAACCATCCAGGCGGCCTGACCCTCGCGTCGGGGCGCGTCCGCCGGGCGGATCCAGTACAGCCCGGGAGCCATTGGTGACACGTCCATTTTTGCAACGCTGCCCAATGGATCGGAGAATTTCTTCCGTTGCCAGTCCTGGTTGCGCGCCATATCTTCAGGGTGGGCATGCCGGTATTGGCGCCAGTAGCCCGGGTGACGTTTGTGCCAGGCGCGCTGGGCGTCGCGCTGGTTGTCGCGGTAATCGGGATCGCGGCGGAGTTTTTCTCGTTGCCACAGGCGCTTTCGTGCCCGCTGGCAAGCGGGCGATGAGCAGTAGGTCTGGTTCGGGGTCTGGGGGCGCGGCTCGAACAATTCGCCACAGCAGGCGCAGGACTTGTGTGTCATCCAGATCTCCCGTGAAAGTGCATCCGGGGAGACTGTCTACCGTCTTGGCTAATTTGCGGGGGGAAGGAATCGCGGTGCGGAAGTGGGGGGCGGCGGCCAGGAGTTGAAGGACGAGTTCGATCAGCTCTATCTCGAGTCCGCGAGCCGCCGCCGGATGATGTCGATCTCGACCCATGACCGCATCGGAGGCACGCCAGCTCGGGTCAAGGTGCTGGGGGAATTCCTTGCTTACGCGAAGAAGCACCCTGGCGCGGCCTTCGTGCACAAGGACCAGATCGCGCGCTGGGCGCTGGCGATGCCCCAGGTGCCCAGCAAGACATACGGCTGAGCGCTGACTCTGACTGGCCGCATTGGTGTTTCCGGTGACGGCGGCATTGGTTCAAGGCTCCGGCTGCGAGGAGAATTGCGACACCAGCAAATCGATGAACTGTCGGGTCCGGGTGGGCAGGAAGCGACGCGATGTGTAGACGACCTGGATCGGGCTGCTTTCGCCGGTCCATTCAGGCAGGACTTCGACCAGTCGCCCATCACCTAGCTCGGTCGTCACATCCCAGATGGAGCGGCGAACCAGTCCGAGTCCGGCGAGTGCCCAGTCATGCGCCTGCTCGCCGTTGTCGGCAACCATGCGACCGCGGATGCGCACGGTTGTCCATGCGCTTGCGGGGTTGTCCACTGGCCGGAAGCGCCAATCCGCGTTTCCGGAGAGGTTGTGGCTCATTACGATGCAGTCGTGGATCGACAGGTCTGCCGGTGTGTGTGGCGGCTCGCGATCCGCGAGATAGGCCGGCGCCGCACACACCACACGCCGGTTCGGCGCGAGCGTGCGCACCACTAGGCGCGAATCCTCGGCACCGCCGATGCGCACCGCACAGTCGAAACCGCCTTCGATCAGATCCACCACCGAATCCGACAGCGACAGGTGCACGGACAACCCAGGATTGTCGAGTGCGAAGCGCGCCATCACGGGGCCGATCCACCGCCGCCCCAATGCCACCGGTGACGACACGCGCAGGACGCCTCGCGGTCCGAGCGAGCCTCGACCGATCGCCGCCTCCGCCTCCTCCACATCCGCCAGGATGGCCTGGCAACGCTCGAAGTAGATGGCGCCCTCGTCGGTCAGCGACAACCGTCGGGAGTTGCGCTGCAAAAGCCGCGTGCCCAGCGCCGCTTCCAGCCGCGCGAGACGCTTGCTCCCAACGGCAGGCGAAAAACCCAGCTCCCGTCCTGCAGCGGAGAGGCTGCCGGTTGTCACTGTCTGGACGAAAAGTCGCATATCGGCAAGCTCTGGCACATCTTCAACTTTTAAGAATAGATGGTTTGCAAATTTACACTATTTTCACTAATTCGAGAAATATTGAAAATCAGCCTGTCGTGACCATTCCGGGCACAAAAAGGAGTTTGATGATGATTGCAACTCAGTCTTTCGGCCGCAGCCTTGCTGTCGCCGCCCTCATGGCCCTCGCTCTTCCGGGCCTTGCACTTGCGCAGGCGAGCACGTCCCTGCCTGAGCCGGACCACACGGTCGCGGATCGCTCCATCGGCAAGGTACAAAGCGCCGCGATGACGCTGGCTGCGCGCCGCTATTTCGCTTTCTGGAACACCGGCGACGAAAGCTTCGCTCGGCTCGCCCTGTCGCCCGATTTCATTGACCGCACCTTGCCGCCGGGAAGACCGCAGGGTCTGAACGGGCCGCTGTTCGCTTCGAAGAACTTCCGCGCCGCTGTGCCGGATCTAAAGGTCGAGGTGCAGGAAATGATGCTTGTCGGCGACCGCGTGGTGGGCCGCCTGCGCTTCACTGGCCACTACACCGGCAGCTTCCAGGGCAAGGCCGGCGATGGTCGCCCCGTCGACTTCATCGCAACGGACATCTACCGCGTCGCCAATGGCCGGATCGCCGAGAACTGGCACCTCGAGGACAACCCGACGCTGCTTCAGCAACTCGGCGTCGTGCATCGCTGATCGCCCGCCTGTCTTTTTCCAAGGAGGCACGCACGTCCCTTTCCAATCAAACCGTCGTTTGCATCGGCGGCAGCCCGGGCAGC
>SDBV01003790.1_pt1 | contig 22016 bp, 13 predicted proteins | sample 2277081 | NCBI WGS metagenome assembly SDBV01 (sample SAMN10402039, study PRJNA504765) | marine sediment metagenome | isolation source: marine sediment core GS10_PC15, 223 cmbsf | place: Arctic Ocean: Southern Knipovich Ridge | collected 2010 | reverse complement strand
TGTTGCATGTCGTTTGTGGTTGTAACTAACTCAAATATAGCTTTTTAAGCTAAGACATGCAACATTTTTTTGTTATTTATCTATCTCATTATCAACAATTTATCAACAAGGAAACTTCAGTTAAGTAACAAGTAAAAATATGATCAAAATCAATAGCAGTGGATCGCTGGCAGGGTATGTATATAGGAAAGATCGTCAGAAATATATTGTAGAAGAATATGCCATCACGCTGGACTACGAAGCCCTCCTGCAGGTCTCACATGAAAGTGGAAGTGTCCGGATTGAGGAGGACAGGCTCGTTTTGGACGAAGTCGACGGTTTTACAATTTATCTTGCGGCCGGGAGGGATTATGTGATGGATCGGACCATGGGCTGGAAGAACGGACACACTCATAAGAGACTCGATGAACAATAAATTCAGGCTAAATAAAGATAAAAATGAAACAACAAAATAGAAACTCATTAATTAGAAATCCTGAAGGAATTTTATAATGATACCACTATGAACAAGTACATAAATTGGTATATTATACCACCGTTGGAAAAGAACCGGATTTAAATCAGTTTAAATGAAAACGATCTATTGTTTAATTGGCATTCTTTTCTTAAGACTGTTGATTTTAACTGCCCAACCTGAAACTTTTGCCGACCGATGGGAGTTCATCGGCATTGCGGTCGAAGAACCCGGCTTCACGATCTGGGGAACTTCCCCCGTTATCGGGGATGACGGGAAAGTACACCTTTATGTGGCCCGCTGGCCTTGCGAATTGAGGGTTGATCCGGGCTGGCGTTCTCACAGTGAAATCGCTCATTATATCGGGGATCGTCCGGAAGGGCCCTTTCAGTTTTCGGATATTTCCATTGCTGGAACCGGAGAGGATACATGGGACAGGTACGGGGCGCATAATCCATCCGTCCACAAGATCGGAAACACTTACGTACTTTTGTATATTGGCAACACCGATCACCGTCAGCCTCCACATCCTTCCAACCAGTGTATCGGTATGGCTGTCTCGGAGAGCCCCTTTGGACCCTGGGAAAGGGTCGGTAAAGATGGGAAAATTCTGTCACCGCCAGACAATGAAAATTACTGGAACCACAATGCCGGGAACGGTGTAAATAATCCTGCATTGCTACAACACCCCGATGGAGGATTTTTCCTCTATTTTAAGTCTGAGGAGGCGAAAATTGGCCTTGCCGTGGCGGAGCAACTGGAGGGACCCTATGTGCAGTTACCCTTCCCTGTCACCGCCAATAAGCAGAGAATCGAAGACGGATATGCTTTTATGTATGAAGGTAAATATGCCCTTTTAACAACCGATAATCATGGTATCATTGAAGCAGGCGGAGGATTACTCTGGACATCCACAGACGGGATTCATTTCAAGGATTACCAGCAGGGATTTAAAAGAATTAATAAGTATACAGGTTTAGACGTGTCGAAGGTAGCCATTCATTACGGCCCGATGGACAGGAATTATTCGAAATTTGAGCGTCCACAGCTCCTTTTAATTGATAGTGAACCTGCATATCTTTACGTTGGTTCAGGACACAATATTTATGGTGGTGATTGTACTGTGAGCTATGTTTTAAAGATGAAATGACAGGTTGAAGTGCAAGTGAGAAAATCTATGCACTCGATAAGTAGCTGAACAATATATAGTTTAAGTTTAAAATGATAAAGACGATCAAAATATGTTCCCTTCTGCTGCTGTCAGGGATCCTCTATTCATGTAGTGACAGCCAGCCCAACATCATATTTATCCTTTCCGACGACATTGGTATTGGAAAGGTACCCTGTTATGACATGGGACCAAACCTGATCCGTATGCCGAACATCGAAAAGCTGGCAAGCGAGGGAGTGCGTTTTACGGATGCCTATGTTAACCCGGTATGCGGTCCGACGCGGGCTTCTCTGATCACCGGTCAGCATTCCGGCCATTGCGGTCACCGTTACAATTCGGGGAACCGCAAGGATCTTTATAATGCTGACTGGCCACCACCTTCAGGGACTACCATCGGGGAAGTCGCCCATAAGGCAGGTTATAAGACGGCTTGTTTCGGAAAACTGGGTGCCGGGACTGTAGTACCATATGAAGAACTTTCCGGCCAGGGCTGGGATTATTCACTGGGCTGGCCCAGTCATCTTGAGAGTCATCATTTCTTCTCACCGGAAATATGGGAGAACGGGAATAAGGTAATTATTTCTGGAAACAACAATGATAAGGTACAGGCTGCATTTGAAGGACAGCATCGCAAAAGGGTAGTTGAGGCAGGTGTCTATACAGAGAACTTTTTGACAGATAAACTGATAGATTTCATACACCGGAATAAGAAAGCCCCCTTCTTCATATATTTTGCCACGCAGGTTGCACATGGCGGCGGCCCCGGCATGTCGGTACCGGATCTCGCGGGTTATGAAGAGAGGGACTGGACCTTTGAGGAAAAGGTTTATGCTGCTTCCATCACGCACCATGACAAAAGCATCGGGCGGATCATGGACGTACTGAAAGAATTGAAGATCGATGAACAGACCATAGTGATCTGGACCTCGGACAATGGGGATGAAAACAGCTATTATAACTTTACAGATACTTTCGAAGGGACAGGGATCTATCGTGGAAAGAAGCGGGATCTCTATGAAGGGGGCATACGTGTACCGTCGATTGCACGCTGGCCCGGGCATATTAAACCGGGGACCACTAGCAACCTGCCATGGGCGGTATGGGACCTGCTGCCAACTATCGCGGACGCGGGTGGACTGCCGGATCCGGAATGGTCCGATGGTATTTCCATTCTCTCTACCCTTCAGGGGAGGCCGGGGGCACAGGTGGAGAGAGATTATCTGTACTGGGAGTTCTTTAGTTGGACGCACAATTTCAGGCCACAACAGGCCGTGCGATTGGGGAAATGGAAAGCTTTCAGAATTGACGGTCTGGAGGGAGCACTGGAACTGTATGACCTGAGTACGGATCCTGGAGAGAAAGAGGATCTTGCAGACCTGCACCCGGAAATTGTTAAAAAGATGGAATGGATCATGCAAAAGGAACATGTAAAACATTCCCATCCTGACGTAAGGATTCCTGGTCTTGATGATTCACCATTGTAACGAGTAGTGTTGAAATGTAAAAGATTGATTCTTCGGTTACAATAAATAGACATTTCAAAGATGAGATTAAGACATGCTGTTCTTATAACCACGGCCGGACTACTCATGCTTTCCGCAGGATGTGAACTATTGCAGCAAAAGCAATCCGGAAAACCAAACGTGATTTTAATCCTGACCGATGACCGGAGTATCAACTTCACGAATTTCCATGTGGCCCCTTTCTGTACTCCTACGAGGGCATCCCTCATGACCGGCATGTATGCACGACGCACCGGAGCTCGCGCAACAACCGGTGAGAGGAACCGTATGCGCACAAATTTCCTGACTATTGGGGACTATTTCAGGACATCCGGCTACAGTACGGCGCTGATTGGTAAATGGCACCTGGGAGAGGGTACACGGTATGATCCTTCGGACCGTGGCTTCGAGGAGGTACTGACCCTCCGGGGCGGGGGACCCGGCACCGTCAGGGCGCCCTGGAAAGGGACAAAGTGGGACGATGAGCTGATCCATAATGGTGAAAGAAAGAGATACAAAGGCCATCTGACCGATGTACTGTTCAATGAAACCATGGAATACCTCTCAGGCAGGTCTGATGGAAAGCCATTCTTTGTTTACTTGTCCACATTCGCACCGCATATACCCTGGAATGTACCCGAAGAGTGGGCGGCGGTATATAAAAACCAGGAAGGGGTATCCATTGAGACAGCCTATCTCTTTGCCGCCATTACAAGAATAGATTACAATATGGGGCGCCTGATGAAATTTTTGAATGAGAAGGACCTCATGAAAAATACCATAATCATTTTCATGACGGATAACGGTCCAAGCGGAGGCTGGAGGTTTTATGACGGGGGGCATCTAGGGAAAAAAGGAAGCTCCCTGGAGCACGGCCACAGGGTTCCCTGTTTTTTACACTGGCAGGCAGAAGGAATCGATGAAAAACGGGATGTGGATGCCTTAACGGCCCATATTGACTGGTTACCAACCCTGGTAGAGCTTTGCAGGCTGAAAATACCCGATCAGGAATGCCAGTGGGATGGGCGGTCTATGGCCGGTTTGATCCTGGACAATGAAGACCCGGCCGCCTGGAAGGAGCGGATCCATATTCTTGAAACCATCAAAGGCAATGAAGAGGATTTCAACGGGAACAGAAGCGTTATCATGAAAGGGCACTGGCGTCTTATTGACCAGGAGAACCTTACCCATGTAACAGATGATCCCTACCAGGAAAATAATCTCATTGACAAATATCCGGAACTTGTTTCAGATCTCATTGAAGCATATAAAAATTACTGGAGCGACGTTTCAAAGGATGATTATTTAGAACAGAGAGTTTTTCTGGGGGAAAAGAGCGATTGCCTTACAACAATCGATTTGACCTCACCAACAGCTTTATGCTGGGCGCAGCAGCACGTGCTGACAGGCATGAAGACGTACGGGAAATGGAAGGTTACATTTACCCACAGCGGCACATATGAATTTAATTTCAACCGCTGGCCCCGGGAGCTGAATGCAGGTCTGACGGATGCAGTCAGTGTTGAGGCGGATCCCGTTAATAAGCTCTACGATCTTCCGGTATATATGAACTCATTTGGCAATGAAAGGTATCAAACTAAAGAGGGAACAGTTTTACCCGTTGCGGGAGTTATTTTTACGATCAATGATAAAGAATACTATATTGAAACGGACAATAATTCCGCATCTGTTAAGATTCCTGTAATAAAGGGTGATGCCTCCCTTGAAGCGGTATTTGTGGATAAGAGACGAAAGAAAATTACCTCTGTGTATTACCTGTATGTTAGTGAAACAAATCCTTAATGAAGGGACAACAATATGGATATGAGACATAAATTTATTTACCTGATTGCCGGAACCATTGGCATGACCCTGGCGATCTCCATTTCTTGCACCATCCAGGAAGAAACAGAAATCAAACCCAATTTAATACTTATCGTTACTGACGATCAAGGTTATGCAGATGCCAGTTTCCGGGGGAGTCCCATACAGACTCCTAATATTGACAGGATCGTTGAAGAGGGAGCCGTGCTGAACCGTTTCTATGCCTGCCCGGTTTGTTCACCAACTCGGGCAGGCCTGATGACAGGGCGCTTTCCGGTACGTTTCGGCATGCAGCGGGCTGTCAACCGTCCGTTTTCAACCATCGGTCTGCCTGCTGAAATTAAAACCCTTCCCGAGTTGTTGGGTGAGGCAGGATATAAATACAGGCATATGGTGGGTAAATGGCACCTGGGCAATATGCGATGGGAGCACCTCCCGTTACGTCAGGGATTCACTTCTTACTACGGTCCCTATAACAGCGGCATCGATTATTTTACTCATACCCGCTGGGAGGTCCACGACTGGCACCGCAACGACACCACGGTATATGAACAGGGGTACGCCACTGATCTTCTTTCTGAGGAGGTGGTAAAAATCATATACAGTCACAGGGATTCGGAAGAGCCATTCTTCATCTATCTCCCCCATAGTTCTCCCCACGGACCATTGATGGCACCTGTAGAGGCAATTCAGCCATATATGCATCTGGGAAAAGATAGAGCAACCTATGCGGCCATGGTATCCATCATTGATCAGGGTATGGGACGTATCCTGGATGCGCTTGAGGAAACAGGAATGGACCGGAGTACACTGATCGTTTTTATGAGCGACAATGGAGGCAGCTTTATTGCCTCTGACAACACGCCCCTGCGCGGCGGCAAGGGTACCCTCTATGAGGGCGGCATAAAGGTAATGGCAGCCGTAAGATGGCCGGGGCGTATTCCGTCCGGCACCACGATTGATGAACCCTGTTCATATATTGATATATTGCCCACCTTTCTGGCTGCCGCCGGCCAACCCGGTCTGTTTGAGAATGAAACCCTGGACGGAAGAAACCTTCTACCACTTTGGTTCGGAGAGAAATGGAATGATACCCCTTGGGATTTTTTCAGTTTTTATGAAAAATATCCGGAGCTTGGGGGCAAAGAAGAGTTGTCCTTAATAAGTAACAACATGAAACTGATACGCAGGGGCAAACCCATACTCGAAGCTTCTGATCAGGCAGAAGATGCAGAATTGGAGCTGTACGACATTGTAAGCGATACAAGCGAAAGTAACAATCTCGCCACGGAATACCCGGATGTTGTAAAGGAGATGCTGGAAAAGCTAAGGGAATATCGTTCCCTTCGTCCGGCAGGAGGTATACCACCCATGGTTGAACCTGTACCTGAAGGATGGGAGCCGCCTGAGAACTGGGATTTGCCCCGGCCGCATAATCAATCTGAAGAGGATCTTATTTAGCCATATAAATTATAAAATCAGCAAACCCTGGTTAGATTCAAGCTGGGTATCACTTATCTCCTCTATGTTGCAGCGGTGACTCTGGAGGATGATCCCCTGAGTGTATTGTTGCGCTTTGTCAAAGAACACTTTGGTTTTGTTTCGAAAAATCGCCTGATATCCAGACAGATAACTAACCAGCCTGCCCTGAGCCGCGGTTAGAGTTTTTCCATATTCTTTTGTACCTTTAACTTGTGTTGAACATACACGTAAGTTACGAAAACTTTGTTTTTCGATGCCCCTGAAAGCCCAGTGTTTTCAGGGGTTTTATCAACATTTTGTTAATCTGTCAAAGTAGAATTAATGTTGAAATTAATAATACAACATGAAACCTTTAACCGCGATTTCTAAGATATCGTATTTCACTGCGCTATGCGCAGTAATGTGTGGAACCATTTCTTCATGCACCAGCGGTGATTTAAAATTGAATGGGGGTGATTTACAATTGATCATTGGATCAAACGGGCATATTACTAAGTTGATTGATTCAGAAACCCAGACAGATTATTTCCCTGAAGGAGAATCCGCTCCTTTGATGGCGATCCGGGTCAATAATATATTTGAGAATCCATCTAAGATGGTTTTTAATCAACAGTTGAATACGATCACCTTCAGTTTTGAGAAAAATGATATAGAGGCAACCCTATCAGTTGAGGAGAAGGATACCCATCTGGTGCTGGAGTTGGTATCTATTTCACGTGAAGAAAAAGTGGAGTTGGTGCTCTGGGGACCTTATCCTACTACCATATCGCAGACTATTGGGGAATGTGTGGGAGTTGTCCGGAACATGGATTATGCCATAGGAATTCAGGCTTTGAATTTGAAAACACTCGGGGGTTATCCGGAAACTGAGGATGATGTAATGCCATCCTTTAATATTTTTGCCGGGGATGATTATTCTGACATTGAGGAGGATAAAAAAGACAAGGAGCTCTACAGGGGCAATGTGGCCAAAGGTACAGATTTTGGCAGTGTGTTGCAGGCTTATTGCCGGAACCGGAGCCTGGATCGTATCATCACCAACTGGGGCCATGAAAAATACCTGGCTCCGGCCTATGAAGATGGGGGCATCATCGGTAGTAAGATTGCCCTATTCGGATGTCCTGAAGACCTTGCGCTGAAGACCATCGGAAAGATTGAAGTGGAAGAGGGGCTGCCCCATCCCATCATTGACGGGATCTGGGGAAAGGAATCTCCCGGCTCTACAGCTTCCTACCTGATTATTAGATTTGGCGAACAGAACCTGGATCAGGCAATTGAACTCACGAAAAAAGCAGGACTCCGTTACCTTTACCACGGAGGACCTTTTGAAAACTGGGGTCATTTTAAGCTCAATCGGCGACAGTTTCCCGACAATTGGATGAGTATGAAACGCTGTGTTGAGCGGGCAGGCAAGGAAGGGATATTATTGGGAGTACATACCTTATCCAACTTCATTACCACCAATGATCCTTACGTTACCCCGTTACCGGATCACCGCCTGGCTCAGGTTGGCACCTCCCAATTGGCAGAGGATATCGATGAAAAAAAGACATCGATTGTCATTCAATCACCTGATTATTTCAACCAATACAATAATAATAATTTACATACTGTTCGTATCGGTGACGAATTGATCCGGTATGGTAAAGTATCGGAAAGTGCACCATGGTCCTTACTTGAATGTGAAAGAGGCGCTTTCGGAACAGAGCCGGCTGCTCACAAGGAAGGTAAGGAAATAGCCAAACTGATGGATCACGGATATAAGACATTTCTTACAGGTATTGAAATGCAGCATGAGGTAGCGGGAAGAATTGCACAATTATTCAATGAAACGGGCTTGCGGCAGATATCATTCGACGGATTGGAGGGTTGCTGGGCTTCGGGCATGGGCCAGTACGGACGCACACTTTTTGCCCATACATGGTATGAAAATCTGAATGATGAACTCAAAGGGAATGTGATCAATGATGCCAGTAATCCCGGACATTATTTCTGGCATATATATACAAGGATGAACTGGGGAGAACCCTGGTATGCAGGATTCAGGGAAAGTCAGACCCAGTACAGGCTAAAGAATCAAAATTTTTACAGCAGGAACCTGATGCCACATATGCTTGGCTGGTTCAGCATGAAACCGGAAACCAGCATCGAAGATGCAGAGTGGTTGTTGGCACGTTCTGCAGGATTTGATGCCGGCTTTGCCCTGGTCACATCTCCCGATATTGTAAGGATCAATGGATACGGTGAAGAGATTTTAGGCGCTATAAAACAATGGGAGAAAGCCAGAATGGGTGATGCTTTCAACGAAACTCAGAAAGAGCTCATGAAATCTGTTTCCAATGAATTTCATCTCGAAAATGTTGATGATACTTCATGGAATCTTTACCGTATTTATTCCGGGAAGTACACTCATAAAAAGAAAATCAGGCAGCCGGGAGAACCGGTACATACCAAATTTACTTTCCAGAATAAAGGAGAAAAACAAGCCCTGACTTTTATACTGACAGCCAAAGGCTCAAAAGCAACTCACATAACTCTTGAGATCGATAACCACAAACAATTGGATATTCCGGTTTCTTTACAGCCTGGAGAATCACTGAAGTATAATGGAGGAAATGAGATGACCCTTTATGATGGGTCCTGGCAGCCTATTAAAGATGTGAAAGTAGAAAGAGTCCGGTTGATGATTGAACCTGGTGATCATCATCTGACATTTGATTGCCTGTTTGGAGCTGGTGAAGAGGGAGAGGTAAAAATTGAATTAAGGAGTGCAGGTCAGCCTGAGCTAATTTCAATTAATTAAAGTTAACATGATAAAAGTTCAGGCGAGTGTATCGAAAGGATGGCTAAATAAAATGGGGAGTTTCGAATTTGATTCGAAATACTACTTCGATCCTATTTACAGGATGAACGTAGATAAACAGTGTCATCAATTTATCAAGACGCGTTTTCCATCTTACCCCATATATAACATGGAAGACAATCTTGTTCAGGCTGAGTTTGTAGTTCCGGATATGATTCTGGTGGGTGCCATCCAACCAAATATGATTATTGCAGCAGCTTTGGGGGCTGCGTTTATTTTTGATCCTGGTAAGGATTCTGATGTAAAAGGACTGCCTCTAAAAGATGTGAAAAGTGCTGATGAGCTTCCTGATCCTGAAACGTTATTGAAACTCCCATTTATAGAAGACCTTGAAAAACAGTATCTTTCAGCAAGAGAGAGTTATCCTGATAAAAAAGTTATACCCTCCTTCTTTTGGGATACTTCAGGTCGGGCTACCATACACGGGATCATTACTACATCCATGAAGTTTATGGGTGAGGTTATCTTCATAAGAATGATGGACGAGCCTGAGCTGGTGCATGCCATACATAAATGGATCTCAGATGTCTATATTGCCGTAGTCAGGCACTTTGCCAATCTTGGAGAGATAGATATTAATTCAATTCATGTCGGAGAGTGCTCCGGAACTATGCTGGATGTGCATTCATACAGGGAATTTGTAACCCCTTATATTAGTTTGCTTGGCAGAGAGTTTGGATCAGTAAGACTTCACAGTTGTGGTAATTCAGATAGTGTGATGCCTGCCATATGTGAGGTTGAAAACCTGTCTATTATTGATACAGGCTCAAACACTTCCATTGCTGCGATTCGAAAAAGCAGAGGGTTGGAATTTGAGATAAATGTGGCCCCCCCGGTGGAGGTGCTATTGAGTAGAGATGAATACGATATGGTACAATGGCTCCATAAAACTATTGATGAGAACGGGGGCGGAAACCTTAAAATTGTTTATCATATTGAAGCTGACTATAATGAGAAGAGTTGCACGTACATCAGCGAATATCTGTCTGAAACCGGAATGGTAAGTTTAGGCAGGCTCTATTAATTAGGAGCGCAAAAGATTCATCAATGGAACAACTATTAAATACCAACTTCACAGTTTTCGATTGGATTATTGTGGTGGGGTACATAGCCGCGATCACGTTCCTGGGTAATTATCTGAACCGATACATAGGATCCTCATCATCAACATTCATGGTAGGTGCAGGAAAGAGCCCCCTCGCCTTAAATACTGCAAGTTACATTGGTACCGACCTGGGGCTTGTTACCATCATGTATGCAGCCATAGAAGGATATACCAGAGGTTTTTCATACTTAGCGATACCTCTTGTCGCACTGGTAGCCTCATTTATTATTGGTAAAACTGGATTTGCAGTATCAAAGCTTCGTGCTCTTAAACTAACCACGATCCCGGAATTTTTTGAGACACGATATAGTAAAAAGATTCGCGTTCTATCTGCTTTTATACTTGTTCTGGCCGGAGTTCTGAATATGGGACTTTTCCCTAAAATGGGGGCTGCGTTTATTACTTATGCTACCGGCATCTCAGGTCTGTCTAATCCAGAAATGGTAGTAAATATTGTCATGTCTTTATTGATTGTACTTGTAGTATTATATACCATAAGGGGAGGGATGGTAGCCGTACTCGTTTGTGATTTTATTCAATTCAGTGTATTAAGTTTAGGATTATTGATTGGTCTGGGTTTTGTTCTCACACATGAGAGTAGTGGATGGAATGCCATCGTAGATAGCTACGCATCTCACCTGGGAGAAAGGGCCTTCAATCCTTTTTCAGCCGAAAGTTATGGAACAGCATACATTATCTGGATGTTTATTATATTTTTTGTTTATGGTTTTGCATGGGGACCTTCGGTTGCCAGGGTATTGACTGCAAAAAATGAGGAGGTTGCCCGAAAGACATTTCTGCTTGGTACACCGGGGCAATTTATCCGATTGGCTATACCTGCATTGATTGCCATGGGGGCATTTGCATATTTCAGGAATGATGTTGATCTGGCTGGTTATTTCTTTCCAAAAGGTACTCCGGATATGAGTCACGCCATTGAAGCAATGCCTTTGTTTCTGGGGAAACTGTTGCCAGTTGGATTTATTGGGGTGCTGACTGCAGGATTGCTGGCCGCATTCATGTCCACACACGATTCATACCTTCTAACCTGGGGCTCAGTAATCTCGCATGATATTGTTGCACCACTTAAAAAAGCGAAGATTGATGGGAAACGAAAAATATGGGTTGCCCGCTTAGCGATTGCCATCATAGGTGTTTTCTTGCTAGTCTGGGGAATCTGGTACGACCTGCCTGATAGTGTCTGGACCTATATGGCCATCACTGGAAACATATATCTGACCGGCGCAGCATCAGCTATCATTGGTGGATTATATTGGAAACGCGCATCAAAAACAGGAGCCTTAGCTGCTTTGATTTCCGGACTCGCTTCAATTGCAGGAATAATTCCTACAGTTAATGAAGTGGTACCCATTGGCATCCTTGGCCTTTCAGCTTACATCTTCTCAGCTATTGTCTTTATAGTATTCTCATTAATATTCCCTGATAAAAAGCAATAATATGACAGCATGGATGATACTTTGGAAGATTGTGCTAATCATTGGCATATCCCTGTTTGTGGGAACGGTTATATATATTATACCAACCGGTTTGAGAGACGTGATGAAATTTTTCAAAAGTCTGAGTGATCCCGAGTAATTACCTTTTCACTTGAAAATATTTTTAATTATGAAAAAGAAAATGATTCACCTTATCAATGTTTCCACATTGATGGTATGCATTGTACTGAATATTTCAGGACAATCAAACGATTGGTTACGAGGCAACTTTCAAGAAAAATCAAAACTTGAAACGACTATTGACTCTCAATTAATCCTAACCAATGGACTTATTTCCCGAACCTTTTCAACTGCACCAAACGGAGCTACCATAGGATTTGACAACCTCGCTAATGGTGAATCGGTGATCCGTTCTATTCGCCCTGAGGCCATAGTGGAAATTGATGGTATTGAATATGAAGTGGGTGGATTGGAGGGACAACCGGCCCATAATTATCTTAAAAAATCGTGGATAAAAGATATGACAGCGAACCCTGGTTCCTTTAAATACAGCAGCTATAGCATTAACGAAATCGAAGAACGTTTTCAGTGGAAAAAACGCATAGAATGGATGCCTAAAGATATGTCCTGGCCACCTAAGGGTAAAACTCTTACAATGATTTATAAAGCTGATGATGCAACTATAAATACCCTGTTGGGAGAGGTGGATTCAGATATGAACAGGGAGGTGTTAATGGAAGATAAATTTACTGTTCTCTCTCAAAATTGGAAAATATTTGCATCCGGTGCTTCAGATCGAAGCTCATTTATTAATGAAGGCAAGGCCGGGGAAATTATGGCTATGTCTAACACAGCTGTTTATGCTGAACAATTATTACCTGCAAACACCCACGTCATCAAATGCAAACTCAATAACGGAACCGATATAAGTGGTTCACACGGATTAGGGATGGTTGTTGTTTTTCCTGATATGAAAATAAGACTGGCTTTTTCCGGTACCTATGGTTTCACGTTTTCTGATGGTGAACAACAAAATAATAGCAGGCGTGACAGTTATACACCATACTACTTACGTATGGAGATAAAAGGCAATGAGCTGATTGCTTCGGTATCGACCAATAACCTGGAGTGGAAAGTGGTTGGTAAAGCGGAGACCGGTGGAAAACAACCGTTGAAAGTAAGACTCGGTAAAACCGATATGAATGGAACAGATACAGATGGTGAAAACAAAGGAGATCGAAGTCGTTGTCTTGTGGAACATTTTAGTGTGCTGGGAGATTTTATAAACCAAAGCAGATCGGATGCAGTAAAACAATATGATCACCTTAAAGACATTGAAGTTCGTGTTCATTATTCCATTTATGACGGATTACCACTCATCAGTAAATGGATCACAGTAAAGAACAGCAGCAATAAAACGATTCAACTGAATAGCTTTACAAGTGAACTGCTTGCAGCAGTTGAACCACGCAATCATCAGATGGAGCAGGAGGCCTGGTTGCTACCCAACATCACTGTGAATACAGACTATGCCTGCGGTGGTATCGATGAAGGAAAATCATATAAATGGACAAAAGATCCCCTCTACCTGACACAGATAGATTACCGCAGGCGCAATCCGTGTCTACTCGTGGTAAAACCGGAATATGGTCCTGACCGGGCTATTAAAAGCGGGGATAATTTTGAGAGCTACCGCGTTTGGGAACTTATTCATGATAATTGGGACAGGGAGCGAAAAGGACTGGCTTTAAGAAAAACCTGGAGGACTATTGCGCCGTGGCTGACAGAAAACCCAATTCTAATGCATGTTAGAAGAGCTGATGATCTGTCAGTAAAAAAAGCAATAGACCAATGTGCTGATGTGGGATTTCAAATGGTGATTATGACATTTGGCAGTGGCTTTAATATTGAAGATGATTCGGAAAAGAACCTTTCAAGGATAAAAGAACTTGCTGATTATGCTCATTCCAAAGGCATAGCCCTGGGAGGTTATTCTCTTCTTGCCAGCAGACGGGTCAGCGATAAAGATGACGTGGTGATGCCGGAAGGGCTGAAACCCCGTTTTGGAAATTCTCCCTGCCTGGAAAGTGAGTGGGGACAGAATTATTTTAGAACCCTGTATAACTTTTATGAGAAAACAGGTTGTGACATATTGGAGCACGACGGTTCATATCCGGGTGATGTTTGTGCTTCTACTGATCATCCGGGGCATAAAGGTTTGGCAGATAGTCGGTGGGAACAATTTCAAACCATCAAGAATTTTTACAGATGGAGCCGTTCCAAAGGTATTTACCTGAATGTACCCGATATATTTTTTCTGAATGGAAGTAACAAAACAGGAATGGGTTACCGCGAAACAAATTGGTCACTGCCGAGGGCAGAACAGGAGATCATAGAGAGGCAAAATATCTATGACGGTACATTGGAAAAAATACCCTCTCAAGGCTGGATGTTTGTACCTCTTGTGCAATATCATGGCGGAGGTGTTGCTGCTACAATAGAGCCTCTGAAAGAACACCTGCCCCACTATGAACAGCGGCTCGCTAACCTTTTTGGTGGCGGAGTACAGGCATGTTACCGCGGACCACAGCTTTACGATGCTCCAGAAACGAGAGCTGTTGTGAAAAAATGGGTTGATTTCTATAAGGACCACAGGGCAATATTAAACGCTGATATCATACATATCCGTCGCCCCGATGGTCAAAACTACGATGCAATTTTGCACGCTGATCCAACGCTGGATGAAAAAGGTTTGTTGATGGTCTACAATCCATTGGAAGAGGAAATCACCAGAAACATCAAGGTAAGCCTCTACTACACGGGATTATCAAAAACTGCGATCATTGCTGAACAAGATGGCAAATCAGCCAAATACGAACTCGACAGAGAATATAACGTAGTCATACCCGTAACCATACCTGCTAAAAGTCAAACATATTTTGTGATTAAATAATAAACAACAGATTTAACTAAAATATTTTGAGGATGAAAAATATATTGTGGATTGTATTGACTTTGGTGGCTATTTCTTGCAGCAATGAGAAGCTGGTATTTGAAACTGATTCGTTAAAGGTATCTCTTGATGCACAAGGGAATGTGTGTAGTTTGATAGATATTGGTACAGGAAAAGAATATTATCCTCAAAAGGAAAAATCTCCATTACTGACATTGTATGAGAATGATACAATTATAGTCAAGCCACAATCTGTGGCCTATAATGAGGAGCAATCACTTCTAATACTAAAATACCCTAATGGAAGTATGGCCAGAATAAAATTTGATAATAAAAGCAAATATTTTCGTTTTGAGTTACTCTCATTAAAGCCCCGGAACAATGTTAGTTGTGTTGGTTGGGGGCCGTATGCTTTAAGCCTTGATAAATACATTGGCGAAACTGTTTGTGTTGTGAGAGATGAAGAGTTTGCAATCGGCATGCAAGCACTTGAAGTGAATACAGTAGAAGGATTACCTACTGAAAACATGTTTGATGATTCCAGGGTATACTCTTTGGTGGAACCGTTGCCAGGACAGGTACTTCCAGATTCCATGCAAAGCAGAATTGGCGAGGAAATATATATAAATGTGAATGTTCAGGGCGATATGCCAGCGTATGTCAGGATGTATCGAGGAACTGCAGCTGTGAAGAAGGAGTATGGCAGCGAATTGCGGTTATATTCACGAGACAGGAGAGAAACAAGAATAGTTGGAGAGCCAGGGAAAAAGATGTCGGTTGTGGGTATTGATGTTGATTTTATTGGAACGGCGATAGCCCTGTTTGGAGCACCGGAACCGCAAACACTAGATTATATTGAAGCGATAGAGCTGGGGGAGGACCTTCCTCATCCCATATTGGATGGTACATGGATCAAGAAACATCCCCGGGGAGGAGAAGCCTATATGATGATGCATATCAATGCTGTGGATCAGGAGAATACAAAGAAGGCATTTGAATATGCAAAAAAGAGTGGGTTTAAAATGATACATATTGGCGATTTCTTTAAAAACTGGGGACACTTTGATATTAATACCAAATCCTTTCCTAAAGGAGAGGAGAGTATCAGGAAAGTAGTTGAAATGGCGGCGAAAGAGGATATTATTTTGGGAGTTCATACATTAACCATGTTTACCACAACAAATGATCCCTATGTGACTCCTGTTCCAAGTGAAAATCTGGCGAAAACCGGTGTTACAATTCTGAGTAAGGATGTTTTGGAGAGTGATGAGGAGATATATATTGACAAACCAATGTTTTTTAAAGATCCGGGTAGAAATCATGCAGTTAAATTAGGTGAAGAGATTATCCGCTATGATGAATTATCATCAGACAAGCCGTGGCGACTCTTAAATTGTGAAAGAGGCGCTTATGGTACAGCAGTATCGGTGCATAAATCCGGAGTTTTAGCAGAGAAACTGGTAGCCAGTAGTTATAATGGATTTAAACCGGATTTGGTTTTACAGGAAAAGTATGCAGAAAGGCTTGCGGAGATTTGTAATTTGACAGGGATTGGATTGATGGACTTCGATGGGTTTGGAGGAGGTTCTCAGTCGGGACATGGCGCTTATGGCTCAGCAAAATTTATTGAATCCTATGCTAAATATTTGAACAAATATCCAATCAATTGTGGTTCATCCACGTTCCACTATTACTGGCACTTTTACATGCGTATGAATTGGGGTGAGCCCTGGTACGATGCGTTAAGGGAAAGCCAGGTAAATTACAGGATGGAAAACCAAAGATACTTTAAAAGAAATTTAATGCCCGGAATGTTGGGATGGTTCTCATTTAATGCATCTTATCGGCCGGAAGATATAGAATGGATACAGGCAAGAAGTGCTGGTTTTGATGCAGGGTATCTTTTACGTGTAGATGCAAAGAGTGTAGAAGCGAATGGATTTAAAGAGGCACATTTCACATCCATAAGAGAATGGCAGGCTGCAAGAAAAGCAAAAGCTTTTAGTGAAGAACAGATCGAACGGTTACAAAATCCGAAAAATGAGTTTCATTTGGAAAAAGCTGGTGAAAATGAGTGGAATCTCTATGCTGTGAATCTCAAAGGAGGATATTTCCACATGTTCAGACTGGTGCAGGATGGGGAACCTGTCATATCCAAATATCAATTTAATAATCCGTATGAAAGTCAACCCATACAGTTTTATATGACTATAAACGCGGGTGAAGAAGGTGATATTGGGAGTGTATCGAATATTAAAATTGATATCAATAATTATACGGAGCTATTACTTCCTGTGACACTAAAACCGAAAGATCGTTTATACTGCGACGGCAAAAAAGTTTATTTATGTGATAGCGGTTGGAAGATCAGGAAAGAGCTCGCATTAAAAAAACTACCCAAACTTAAAACAGGCGAAAATAGTCTTGTTGTTAGTTGCGAATTCCAGGGAAATAAACCTTTGATAGAAATGGCTTTTAAAACGGTTGGTAAACCAGAGATCGTGAAAGGCAAGTAATATAGGATTTGTTGATTACAGAGAAAAATCAAGGAAGAAACCATTGATTTATGCCAAAATTTATATGAATCCCTGAGTAAAGTAAACACATACTACAAATGATGAAAGTAAAAAACATCCTTATCTTAATTGCTTTTTCTGGCGTTTTGTCCATATCATCAACCGATTCTATTAAAGAATTTTCTCATGAAGAACCTCAGGTAAAAGTACGACTGGCTGCATATAATGTCCTGTTCGGCAACTGGGGTGTCCCACAGCGAATTGGGGAGATGCTCAAACCATACAACTTTGATATTATCGGTTTCAGTGAAGTTCCTGATGGTAACTGGACTGCTCAGGTGGGAGAATTATTGGGGATGAAGTACTCCTATGTGGGAAGCATCTCTTCTGCCAACCATGAGGATAAATTCAAATCAATTTTAAGTCGCACTCCGCTTTCCAATATGCATGAAATCGAAATCAACGCTGATGGGTGGACACCTGCATCAATGGTGGGCGCAGAAATGGAGATCCTATATGTACAGATCGATAGCGACGGCTACTCAGTGCCGATTATTGAACTCTATCAGAAAAAAATTGGCCTCAATGTTATGAGCCCTTTTGAGGTAGCTTCCGGTTGTGACGTTGTTGAGATTGGTAAACAATTCCCTGATCTGGTCATGATTGGAGGAATCGATAAAAGAGTTCTGGCACAAGACAAAATGGCCATTGACAAACATCTGGAATATATTTTACGTGCATTGCGAAAGCGTGGCGGCTACATACCTACCTGTGATCATGGAGTACCTGCCGAGGTAAATCTGGAAAATTATCTCTACTATCGGAAGAGATGTGTTGAATTAGGTAGTTGATCAAAGGCGTAAGCTTCGTCTGCAAACGAGCTGTCCTCTGTCAATGTCAGGATAATATTGCTTCCCTTACTATCTCCTGGTTTCCTGCTGATCTTTACAACATAGTCCAGGTCGGTTAAATCACCCGAAAATGTTTCTGCCAGATCAAAATCGTGCGCGCAGCAATAATACCCATGCGATTAGCAGATAGTCTCATTCTGATTTGATTATTTCAACTTTCTCCTTTACCCGAACATACCCCTCCAGTTTTAATTCAGCCCCATCACTAAATTCAGCGGTAACACGCAGATTATTAGCACCATCAGGTAACTTAATTCCATCAACGGTTAATTCTTCAATCTTTTTTAACCGACCTTTTTCATCATATATTAAGATTTTGTTATCCCCTCTATATGTAATTGCATAATTTGGTTTAAGCTCAGTTAGCACGGAATAGGCTTCAAGAGCATTAACTTCAACATTTACCTTATTGATGATTCCACTTTCACCAACAGCACCAATTACCAGGTAGAGATCTTGACTTACCTTGCAATTAAACGCTACACTTACATCGTTAGGTTGACCAGGTTGAACCAATTCATTTAGCAACTCGAATTTTTCCTTGTGGAAATATTGCAATTCAAAAACAGACTCATCAACTTTACGCAAACTGAAATCGTTTTGAACATTTTTTAATACTTCAATCTGTTTTTCATTGAAAATCTTTTTTATCCTTGCTTCTTCCCAAATACGAACTGCTTCAGCGATTCTAGTAAATTCTTTATTTCTTTTAAAATCTCTGATGGAACCGGTTAATGCATATCCGGCATCATAACCTGCAGAGCGTGCCAACATATATTCAAATTCCTGAAGCGTAGTTCTGGTGTTTAGCAAAAACCACCCCAACATGTTTGGAATATAATTACGCTTAAGCAAAGCCTGATTCTGGTATCGATAATGTCCCTGACTCTTGGTAAAACCGCCATACCATGGTTCTCCCCAATTAATGTATGAATTAACATGCCAATAATAATGGTTTGAGCGGGATGAGCCATTTCTAACTTCATGATTAACCTGGGAAATAAATGCATCACTAAAATAATCCATACCGAATTCTCCTTCACCTGTTCCCCATCCACCTTCATGTCCATCAAAATCTAATTGGCCCACTCCGGTGTAATTAAAAAATGTTGCCAATCTCGTAATCATCTCTTTCTGTAATTGGAAATTCGGGAATAAGGTTTTATATGCATGGTCAACTAATCGAGCTATTTTTGATCCTGCTTGATGGGAGCTGATCGTCGTTCCGTAAGCCCCTCTTTTACAATCCATCAATTTATAAGGAGATTCCTTTGAAACTGAGTTGAACTGAATTATTTCGTTATCGATTCGTAAAGCCTGACATGTATTTTTCACCTCATATCCTGTGATATCGTCTAAATAAATATCTGTACTTTCGGCGGGAAGATCTCTGGTAATTGTTGTCTCACAAAAAGTCATCAAATCTTCATGAGGAAGAGGAGTAACATATGGGTCATTTGTCGTAATAAAGTTCGTTAAGGTATGAACCCCCAGTCTTATACCTTTTACCTTTGCTTTCTCGACGCAGATTTTCATGCCATCCCACCCATTTGGAAATTGATTTTCCAGCAATTCAAAATGTCCCCAGTTTTTAAATGGATGTGGATGATACAAAGTATTGTACCCTAAATTCTCACAATATTCCAAACATTCATCAATTGTTTCTTCCGAAAATCTGGAAATAAGATATGGCTTGTTCGCTTCTTTACTTCTTTTTACCCACTCTCCATTGATCGTAGCATGAGACAATCCTTCCTGGAGTTCAATGTTTTCAATTACATCCAATACTGAAGGCTTCTGGGTCCCAAACAATGCAATGGCACTTCCTACTAATTTTCCATCACTATTGAAGTTTACCACTGCATTCGGGATTCTTTCATTCCAAATATTATAAATTCGCTTTTTATTCCGGTTGATACAATATCCTTGCAAACTTGATCCATGTTCTTCCTTGGTGGCAGTTGTCCCTCTGGCCCCATCACTGCCATCTGAATTTTTAAGTTGACCCCCGGTGGTTTTAGCATTTAAACTTTGAAATCCAATGGCATATGTGCCATTTCGGACAACCCCTACAATTTCACCAATTGTTTTGTCAATTGTAGTCGGGAAGGGCCCCCAAATGATAGCATCAATCTGATTTTCGTTTTCCACTTCTGTAATTTCAAATTTCAGATACAACTCTTCAGGCTCACAGCTCACAGATACTGCTATACCCTTCTCAAAACTTAGCGTTGCAATATTACCTTCCCAGGTCACTTTATGGGCTTGATAAATTCCCCCGCCGATTATTAGCTGAATTAAATCTGCGCTCATTCCATCAGGTAAATATTCTTTATCGCCAACAATGCTGACCATTTTGCCTTTACTGTCAACACTAACTTTTAATCCATTGGATTGCAAACTCTTCTGTGCATTCACAGCTATTGCAATGAAAATAAGGAGTATAAAAACCAATTTCTTCATCTGTCAATTGTTTATTATTGTTTAATTAATATGGTATAATGACTTGAAAATAAGCGATTAACATCACTTTTAAAGAAGAGGTTTGGTTAGAAAAAATCGCTGAAAGGTCGGTTTTCAACAATCGCAGTAAGGCCCATCATTGGCACTGCTATTGCAGCCAGAAAACCTGTGGCACCTCCTCCGGTTCCATCTGCATTAATGTATTCCCTGAATTCGTATTTCACCAGATTGGTCACCAATTCTTCTGCAATTTCCAAAGCAAACCCTGGATTCTGGTCGGCAATGGCTGGCAAAACCCAACCTGTACCCACCGACCAGAAACCTCCGTTGGTGTAGCTGCCTACTGATGAAGGGAAAAAATGTCGTTGCCATCCGTCGAGTTCCGCAATCTGGCGTGTAAAACCTTTCAGAAAAATCGCTTTTCGATTCTTGTAATAATATGCTGCAATGGTCTTTTGAACATCTGGCTTGACTATCCAGTACGCCAGTCCATTGGCCCATACGTTTATTTGACGGCAATCTTTGGAACCGGCGAAAAAAGCTCCCTGTTCTTTGTCAAACAGGCGGTAGAGATTGTCCAGAATACCTTCTGATAACCGGATCCATCTGTCTATCTCCGATTCCTGAATATGACCTTTAAATAAACGAGCAGCCCTCATTAGTCCAAAGTGAAGCACCAAACTGCTCATCAGTTCAAATCCTGTAATTGCTTCCGGATCATGGAATCCAAAACCTACCCTGGGATGTTGGGGATCAACATAAGCCAACCCGCAGGAAAATGGCACAATACCAATACTGCGTTGGAAAAGCCTGGCCCAATCATCCTTCCTGGGAATCGTTGCTCCCATTTTCTCAAGATTATCAATAAGCCGAACCCAGGCGGCGGGAAGATGTAATGGCATAACACTGGCATGTGGTCTTGATAAGCCACCCGGTTGCATAACCGGCATTCCGTCAGCTTCTATACGATCCGGGAAACATTCCAGATCAACGATGCTGTTTGTCAAAAACCCGGCGATTTGAGTAAGTTTCTCACTACCGTAAAAACCAGGTTGAACGAGTAAGGGGTATAGAAAATCATCAGGCCATATCCCGCGATAGGTTTCGCTGACGCAGGGGGAATGCAATAAAAGATTATTATCAAATATCACCTTTGACCGTTCAAATGATTCAACCAATTGCTTCCTCAGGATTTCAAGTGAAGCAACCAATTGCTTTTTCTTATCGGTGTATCCGGCAAGCATGTCAATAGGCGAAAGGGTATATAAGGCTCCTGCCATTCCTGAAACGGTAAGAAAGGATCGTCTATCCATAC
>SDBV01003789.1_pt1 | contig 22016 bp, 20 predicted proteins | sample 2277081 | NCBI WGS metagenome assembly SDBV01 (sample SAMN10402039, study PRJNA504765) | marine sediment metagenome | isolation source: marine sediment core GS10_PC15, 223 cmbsf | place: Arctic Ocean: Southern Knipovich Ridge | collected 2010 | reverse complement strand
AATGGCATGGAGACAATGAAAGATAATCTCTTCAACATATGATCAGGTTTTGTTTTTATTATTTGAAAGGGCACAAGATATAAAAATCATCCAATTTGCAACAACGTACCTAACCGATATACCGCGAAGCTTGCCAGATAGGCTATGGCCGTTGTATAGAATAACACAAAACCAGCCCACTTCCAGCTACCCGACTCCCTTCCCACAGCCGCAATAACAGCCACACAGGGGAGATAAAAAAGCACGAAAAGGAGAAACGAAAATCCGGAAAGATGGGTAAATACAGGTTCTCCCTGCTGTGGACCTGAAGTGTACACCTGTTCCCGGATCCTGCTCTGCAGGGAAGCAGACCCATCCCCGCCGGGTTCCACATCAACCTGGTACAAAACGCCCATGGTACTGACCACGATCTCCTTGGCTGCAAATCCGGTCAGCAGGCTGATCCCCATTTTCCAGTCAAATCCCAGGGGCCTGATGACCGGCTCAATGAATTTGCCCAGTCGACCGATCAGGGAGTGCTCCTGCCGCTCAGCCTCCTTCTCCAGGTTTAACATTGAAATGCGCTCAGATAAATCGGAAGCGTCAATGCGGAGCTGTTCCTGTGCAATGAGAAGATCGTAATCCCTGGAGTACTCAACAGTTCTGGGGAAATACCCCAGCGCCCAGATCACAAGTGAGGCCAGCAGGATCACCCCACCCATTTTTTTCAGATAATACGCTCCCTTCCTCCACATATGCAAGAGGATAACCCTCAATCCCGGATTCCTGTAAATCGGCAGTTCCATCACAAAAGGGGCCTCCCTTTTCTTAAACAGGATAGTCTTGAACAGGATGGACATGAGCATGGAAAATGCGACCCCCAGCATATAGAGAAAAAAGATCACATTCCCTGCGTTGTCCGGGAAAATGGCCCCGGCGACCAGCACATACACCGGCAATCGGGCACTGCATGACATGAAAGGGATGATCAGCATGGTGAGGATCCTGTCGTTCTTATTTTCAAGGGTTCGGGTAGCCATGATGGCCGGCACATTGCAACCAAATCCCATGATAAGCGGTATGAATGATTTTCCGTGCAGTCCGAAAAGGTGCATCACCCGGTCCATGATGAAAGCAGTACGGGCCATATATCCCGTATCTTCCATCAGGGAGATGAAAAAGAAAAGGATCAGTATGTTGGGTAGGAATACGATCACTCCCCCAACACCCCCGATGATCCCATCCACCAGCATATCCCTCAGAATTCCCCCGGCCATGTTATCCCTCAGAAATGCACTGAGCAGATCAACCCCCGATGCAATCCAGCCCATGGGATAGTTCCCCAGGGTGAATGTGGCATGGAACATGAGCCATAAGAATCCGAGAAAAATGGGGAACCCCAGGAATTTATTGGTAAGGATCCTGTCGATCCGCTGGGACCTGGTAAATCCAGGATTTTTACCGCTCTTTTTCATTGTCTCCTTCAGTGCCCCTGCAATAAAACCATACCTGGCATCTGCCACCATTGTCTCGGTATCGTTCTTAAAAAGATGCTCGAGCCGGTAGATCTCATCCCGGGTCGTTTCCTGGATCAGCATGAAATTATCCGTTTCCGAAATCAAATGGATACAATTGTCATCCTGTTCCAGCAATTTCAGGGACATAAACCTTGATGAATAATGATCGGTGACAACAGGATTTTTACGGATCAGTTCCTGCAACCGTTGAATGGACTGTTCGAGCTCCTCGCCGTAATTGATATGGATGTGCCGGATGTCCGGATCGTTTTCTTCAAAAACACGGATCACATGGTTCAGCAACCTGAAGATGCCTTTTCCACGATGACTGATGGTGGGGACCACGCGGATTCCCAGCAATTTACTAAGCAGGTCCACGTCCAGCTTATCTTTCTTTTCCATCAGGTCATCGTACATGTTCAGGGCAACCACAAGGGTGATGTCCATATCGATGAGCTGACTTGTAAGGTAAAGGTTGCGCTCCAGGTTATTGGCGTCCACAACGTTCACCACCACATCAGGTTTTTTCGCCAGAATGTGGTCCCGCACGAACCTCTCCTCGCTGGAGAAATCAGACAGGGAATAGGTGCCCGGCAGATCGGTGATCCTGAATGTATAGCCCCTGTGGTGGAACAGGGCTTCCTTTGAATCCACCGTTACACCGGCATAATTGCCAACATTCTCCCTGGAGCGGGACACCCGGTTAAAAAGGGTAGTCTTGCCGCTGTTCGGGTTTCCCACAAGTGCCACATCAATGACTTTGCCCTGCCTGGGAACGACCGGTCCCCTGGGCATCGTTCCTGCAACTCTGGATACCGGGGCCGGTGCAACTACCGGCGGCTCATCCCCGGTGACCACCTCGATAAGACTTGCCTCACTCCTGCGTAACGACACATTGCTGTCGAGGATCCTGTATTCAACCGGATCCTTCAGAGGAGCAGATTTTACCACTGTGACCGGCTTACCGCGGATAAATCCCATTTCGGTAATCCGCTTGCGGAAAGCTCCCCTGCCCCGAATGCGGGTGATGGTAGCTGAATCGCCGGTATGCAGGTCATTCAGGGTCATGTGTAATCAAATCCTTCCTTTGAAACTGTAACCCAGTCCCTCAATAGTCTCCCGGATGTTTGAATCGGTGAGTGTTTCGGCCTGGATGGTAACTGTGTTCATATCAGGATCGGCCAGCACTTCGGAAATGGAGGGATCGTTCCTCAATCCGTTCTCTACACTGGCCTTGCAATGGTTGCAGGTCATTCCCTCCACTCTGAATTTGTGAATGTTTGATTTCATTTGTTCAGATTTTTTCTCATCCTTCATTCGATTTTTTCTTCTTGACAGGTATTTCATGATGTATCCATTGATGATCAACAGCACCAGCACAGCTGAAGAGATCCATTGAAGCCATCCGGCCGGATGTTCGTGCATCTCCCCATGCAGATTAAGTGGGATGGAATTCATGATCCACTCCCGGGGAACCAGTTCGTTGATCATGGTCCCGAAAAACAAGGCCCCCCCTATGATGGTGGCCAGGTATATCCACAGTGACTTCTTACCCATGGCATTGCCAATGACTGCCATGGTGGCAATGTTGGTGGCCGGACCTGCCATCAACAGCACAAGGGCAGCCCCTGGTGACAATCCCTTCATAAGCAGGACAGCAGCTATGGGGATGGAGCCGGTGGCACAAATGTAAAGGGGAACAGAAGCCAGCAGCATCAGGAACATGGCCAGGTATTCACTGGAAATACTCCGTGTAAAAAAATCCCCCGGGATCAACACCGATAACAATGCGGCCATCAGCATCCCGATAATCAACCATTTTGAAATATCCTGCAGCAGTTCTATAAAACCATACCTGAACAACTCTTTTACCGAACGGTCATAATTCAGCTCCTCGGGCAATACCTTTGGCTTTTCCTCCCTCCCGTTCCTGTCGGCCCTGTTGCCCATTACGCCACCGAATACCCCGGTGAGCAATGCGACAACCGGCCGTATGATGGCCAGGGGAAGGCCCAGTAAGGAGTATGTAGCAAGGATTGAATCCACCCCGGTCTGGGGAGTGGAGATCATGAATGAGATGGTCGATCCACGGGAGGCCCCGTTCTTATAGAATCCGATTCCGGTGGGCAGGACACCGCAGGAACAGAGCGGCATGGGAACCCCAAGCAGGGAAGCATTCAGAACCGACCTGAAATTGCGTTTGCCCATGTACCTTGCAATGATACGTTGTGGAAAAAACACCCTGAGTATCCCCGCAAACAGGAATCCCAGCAACAGGTAAGGGGCCATTTCATTGACCAGCCTTACCAGTTCACCAATATATAATTTAACTATCTCCATCACAGTTTCTCTCCTTACAGGTTGTTATAACAATTAAATCCTCATATTGATCAATCTCCTGCAAAACTACAACAACCGCAGGTTACACGTATCCCCACATCTGGGTATTTTCTGAAAACCCTGTATAAAAAAGCAGGGAATATCCATACACCCCCTTACAGATCTGCGCAGAATAATTGGATTTCTTTCTAAAAGGCGCTTTCTTTAGGTGCCCGTCAGTACATAGAATACTGTATATGAAACGTCAACTCCTCGCCACTTTCTTCCTTTTCAGCTCTGTATTCATATCATTCGGACAGAGCAACAGCTATATCCTGAAAAGACAAAAGTACAAAATCAATCTATCCTCCATCAATATCTCACCCGACGGCAGTCTCCTGTTGGCCGGTTTCCATGATGGCTCATTCAGGCTGCTGGATCCGGTATCCTTTCAGACCAGATTGAAGGTGGAGGAAGCACATTACAAAGCGGTCAATGCCATGGAGATGCCTCCAAAAATGGATTTTGTTCTTACGGCCGGAGACAAGTCCATCAAATTGTGGGACCTGACCGGGAAGAGGATTGCCAGCTGGTCTGCCCATGCCACCACCATCTGGAATGTGGATATCAGCAACGATGGAAAATATGCCGTCTCCTCCGCATTCAACAAGACTTTCTTCCTGTGGGATGTGTACAACAGTGTGGTGCTTGAAAAGATGCGTGGCCATGAAGATGTTACCATGTCGGTATGCATCAGTCCCGATAGCCGGTTGATTGCCAGTGGAAGCAATGACCTGACCATAAAGATCTGGGACCTTGAAACCAGGCGGGTTGTAAAAACCCTGCATGGTCCCACCCAGGATGTATATGATGTGGCTTTCAGTCCCGACAGCCGCCTTCTGGCAGTTGCTTCCAAAGACCGTTCAGTGAGGATTTACAACCTGGAAGAGGAGAAACTGGTCCACCTCCTGAAGGGTCACAGGGACATGGTGATGGAGGTGGCATTCAGTCCCTGCGGACACTACCTGGTAAGCGGATCGGCCGACCAGTCCCTGATCCTCTGGGATGTGGCCACCGGCCAGCGGATCCACTCCTACCTGGACAATGAGGAGGCGGTACTGGACCTGGTCTACCATCCCGATGGCAACTCTTTCTACAGCATCTCCTTTGCAAAGGACCTGACCCGCTGGGAAGTGCATCCTGAGATCTTCGTGTTGAAATACTATGACAAACCTTACCTGGAAGAGCTCTCCGGCGATCCCATTTTTGAGCCGAAAAGAAAGGGTGAAGCAAAAAAGGATTACCAGGCAAGACAGGAGGAGGCCGAAAAGAGGAGAACGGAAATCCTGGAACGCTTTTACCAGCAGTACCTTTCCAGGCGGGACCTGTAACGCGTCTGCCCAAGAACATCCATGCAGCAGCCAGCAAAACTCACAATTCATGCTAAATTTGCAGCAGGCATGTACCACTGTCTCTCCATATCATTTAAACACCTGTTCCTGAATATCAAGAACCGCGACACTTACCAGGTGAAAGTCTAAAGACCAGATCTAAGATCCAGGCCTTTCCACTGTCTCACTTTTTCATTTTCAACTTCTCAACTTTTCATTTTTAACTTCTCAATTCTTCAACTTCATGGATTTTGAACTTCCTTACGCCGAACCATACAAGATAAAAATGATCGAACCCATGTACCCGAGTACGCGGGTGGATCGGGAACGATGGATCAAAGATGCCAGTTACAACCTGTTCAACCTGAAAAGCCACCAGGTATTCATCGACCTGCTTACCGATTCCGGAACCGGGGCCATGAGTCAGGAACAGTGGTCTGCCCTGATGTCGGGTGATGAATCCTACGCAGGCAGCAAGTCCTTTGAACAGCTCAGGGAAACCATCACCTCCCTTACTGGTTTTCCTTACGTGCTTCCCACCCACCAGGGCAGGGCTGCTGAAAATGTACTGTTCTCAGTCCTGGTCAAAGAAAAACATGTGGTACCCGGCAATGCACACTTTGATACCACCAAGGGGCACATCGAGTTCAGGAAAGCCACTGCCTTTGACTGTACCATTGACTAGGCGAATGACACTTCCGTTTACCATCCCTTCAAGGGCAACCTGGATATTGGAAAACTTGAAAATGTGTTCCAGGTGTATGGAAAGGAGCGCATCCCTTTTATCATTGTTACCATCACCTGCAATTCCACCGGTGGACAGCCCGTAAGCATGGAAAACATGAAGGCAGTACGGGATTTTGCCGGCAGGTACGGGATTCCGGTGATCTTCGATGCTGCCCGTTTTGCGGAAAATGTCTATTTCATCAAAACCAGGGAAAAAGGTTACCAGGACAGGTCCATCCGGGAGATCGTAAAAGAGATGTTCTCCCTGGCCGACGGGATGACCATGAGCAGTAAAAAGGACGGGATTGTTAACATGGGAGGATTCATTGCACTCAACAGCAAGGCCATTTTCCGGGAGGCCGCCACCTTCAACATCATGTTTGAAGGCTACATCACGTATGGAGGAATGTCGGCCAGACACTGGCCCTGGAGATTTACCTCGAATCGGGGGTCAGGGCTGTTGAGATCGGGACCCTGCTGGCAGACCGTGATCCGCACACCCGGGAGAACCGCTATCCCAGGCTCGAGATGGTCCGGCTTACCCTCCCCCGCAGGGTATATACCAGGAACCACATGGACTATGTAGCTGTAGCCCTCAGAAATATCTACCACAGGAGAGATACCATTACCTCGGGCTATAAAATCAGGTACGAAGCTCCCATCATGCGGCATTTCACTGTTGAGCTGGAAAAAATTCCTCGTTGAAGCTCATTACTGCTTCATCTTAATTCATGCCTGTAATCCATTTTTGTGTGATCCCAGGTCTGGCAAGGATTATATTGCGGCACAATCCTTGCATTACAAACACAAAATAGCAATTAACCAACTTATAAATCGTACGGTAATCTCTTTAAAATTATTCTAAATAGCATGAAAGCAATAAGATAACGCCACTAATTACTAATTTTAGAAACATCAATAACGTTCATTTATTACTTTAATCTCAATAGCTCTATCATGAAAAAATTACTCTATTTCGCCATTATTCTACTCTTTTCCAGTGGTTCAGTCTACGCCCAGAAGTTCAAATACATCGGGGCAGCAAAATGTAAAATGTGCCACAACAAACCCGCTACGGGAGAGCAATTCAAAATCTGGAGTGCCGCTCCACATGCAAGCGCCCTGAAATCTTTGTCCAGTCCGGAATCCTTGGAATATGCAAAGGCAAACGGGATTGCCGATCCAACCACAGAAGCCAGTTGTCTGGCTTGCCACTCCACCTATGCAGTGGCTCCTGAAGGACTTCGTGCAAGCATTAAGCCTAATGAAGGAGTCTCCTGTGAATCATGCCACGGCGCCGGAAGTGCCTATAAATCGGCCAGTGTCATGAAAGACCAGGAATTTTCCATCGAAAAAGGGCTGATCCTGCCCACAGAGGAGGTTTGCAAAACTTGTCACAATGAAAAGAACCCATTCCACAAACCATTCAATTTCCAGGAATCCCTTGCGAAAATAGCGCACCCCAATCCAAAAACTGCGCAATAAATATTTACATCCGAAACCGTCTCAAATTCACTTCTGAGGCGGTTTCTTTTTTTTCTCCCCGGTAACATCTTTGAAATCATCCCATTTATGATTGATTCCCGGGTATAATTCGGTATTCGGTCTAAAATGCCGACATTTACCGGCTCAGTTTTGTGATGAACCGTCCATGATAAGTTGCACGAGACCTTTGAAATCATTGTAATAATTACCAGTGAATGATCTAACCCAGGGAAGCGAGGGCAGAAATATTTTCCGGTTTGCCGTACCAATGCTGGTGGGACACATGTTCCAGCAACTCTATACATTCGTTGACCAGATCATTGTTGGACGTTTCCTGGGCAAGGAGGCCCTGGCTTCGGTGGGAGCTTCCTTTCCGGTCATCTTCACCCTGATTGCACTGATCATTGGGATTGCAACCGGGGGAACCATTGTGATTTCTCAGTTTTTCGGTGCAAAGAACTTCACCAAAGTTAAACGGACCATCGATACCATATTCATCATCATGGGCATCTCGGCGGTGCTGATGACTGTGGTGGGGATTACATTTTCAGAGCAGATCTTCCGGCTGATGCAACTTCCTGAAGAATTAATGCCAACCGCCAATGCATATTTTACCATCTATGTATCGGGACTGGTGGTGTTTTTTGGATACAATGGTGTGGCTTCGGTATTGCGCGGACTCGGTGATTCGGTTACACCGCTCTACTTCATGATCCTGGCCACCTTTCTGAATATCGGGCTCGACCTTCTTTTTATCGTGAAACTGGGCTGGGGAATCGAAGGTGCGGCACTGGCCACCATCTTTGCACAGGGTACAGCCTTTATTGTGGCCATCATTTACCTCAACAGAACCCATGAACTGATCAAGTTCAACATCAGGGAGTTTTCTTTCGATTACGAAATATTCAAACAGACCCTCAGGATCGGGCTTCCCACCGGGTTGCAGCATACATTTGTGGCACTCGGAATGATGGCATTGATGGGGATTGTGAACGGATTTGGAACCGATGTGGTGGCAGCCTATACTGCCGCAGGCAGGCTCGACAGCCTGGCCATCATTCCATCCATGGTCTTCTCCCAGGCACTCTCCACCTTCGTGGGACAAAACATCGGTGCGGGAAAGATCGAGAGGGTACGGCGTGGACTGTACCGCACCCTGCTGATGGCTTCGGCAGTGGCCGTGGGCATCACGGCATTGATCGTAATATTCAAATATCCGCTGATGGGCCTTTTTACCCAGGACCAGGCGGTCATCAATATCGGGGGAGAATATCTCACCATAGTGACTGCCTTTTACCTTTTATTCACCGGAATGTTTGTTTACAGCGGGGTCATGCGGGGTGCGGGGGATACCATCATTCCAATGTTCCTGACCCTGTTCTCGCTCTGGATCATCCGGATCCCCACTGCTGTGTTCCTGAGCCAGGAAACAATTGAGATACTCGGGCTCACCATCAAAGGAATGGGTATGGGTGAAGCGGGGATCTGGTGGTCCATTCCCGCTGGCTGGGGCATTGGAATGATCCTTACGATCATCTACTATAAAACAGGCAATTGGAAGACCAAAACAGTGGTGAAAGTCAATGTGGAGCCCGCCACAGTGACCAGGTAAATCATTGATTCGCTCTCAGGATTCATAACCGGGAAAACCGGAATCCAGCTTTGCTATTCCCTTAAAAAAAGACCCTTTGCAGAAAACGCCGGATCGCAGGTCAGGTTCACATGCAGTTTCCGTAAACCGGCTTCATCCCCAGGGGTGGGAATATGGGTCATGTGAACCTCACAGTTCCTGAGTTCCTTCAATTTCAGGACCGCCATCTGGGCAGCGGGATTAGAAATAGCAGATATCCCCAGTGCGATCATGGTTTCTTCCAGGTCGAGGCTGACCACCCTGCCCTGCAGGATCTCCTTTTTGAGAAAAGCAATTGAATCGATGATACTTTTTGGTAAAAGATCCAGGCTATCCGGAAGTTCGGCCAGGTATTTGGTGGTATTCAGAATGAGGCTGGACGCAGCATGCATAAGGGGTGAATTCTTACCTGTGATGATGGTTCCGTCCTTCAGTTCAATGGCTGCCCCGCAAAAGATGCCTTCATTTCCCTTTCCCTGTTTTTCTGCTTCTTTTGCTGCCTGGATGGCTGGTTCCACAACCATCCTGTCATCCACCCTTGCATTCACCTTTTCCATGATCATCTCAGCCCTGTCGAGTGTATCCCTGTCCACCAGTCCCATAGCATACTCCACCGCACACCTGTAATATCTCCTGATGATCTCCTGGTGACTGGCTTCCATGATCACCTTATCATCCACAATTCCGGCACTGGCCCTGTTAACGCCCATGTCAGTGGGTGATTTGTACATTGATTCTTCACCAGTAATCTTTTCAATGATCTTTTTTAGCAGCGGAAAGGCCTCATTATCACGATTATAATTAACGGCTTTGACATTATAAGCTTCAAGGTGGTGGTGATCAATCTGTACCACGTCTTTCAGATCAACGGTGGCTGCTTCGTAAGCAATATTGACCTTGTGCGAGAGGGGCAGGTTCCATATCGGGAAAGTTTCGAACTTGGCATAACCGGCCTTTATACCCTTTTTGTAATCATGGTACAGGTTGCTGAGGCAGGTGGCCAGTTTGCCGCTCCCCGGCCCCGGAGCAGTCACTACCACAATGGGTTTGTTGGTCTCAATGTATTCATTGGACCCGTAGCCATAGTCGCTGACAATATGATCAACATTCGATGGATACCCCTTGGTGAACTTGTGTGTATACACCCGTATCCCATTGCGTTCCAGCTTATTTTTAAAGAATCGGGCAGCTGGTTGGCTCTCGTAGCGGGTAATGACAACAGCAGAAACATCAATTCCCCATTCCTTAAAATCATCAATGGCCTTCAGTGCATCGGAATCATAGGTAATCCCAAAATCAGCTCTTATTTTCTTTCTCTCAATATCACCTGCATAAATGCAAAGGATGATATCAATTTTGTCTTTCAATTTCTGCAACAAGCGCATTTTTACATTTGGATCAAAACCGGGAAGTACCCTTGCAGCATGGTAATCAAACATGATCTTACCACCAAATTCAAGGTAGAGCTTATCCTGAAAACGGTCAACCCGTTCAAGAATGGCTTCTGTCTGCTCTTTTAAATACGCTTCGTTATCGAAACCGGTTTCTCTGGAAGGGTCAGGTTTTTGGGGCATTGGCAATGAAAGTTAGAATAAAGATGTTGATAATGATTTCAAGATAAATAATAAATATGACATAGATTGTTCGACCAAAGTCAGAAAACATTGAACAATACTGCGGCGGAATTGTAGTTAAACTAGCCTCAAACCAATGACATGAACCTATTGGATGCATATCAAAAGACCCGGAAAGCCTCCAGGGATATGTGTCTTCCCCTTATTACGGAAGATTACATTCCCCAACCAATTGAATATGCAAGTCCCCCGAAATGGAGCCTGGGACACACCAGCTGGTTTTTCGAAGAGTTCATCCTGAAGCATCACATGGATGGATATGTGCCCTTTCACCCCATGTACAACTTTCTCTTCAACAGTTATTATGAAGGAGCTGGTAACCGTACCAGGCGTGACAGCCGTGGTCACCTGAGCAGGCCATCGGTGGATGAAGTGTACGGGTACAGGCGCCATGTGGATAACCAGATGAAAGAGCTTCTTTCAAAAAAGATAAGCAGCGAACTGCAGGGACTGGTAACCCTTGGGATCAACCACGAACAACAGCACACGGAGTTGTTCTACACCGACATTAAATATACCTTCAGTCTCAATCCGCTGTTCCCCGCCTATGGTGACCGCGCCTATTGTGAGGAGGGAGTTTCGGGTGAAGGAAATTTTATCTCCATGCCCGGGGGACTGTATGAGACCGGGTATGCTGGAAACGGTTTTTCTTTTGACAATGAACTGCCCATGCACAAAACTTTCATCCAGCCTTTTGAAATTTGCCACAGCCTGGTTCCCAATGGATCCTACCTTGAATTCATGGAGGATGGAGGCTACAAAAACCATGAACACTGGCATGAAGAAGGATGGAAATGGCTGAATACCAATGTAATTGATCATCCTCTGTACTGGCATCGCCACAATGGACGCTGGTTTCAGTACACCCTGGCAGGTTTGCGGGAAGTGAATCCCAAACATCCTGTTTCACATATTACCTATTATGAGGCCAGTGCATTTGCTGCATGGAAAGGAATGAGACTGCCTACCGAATTTGAATGGGAAGCAGCCTCAGAGAAGTTCAGCTGGGGCCATCGTTGGGAGTGGACCGAAAGTGCCTACCTGCCATACCCCGGATTTAAAAAAGCAGAGGGGACCGTGGGTGAATACAATGGAAAATTCATGGTCAACCAGAAGGTGCTCCGGGGCGGATCGGTGGTAACCCCGGAAGACCACAGCAGAAAAACTTACAGGAATTTTTTTCACCCCCACCTTGGGTGGCAATTTACAGGCATACGCCTGGCAAATTCATAAAGCATGCAGAAAACCCTTGAATTAACGGATACGGCACTGGAGGTGCTGAAAGGACTGAAGGCTCCAAAAAAATACATCTCATCCAAGTACTTTTATGATGCGGAAGGAAGCCGCATTTTCCAGGATATCATGCAGATGCCCGAATATTATCCCACCGGATGCGAGGCTGAGATATTCGGAACATACAAACGCAGGATCGGATCCCTGTTCTGCAATGGGTGCTCCGGGGTAGACCTGGTAGAGCTGGGTGCAGGAGACGGACAGAAAACCCGGATCCTGATCCGGAGCCTGCTGGATGACCAGGTAAATTTCAGGTACATCCCCGTAGATATCTCCGAAGAAGCTGTTGCACAGCTGGAGAAATCCATGAAACAGCAATTTCCGGAGTTATCCATGGTAACCCGCATTGGAGACTATTTCCACATGATCGAAGAACTGTCCCGGGAGTTTCCCAACCGGAAGGTAGTGATGTTCCTGGGTTCCAACCTTGGAAATTTTAACCGTCAACAGAGCATCTCATTCCTCAGTAAGCTGAACCTTGCCATGTCGAAAGATGACCTTTTCTTCATCGGTCTCGACCTGAAGAAAGACCCACGGGTGATCCGCAGCGCCTATGATGATCCATATGGTTATACACGTGATTTCAACCTTAACCTATTAAAGCGGATCAACAGGGAACTGGGTGCCGATTTCAATCCGGACCATTTCCTGCACGTACCACATTATGACCCGGAAAGCGGGGCCGCCAAAAGTTACCTGGTGAGCACCAGGGACCAGACTGTGAGGCTGGCAAATCTGGATGACACCATCCATTTCAGAAAATGGGAAACCATCTACACAGAAATGTCACAGAAATATGACATGGATATGATCCATGACCTGGCAGATGCCAGTGGTTTCAGGGTGGTGGAAAACCTGTTCGACAGCAGGCAATATTTTGTGAATTCATTGTGGAAGAAACTTCCGTAAAAGTTATTGGCTAATGAACTTGTAAGGTTATCCATCCTGTAACGACCATTCACACACACTAACAAAATACATTATGAAAGCAATATGGAACGGAAAGGTGCTTGCAGAAAGCGATGACACCAAAATCATAGAGGGAAACCACTATTTCCCGGCGGATTCGATAAACAGCAATCTATTTAAAACCAGCGAAACCCATACCGTATGTCACTGGAAAGGGACCGCCTCCTACTACAACATTGATGTGGATGGAAAGGTGAACGAGGATGCGGCATGGTACTATCCTGAGCCCTCCAACCTGGCCGCTGGCATCAAAGATCATATTGCATTCTGGAGAGGTGTAGAGGTCACAAATTAAATGAGTTATAACATTATTTAACGATTTTCCATTGAATTAGAACCCCCGATTGGCTAACTTGGTTCAATATTTGTGCGTCTGAAATTAAACTGATGCTGCCACGTTCGCCGGAATGATTAAAAGATTTATTTGTCTTTTTATACCAATGCTGTTCCTGAATCCGTCACTTCGCGGACAGGATGAATATGTCCGATTCAAAAGGATCACCATCAATGACGGGCTCTCCCTCAGCTCTGTGTATAACATCTACCAGGATTCCAAGGGTTTCATGTGGTTCGGCACCGAAGACGGTCTCAACAAGTACGATGGACAATCCATTACGGTATATGGCGCCACAACCGATCAACATAACATTCTGGCCAATAAATGGATTGAACTGGTCTACGAAGATAAATCGGGCATGATATGGCTGGGATCCCGGGGCGGACTCACAAAATACAATCCCCGCAAAGGGGTGTTCACCGCCATCCGTTACGATCCCTCTACGCCCGCATCTCTCTCCAATGATACAATCACCGCCATCTCTGCCGATCTTTATAATGAAGTACTGGTAGGAACTTTCCAGGGATTGAATCGTGTTGACCGGTTTACCAATGAGGTGGAACGCATCGTTCCGGAAGAAGAGGAGCTGAAAGGCCTCACATCCAGGATCTCCGGTTTTATCCAAGACCGGGAGGGCATTCTGTGGATCGGGACCTACCAGGGACTTTATTCTTATGACAGGACTTCCATGCTATTCTTTAAAGAAACTGCTGAAGGAGTGTTGAACGACAGCTCAACGATCTATACAATGGCTCATGGAGATGATGCCATCTGGCTTGGGACTGAAGCAGGTCTGCTAAAAATCGACCTGTCGGGAGAGAGACAGCACCTCCATTTCCCTCTGCAATTCACAGATCCGGAAACGAAAATTGGATCATTGCTTGTGGACCGGTTGAACCAGGTGTGGATTCAGACCGGGGAGGGTCTCTACTGCTTTAAGTTGCAGGAGAATGAACTTCAAAAGGTTATAGGAACAGGCGGAACCACACACTCTCTGGTCCTCAATCCCGTGGAACCGATGTTAATGGATAAGGATGGTTTTATATGGCATGGATCTTTCGGCAATGGTGTATTTAAAATTGATCCTGAGACCCTCGGCTATAAGCACTTCGTCCATAACCCGGCGGATCCGGCGAGTATTGCAGAGAATTCCATTAACTGCATCTTCGAAGACCGTTCAGGGACCATGTGGTTCGGGAGTTTTGGTGCCGGCATCAGCATCCTGGATCCCCAGGCCAACAAATTTACACTGTTCAAAAACAACCCGTTCAACCCCAACAGCCTGGCCAGCTCATTCATATGGACCATATTCGAGGCTTCCGACAGCACCATCTGGCTCGGGAGCAATGCCCATGGGATCAGCTGCTATAACCAAATACATAAAACTTTCTCTCATTTCGACCACAATCCTTTGGATCCCACTTCCCTCTCCAATTCATCGGTGAGGAAGATCTACCAGGACAGCAAAGGGAGGATCTGGATTGGCACCGATGGAGGTGGATTGAATCTCTACAATCCGGATGACCGTTCATTTACCTGTTTTCTTCATGATCCGGCCGACCCAACCACCATTTCGGACAATTCGGTAAGGGCCATTTACGAGGACCGGCATGGTAACATCTGGGTGGGGACCATGAATGGGCTCAACATGCTTAAAGCAGATCAGCAATCATTTAAACGATTTATAACAATTACTGCTGAAGGCGAAACAACTGGCCGCAACTTTATCTATTCTGCCATTTACCAGGACCGCAATGACAACCTCTGGTACGGCACCTATGGAGGCGGCCTGTGCAAAATGGATCCCGAAAATGGAACTTGCATCATTTTTAGCCATGATCCCGAGGATCCGACCACCATCTCCGACAACATCGTTTTCTCCATCCATGAAGACGAAATGGGAAGGTTCTGGATCGGAACCAACAGCGGACTGAATATGTTCTACCCGGGGACCGGATCGTTCCGCCGTTTTGGAGTGAATGAAGGCCTGGCCAACGAGGTGATTTACGGGATCCTGCCTGATGATAACAACTTCATCTGGTTGAGCACCAACATGGGTATCATTCGATTTAACCTGGAAACGTTCCAGGTAAAAAACTTTGATATGCATGACGGCCTCCAGAGCAACGAGTTCAATGGAGGGGCCTATCACAGGAACCGCGAAGGCAAGCTCTATTTTGGCGGTGTTTACGGTTTGAATGTGATAGATCCCTCTGGCATTGAACCTGTAAGCAACGTGACCGAAGTGACATTGACCAAACTGGAGGTTCTTGGTAAAGACGTTTTTATTGCAGATGTTGACCTGGAAGAGGAGTTTGAAGAAGATCCCAACCGAATTGTGGAATTTCAAGGTGAATTCTATTCCAGCGAAAACATCACCTACATGGAAGAGATCATTCTGGAATATAAACACCGTTTTTTCTCCATCGAGTTTTCTGCCCTGAATAATCTCCAACGGGGTAAGCTTCAATATTCCTATATCATGGAGAACCTGGAGACCGAATGGAACAATGCCGGAACCAGGAACTATGTTTCCTATGCCAACATGAAAGCCGGATCGTACCTGCTGAAAGTGGTGGCAGAAAATGCAGATGGCTACAGGAGTGATCCACCCTTGATGCTGAGGATCATTATCACTCCACCCTTCTGGAGATCCTGGTGGTTTATACTCCTTGAAGTGCTTGTTGCTTCCTCTATTGCTGTAATGATTTACATTTACCTGGTAAAGTCCCGCACCAACAGGTTATTGAAACATCAGAATAAGCAGATAAGCCTGGCCAACGAAGCCCTGAGAGAATCTGAGAAGAACCTCATGGAGCTGAATGCCACCAAGGATAAATTTTTCTCCATCATCTCTCATGACCTGAAGAATCCGTTTTCCAGCCTGCTCTCCATCAGTGAGCTCATGGTGGACAGTTTCGATGATGCTGACAAGGATGACCACAGGGCAGGTTTCAGAAAGATCAACCAGTCTGTTAAGCTCCTGTTAAGCCTCCTGGAGAACCTGCTCACCTGGTCCAGTTCCCAGCGGGGAAAGATCAAATGTGACCCGGTGAGATTCAACCTCAGCAAACTGATCCAGGAAAACATCAACCTGCATAAACTTTCAGCTGAGAAGAAGGGCATCAAGCTCTTATCACCCCTGGATGATTCAATCTATGCCCATGGCGACCGGGAAATGATCAACAGTGTGGTCCGCAACCTGATAACCAATGCGGTTAAATTCACCGACAGGGACAAAAAGGTCGAGGTAATAGTGCGTCAAAAGGAGATGGATATTGAAGTGAATGTCGTTGATGAAGGGATCGGGATCACCCGGGAGAACATGGAAAAACTGTTCCGGATCGACAAGAAAATTAAATCCACCGGTACGGCAGGAGAAAAAGGAACTGGACTGGGACTGATAATCTGCAAAGATTTCGTGGAAAAAAACGGAGGAAAAATCACCGTCCTGAGTAAACCCGGCGAAGGCACCACCTTTCGTTTCACCATTCCCATGGCAAACTAATCCCACGACAAACCAGTCTCATGGCAAACCAGTCCCACGACAAACCAGTCCTGTCACTGTGGTCCATCCGGATTCCAATCAATTGAAATTTACAAAACTGTACGATAGATCGCCGTTACTCAAATGTAACTCAAAATAACCCGCATTGCTCAGGCCATCTTTCAATGCATCCATCACAATGTGCCAGGTATTACCAAAGGTCTGAGCATACTGCCTGTGATCATGGGCGGTAACAACCATATCCACGTGGTATTCGGAAAATAAATCCAACAACACAACCAGCTCTTCAACATTCGGATTTGTACTTGTTGTACGCCTGAACCGAAACAAATTGTTGTGCGTAAATATAACACACCGGCGATGACCGGGCCGGATATTTTCCAGAACTTCCTTCAGCCAACCCAGCTGCAAATTCCCAAGTGTCCCGCCACCGCTATCCAGGCAAATAAACAGATCCGTTGCTGCCGGAGTTTCTATGGTAAAAAAATAGGTGGAAGATCCGAACCTGGCATAAAATTCCTCCCAACCTTTAAAATAGAGATCATGGTTCCCGGGAATCAGGAATGATGGCAGGGAATCCTGGTTGGGAAGATGCTCTTCAAAGAGAGCGTAGTCTTCAGCATGCCCTGTGGTAAGATCTCCTGCCATAACCACTGCCACTGCATCTGAGGCCATGGCCCTGGCAAGCATGGTATCCAGGTTTAAAGTACCTCCCACATGACTGTCACCCATGGACAGGATATGGTAGTCATCTGCCGGAACTACGATCTCCCGGAAAAGATGCATGGCATTCCATTCCAGGGATTCTTCAAATCTTTGATTTACAGATGTATCAGAAATGAACATACCCTTAATATCTGCATCCTCACATGCCGCTAACATGAGAACTGCAATCAGTATTGTGGGTATCTTTAATGGATGTCCCATGCGATTCCTGTTCTAAAGAAAAATCCAAAATAATTCACACTCAGATTTAATGCCCCGGCACTTTTATACCAGGCTTCCATAAACAGATCCACGGGCAAACTTACCCTGTACCGGCCACTTAAGCGAAAGACCGGATTGGTCTCCTGATTCATCACAAAGTGATCAATGTTTGTAACAGACAATCCAACATTCCATTGGTAATCAAATGGCTTCAGGTAATACCCAAAGTCATAGATGAGGTTCCAGTTCTCCCGGATCCTTTCATCCTCCCGGTACCCATATGTATCAATCGCCTTACGGGTAAAAGCAAAGCTTCTGAATTCAGTACCCAATTGCATGGCAAAATGATTGTGCTTCATATCCATCAACAAGCCACAGTTGGTCTCGCGCAACAAATCTGAAAATGGGGTCCGGAGAAAGAATCCCTGCACTTCGAATGGGAACCCTTTTACCTGCATCAATCTGGAAAACCTCAGGTTAAAACCGGAAAAAGTACGCTCGTTGTGGCTTATTATATCCACCTGGAGCCCCGCTTCAACATTGTTCTTCCCAAACCGGTGTTGTACCAGGAGAGCCGTTTTCATAAAAAACCCGTCCGAAACATTGTTCGATCCCAAATCCATGTACCCGGAAACCCCTGTTTGGGCCATCATGCTGATCCCCGTCAGGACGAAGAGCAATGCAAAAAAAATAACCGCAATATTTTTTGTATGCTTGATGGTATGTTTCAGTTTTTACAGTTGATTCGTGTAAATATAGGAAGATTAGCCAGTTCAGCCCATTTTACTAATTTTGTCATGAACACAATCCAACCAACCCATGATCAGATCCATGACCGGCTATGGAAGGGCCGAGTGTCTTCTTCCCGACAAAAAGCTGACTATCGAGGTTAAATCTCTCAACAGCAAGCAGATGGATACCAATACACGCCTGCCTGCCTTCTACAAAGAGAAAGAGCTGGAGATCAGGCAAATCATTTCTGCTGCCCTTAACAGGGGTAAGGTTGAGTGTTCCCTCTATTACGAACTGACCAATGGTGCCGGTTCGGGAACGATCAATGAAACAGTGGTAAAGAGCTACTACGAGCAACTCTACAGGATCTCCGGGGAACTGGGACTGGAAGCATCGCTGGAATTACTCAATACAGTCATGCGAATGCCCGATACCATCCGGACCGAGAAACCTGAACTGGCAGATGAAGAGTGGAATGCCGTCAAAACCGGTCTTCAGCAGGCTGTTCAGCAGGTGAACGGTTTCCGGATCCAGGAAGGAGAATCCCTGGATAAGGACCTGAGGGAACGTGTGAAGGCAATTTCTGAAAAGCTATCCCAGGTGGAGTTACATGAGGCTGACCGGATCCGGCGGATCAGGGACCGCATCGGGAACAACCTTTCAGCACACCTGAAGAAGGAGGATCTGGATGAGAACCGGTTTGAACAGGAGGTGATCTTCTACCTGGAAAGACTTGATATCTCGGAGGAGAAGGTAAGGCTGGCCAACCATTGTAGTTACTTCCTGGAGACCATGGATGACAAGGGTCCCGCCGGCAAGAAGCTGGGATTCATTTCTCAGGAAATGGGACGCGAGATCAACACCCTGGGTTCGAAGGCCAACCATACTGAGATCCAGCGCCTGGTGGTGGAGATGAAAGACGAACTGGAACGAATCAAGGAACAAATCCTGAACGTACTTTGATGGAAAGCAAGCTTTTCATATTCAGTGCCCCATCGGGATCGGGGAAGTCCACCATCGTACAGCACCTGGTGAAACTGAACCTGGGCCTGGCATTCAGTATATCCGCCACTTCCCGCCCACCAAGAGGGGATGAAATTGATGGCCTGGAATACCATTTCATTTCACCTGAAAGCTTCCGTTTAAAAATCGACAACAATGATTTCATCGAGTGGGAAGAAGTTTACCCGGGACAGTTCTATGGAACGCAAAGAAGTGAGTTAGACAGGATCTGGAACAGTGGCCGGCATGCCCTGTTCGACATTGATGTGGTGGGCGGACTGAACCTGAAAAAGGAGTATGGTGAAAAAGCACTTTCTGTTTTTATAAAGCCCCCGTCTCTGGAAAAGCTGGAGCAGCGACTTCTTGCAAGGGGAACAGACGATGCCGGGGCATTGAAGAACCGGTTGGGTAAAGCAGAATATGAGATGGTATTCTCCCCTCAGTTCGACCATGTTATCGTGAACGATTCACTGGAGAAAGCACTTGCTGAGGCTGAATCCCTGGTGCGAAATTTCCTGGCGCTATGACAAAGACAGGACTCTATTTCGGCTCATTCAATCCCATCCACATCGGTCACATGGCCATAGCCAATTTCATGATCGAATTCAGCGACCTGGAACAGCTCTGGTTCGTGGTAAGCCCCCAGAATCCTTTGAAAGCAAAAAAGAGCTTGTTGCAGGACTACCACCGGCTTGAGATGGTGCGACTGGCCGTGGAGGATGACGACCGGTTCAGGGTTTCTGACATTGAATTCCACCTTCCCACACCTTCCTACACCATCGATACCCTGACTTACCTTGAAGAGAAGAATCCTGGAAAAGAATTCCAGCTGGTCATGGGGGCCGATGGATTGCGGACCTTCAATAAATGGAAAAATGCAGATATTATTAAACAAAAGTACCACCGGTTGATCTATCCGCGTCCGGGAGTTGATATGGAGTCTGCGGCCCGCCTGCCCAATGCCACTGTGGTGGATGCACCCCACATGGAGATCTCATCCAGTTTCATTCGAAGTGCCATCCGGGATGGAAAAGACATCCGGCACCTGGTGCCTGCAAAAGCCTACCAGTACATGCGGGAAATGCATTTCTACGAAAAGTGAATCTTCCGCAAATATTTTAATGCAACTGCATTATTTACACCTTCCGCTCCAGATCGGTATTCGGAGCACTGTTACTACTCTCGTCTTGCAATTAAGAGAAAATGATCTAATGCACCAAAGAGACTCTGTTATTGGTTAGGTTTTAAAATCGCAGAAAGTTACAATGTACTAAAATGTGGCACCGCAATATACACGTGTCCGTTGTAGCACATTTTCAGAAACCCTCCGGATCAAAACAAATTTGTGAATAAAAAGAAATATCCCAATTTGGGATTTTTGATTATTTTTCATAGATTTGTATCATGAGAATAATTGCGTTTAGGACATTAAGAGTCTTCTGGAAAAAACCTGAATATGCAGATTCTGAAACATCTTTACGTTCCTGGTATCATGATGCCAAAACAGCGGACTGGAAAAATTCAAATGAACTTAAACAGCAATATAAGAGTGCAAGTATTACAGGAGAGGGACGAGTTGTATTTAATATTAAGGGTAATACATACCGATTAGTAGTTTTAATTGACTATGAGTTTCAAGTTATTTTTATTCGATTTATTGGAACACATAAGCAGTATGATAAAATTAATGCAAAAACGATTTAATCATGGAAATTAAACCAATAAAAAAAGAACAGGATTACAATATGTCAATCAAAAGGATTGAAGAATTGTGGGGAGCTAAGAGAGATACTCCTGAGGGAGATGAATTGGATTTGCTTTGTACATTAGTTGAATCATATGAAATGAAACATTATCCAATTGCTCCACCTGACCCAATTGATGCTATAAAGTTCAGAATGGAACAAATGGAAATGACAAAGGCAGATATGGTACAATACCTGGGTAGTCAAAGCAGGGTAAGTGAAATTCTTAACGGGAAAAGAAGATTGACACTGAAGATGGTAAAATCATTATTTAAAGGGTTAAAGATACCAGCAGAAATACTATTGTCATGACATGGATCAAAACGTGCTACAATCGAGTAAACACCATAGGCTCTGGAGAAACGTCATATGAAAGTAAGGCATAGGCAGAAGATATTTCCCGGCGCAACGGCCAGCATCACCGCACATGAATCCGATATTGTTTCATAATGCCTTATCCCCTACCTTTAATAACGTAAAAACAAAAAACGGCTGGCTCTCGAAAAGGGTGCATCACAGGATGTTCACCGCCACATTGGGACGGGACGCTGTCTCTAAATAAAGCGATTTAAAATCATACTCGTTTATATTTCTCAATATTAGGTTGTTAAACCATTTCTCTTTTGAACGATCAGGCAATTTCCGCTGTTTTTCACTAAGCTCTGCTTCAAAAGTAATGAAGGACGGCTGGTCATTTTGTCTTAACCCAACTTGCGCAGTTGGCACGAATTCACAATTATAAGTAAGGACGTAACTAACTGATTATCAATAATTATTTATAATTTATAACAATTCTAAATACCCCAATGACCTAAATTACAG
>SDBV01003788.1_pt1 | contig 22020 bp, 38 predicted proteins | sample 2277081 | NCBI WGS metagenome assembly SDBV01 (sample SAMN10402039, study PRJNA504765) | marine sediment metagenome | isolation source: marine sediment core GS10_PC15, 223 cmbsf | place: Arctic Ocean: Southern Knipovich Ridge | collected 2010 | reverse complement strand
CAATAACACCCATCTCCTTTCCAAACACCTTCTATCAAACCTTTTCTAAATTCTTTTGGTGTATCTAACATCCATTTGGGTAATTTTTTATTATAAGAATGTGAACCAAATAAATCTTTAAACATTCTTCCTATCCAACATGCATAAACTGTTATTTCATAATTTTTATATTTACTTTTACGAAATTTAAATTTTTTAGATAAGATTTTATTTATAATATTTCTAACAGATGTAACATATTTAAGTTCATTTTCATTATAACCAAAAGTAAACATTAAACCATCAGGACAACTACAACCTTCGCTTAAATAAAAACCACAAAATAAACCAAAATCATAATCCAATTTTATTTTTTTAGGAATATTTTTATTTTTAGGATGATTAAACTCTTGAAAATATTTATTTTTACCTTTACCATGACATATTCTACCTTTTTTAATATAACTTTTTGTCTCTATATATTTCTTTTTTTCTGTTGATTTTGGAATAGGATATAATAAATAATCTAGTTTATTTAATTCATCTGCTTTTCTTAATTCTATTTTAGGATTTTTTATTTTTAATAATTTACCTTTATTATTTGGATGTCCTGATTTAACACAATATATTTTATGATTTGGTGTACATTTTACTTTAGGTAAACCATAAGCCTTTATTTCTAATACTTTACCATTATATTTTTCTTTTATTATGTTTAAAACTTTTCTATATTTACCAGATGATGTTAATACTAAATCATTTTTATTAATTGTATTTATTTCTTTTACACCATCGTTGGTATTAATTAAAGTATCAGGTATAAAGCATGTAGTTAATAAAAATACATCCATCAAATTATAAACATCATTTAACTGTTCATAAGTAAAGGTATTATGATATTTCATACCACTAAATATAAAACGATTTTGGAGTTGATATCGTTCTATTAATTTTAATAAACTAAAAGCAGCAGCTGCATCAAATGGGTCACAATGCATAAAAAACATTATGTCATCATATTTTTTGCATATTTCTTTGGCAACTCTAACAGTTCTATCCAACATCTTTCGTGGTTGATTACGTGCTACAACACCCACAATAAATTTATCTTGTAATCCCCATTTCTTTCTAATCTCTTTTCTTTTTTCTTCATCTAATCTATGAAAGTTTTTTATATCTACTCCATGAGGAATATACTCTGTTTTAATACCATGAACTTCTTTTACTTGTTGTTGAGCAAACTTACTCATAGCAATAGGTATATTTACTTTCTTTAAAATATTTTCACAACCATCTGGTAAACCTCCTCCACCATCAGAAGGAAAATAAAAATAACTTAATGCTGGAGCAAAATCTAATTCAACGAACCAAGGGAAGACCATGAAGCTGTCCAAAAGCACACCAAAAAAATCAGGTTTTAACTCTCTAATTTTTGGCATTATTAAATCTCTACAATATGGTTCTCTACCATTCCCATATAAAGAAAATTTAAAAGGTATTCCGCCTTGTAACATTGAAGGATTTGGTGGGACGGTCTGTCCAAGAAAATTGTGAGCCATATAATGTGTTTCATATCCTTTCTCAGATAAACCATTAAGTACATTAAGGCTTACTGTTGAAAACCCTGTAATCTCCTTCTAACAGCTTGATGCTCTTAAAATGTGGTGAAAGGGTTGTCCGAAAGCCATAATATTTTTTTGTCTTTCATTTTTAGATAATTCAGTAAATTTTTCTTTCCAGTTTTCTCTTTTAGTATTTGTTTTACTATGACATTTATTACATAAAGAAATGAGATTATTTAAAGAATGATTTTCTTTATTATAATCAATATGATGAATAGATAATATGTCTGGTTTTGTTTTGCAGTTTTGACATATATGACTATCTATTTTTTTTATAACTTCTTTAAGTTGTGATATAAAACCAGGTGCATATGGTTCACAAGCTATTCCACCTTCCCATAAATGACAGTTAGAACCCATTAATTTTAATCTATGTTCTAACTTTGACATAGCATTTAAATTACCACTTCTACCTTTTTTCTTATTTATTTCATCAGAAAATTTTCTTCCTAGACATGTACCTCTTCTTATTATAGGATTCTTTAATAAACCTTTGGTAATATTTTCTTTATGTTCTGGTGTTAGTTTTTTCTTTCGGAAAGATTTAATACATTTTTCTCTGTATTCTTTATCTTGCCATTTTTGTTTTATTGAGTTAGATAATTTTTTTTTTACTTCTGGTCTTTCCATAGCTTTAGATATTTTTTCACTCATCTTTTTATGGTCTCTTCTTTTCCATAATTGATTACCTTTTGGAAATGAAAAACGATTAGGACTATTTCTCATATTTTCTAAATGTTCTTTAGTAAATATTTTTCCTTTTAATTTTTGACTAACTAACTTATCTCTACATTTTCCACCACAAGTTTGTCGTTTTAATTGAGAATTAAATTTTATATATACTTTTTTAGTACATATTTTACAAGAAATAAATTTTTTCATCATTTAATTTCCTCATTCAAAAATATTATTTTCATAAACTGAAAATTTATTTTCTGTTACACTTTCTATTTTACAACCAGAAGCAAGAATAATACTACTACCAGCTACAAATATGTTGAATGAAACATCACCAAACATATCTGCAATTACTTTAGGTATATTAATTCCATAAGAATCGCCAGTTTTATTACCAGGATTTAATTTCCTTATTTTATATCTAAAACTAGGTCCTCTGTAAGGTCTAATTAAATCACGCATCTTATTGAGTTTTTGCTACTTTTTCTTCATCTAATTTTTTTGGTTCTGAAGTAAAGTCTTGCAGTGGTGTTGAAACAGCCATACCACAACCTCGTATTTTACATTCATACTCGTGGTAATGTCCTACCAGTTTTGGAACTTTAACTCCATCAACAACAACTTCTCTTATTATTGGTGATTCTGTTTTCTTTTCAAACCTATCCATATCACCATACTTATCTAAATCTGGTTTAGAAAATGCTATTTTTGTCTCATCTACTAGACCATCTTTACTAACCTTTCTTGCTAATTCTTTTTTCTTGTCTTCCCACATATCAGTAAAGTCCAAATCTGCACATCTTGCACAATATGGTTTATGCAATTTTACATACTCTTGTTCTTTAGCTATTCTTTCTTTCCTAAATTCTTTTTCTATAGTAATAAACCCTACAGGTGTATAATTTCTTAATTCTTCTGGTGTTGGTTTTCTTTGTATTGCACTTATATCTCCCATGTTTATCCCTCCATATGGTTTTTATTTATTAGGAATATCTGCAAAAGTTAATTTTACTTTAGTTAATTCTCCTACTTTTAAATTAATATTAACCTCTCGTATCAATCCCTTTACTTTTTGTCCTTCAACAAATACTTCTGTTTTTGTCCAATTACCTAAATTTAAAACTTTAATATTCCTCCCCATATATTTACCTTTAATTTTTTTTGGTAATTCTAAAATATAATTTTTAATCATTCTAACTGTTTTATTTTTCCTCCTGTCCACAAGTTGGACATATTGTTTTTATATTTCCTTTTTGTTTTACCTCAACACCTTTCTCTATTTGGCGTCGAAGTTCAATAATTTTTAAGTCAGTATTAAAAATTTCTTGATTTATTTCTTCCTTTTTGCTTAATTGTTCTTGTAATTGTGTTTCATAAGCACTTTTTAAACCGTGGAGAATTTGATAATCATAGTATTTTATTCTTGGTGATATCTTATTTTTGTATTTTTCTAGCCTTTTAATACCATTTTCACATAGTTTTTTTTCATCAGAAGTTAGTTGTCGAATCTTTGGTTTTGTCATTTTAATGTATATTATATAATTAATATTTACAACTATTTAAAGTTATTGTTTTTTTAATACATTTATTTAGGAAAAATGTGCAGGGCAGGATTCGAACCTGCGTTGTTTACCCTTTGGTACTGGATTTCTATACGAAGTTTGAGTTTCGCCCTTAACCGGCTTTCGCCTTAAGTCCAGCGACTTCGACCGCTCATCCACCCACACATATGATAGGTCTATCGGGATTTGAACCCGAATCTTTTGATTAAAAGTCAAACATGCTACCAGATTCTACTATAGACCTATAAATCTTCCAAATCGGATTTGAACCAATAACTTCCGGTTTACAGCCAGATATTTTACCATTAAACTATTGGAAGAAAAAGTTGGCAAACTAACAATAACTCTTCAATAATCTGAGTTTTAGTTTACTTATCATTTTAGTTATATATTAATATATTAAGAACTATTTAAATGTTTTGTTTATCCTGCCTTCATAACTCCAGAACATCGTCCTTTTCGCATATCATAATCTCTATCTAAACATTTGACTGATATTGTTTCAACAGTCTTGAGAAATTGTTCATTAACATATTCTCTATAATTACAAGTGTTACATTTTATTGGTTTCATTCTTCTAAAACCAATTCTTCGCCATCTAATAATTCGCCAACAATATTTACTTCCTTATCCCATGCACATAAAATATAATAGTATTCACCAAACGGACTTTTAGCAAGAAGTATAGGGTCTGATGATTTAAAATCACCGGCTGGTGCTATTATAGAAAAATTTGGTTCACCTTTACTTACTTTTTTGTATAGTTCTGCAAATATAGTTATTTCTGTCATTGCTTTGTCTGGTATTCTTTTTATAAATAAATCTATACTATCATGTTTCAACATATACTTTTTTGTAAGCATATCAATTTTACTTTCAACTGTTGTTTTCCAGTTAAATTTATGGGCAAATTTAGGATACTTTTTTCTTGCTTCTAACATCTCAATAGCTCTAATTTCCTGTTCTGGATGAACCCTTAAAATTTTTTTTACATATTTCTTTCTTGTTTTCATTTGTTTAAGTTGAACTTTAATATCTTTTAAAGGAATAGATTTTAAATTAGTTTCTAATTCATGTACTACATCAACAGGTTCTTTCATTTCTCTTAAATCTTTTAGTGATTCAAATTCTGGTTCCACTCTTATATCTTCCCAAGAAGCAGTTCTTAAATTAATGTACTGTCTTATTTCTGTTCTTTGTCTGAATATTTTCTTTAATTGTCTAAACATTTTTACCTTATTTTCTCATAAATTCACAATATTTTCCTTTCTCTATAAACTCATCAACAGCTTTTTCTATAACATCACGCATTTTTAAACCTTCAAGAATACATTTAGATTTAAAATTAGTTTTCTTTTCTTCTGTTGATAATTTTACAAAAATTTCATCTGCCATTTTTAAGTTTTTTTCTAATTGTTTTTCCTTTTCTGGCTTTTTTAATTTGTTCATCTATTTTAACTACTTTTTTCATTTGTTGTAATTTTAATTTATCCATATCAAAAATAATTTTTTCACGTTCTGTTAGTAATTTTTCTATTTTATTTTGGTCAATCATAGTTACACTCATATCAATTGATGAGAAAGTTGTTGTATTTATTTTTTGTTTTACCATTTTATTCAAAGTCACCTTTTATAGTATCAATATTATTGGCTTTGTCAATTTCTCTCAATAAATCCTTTGCTTCTTGTATGGACCAATTATACTTTTCTTTATTACCTTTTATTTCATTACCTATTGGTAATCGCCAACTTAATATTTTGTTTTGAAATTGCTTGCATCTTTTTTGAAGTTCTTTTGTTGGTGCTGATTTCCATTCAAAATCATATAAATGGTCACCTGCACCATAAAACCACATTTCATATGCTCTATTTTCATTACTTTTAATTTTTTTATAAGTTTCTAAATCTCTAATTATTCTTTCTGTATGAGCTAAAAATAATCCTAAATTATAACATAATCCCTTCCCAAATTCGCTTTCTTTCATTTTATCCCATATTTCTTAAATACCCTCATTTGTAAATCACTAGCCATATGTTCTAGTAATTGTTCTCCTGGTAATATCCAAGCTAAATGCCACCAACTAAATAGCGGTTGTCCATGTACATACCAAGCCAGAAAATTAAAAAATATTGCTATGAATGATATTGTTGGGAAGAGTTGGAATGTCATTTTTTCTTTTCTTCTGTTTTTTTAATTAGTTTATTTTTTAATTCTTCTTTAAAATTATAACAGATAGCATTAACATTTCCAGAACCAGAGTGAAACTTTTTTGATATTTTTGTTTCAATACCATCTACAAACTTATCAAACACTTCTGATATTATAGTTTTGTTTGTCTCATCATCAGCAAACTTCTCTACTTCTTCTTCTATCTCACTGATAATAGCTTTAATTAAATCTGCTTTTGACATATTGTGTATATCAGTGCTTCCAGCTATATCTCCAAACCTAATAGCCCATCTATCTGAACCAAAAGCTTTCTCAATCTTTCTTATCTCAATATATATTACCATTTTCCTTCCAATTCTTTCATATATTCTTTAACATAAGGTTTTAAAGTAGGATGTATTCCTATTCCCATTTCATTTATAATCCTATTTAATTTTTCAATTACATAACTTCTTGCTACCATAACAACTTCTCCAGAATCATCTTGTTTCATTATAGCAAGTAACTTTACAACTTCTTCTAAATACCATTTATTGTCTTTCATTTTTTAACTATAATCTTTTGCATCTTCAGATGTTTCATAACAACTTCTACAAACACCATCAACAAAATCAGATTCTTTATCTGATTCTTGATTACAATTTTCTAATTTACATTTCATTTTTTTAATCCCTCCTAATCCATTGCTCACTTTCTTTTAGAGCATTTGGATTAGCCCTTATATAATCTACATATATTTTAATTATTTCTTCTTGTTTCATTTTTTACCAATAAATTTAATATAGAATCCTTCTCTAATTGTTCAGGTGACAGGTCAATATCACATTTTTCTTTATCCTTGACAATTTTTGCTTTTGCCTTTACCAAAACATCATTAAGACTTATAGTATTTGTATAGAAATCAAAAAGATACTTTCTGGCATTATCTACAAATTCATTACTTGAAGAACTTATTGATAAACCTAAATAAGTCTCAGAAAAATAAAATCTGCATTCTTTTGTTGTAGTTACTAATAGACCTAATACTTTCTGTTTTTGGTTAATACTAGATTTAGCAATAGAAACCACATTATTAGGATTAACCATATGATTCATATTTAAATTACTTACTTGTTCTTTTGCTACAATTATTTTATATGGCACTTCTACTGCTTCTTCATAATTGTAATAATTGACAAGAAGAATAGAAGAATTCATTTGTTGTCTTTTTACATAAAATAATTCTGTAGCTCCGTTTTGTGCATCAGTCATATCGCCGGAAAACAATATGCTTTTTTCTTCATTTCTATAAGCAGAATCCCAACCAATTTTACCATCTAAATTTATTAGTGATAAATCTAAATCTATTCTGTGACTATCAACATTACTCCAATGTATTCCAAAAACCATATCTTTATCTACTGTAATATAACTTCCAGAAGGAAAATCTCCTGTAAATTGTTTTTCTGTGGCAGGTAGAGTATATGTTATATACTCAGGAATATAGACCTTTTTACCTTTAACATTTTTACTTATATCTTTAGTTATTGAATCTAAAACAATAGGCATTATTTTTTTTGCTGTTTTTTTCTGTTTTGTATTATACTCTTCTATTTTAGTTGAAAATGCTTTTCCATTTCTAATTCGATACATAATTGAACTCATTTTTCTTTCTCCATGCATTATTTTTATTTAATCTCTTTGTATTGTGTATGTATCATAGTCATCTGATTTAGATTGCTCAAAGTACAAATATATTTCAATTGGCTTATCTTTAATGCCTTCTAATATCCTACTCTCTATTCTGCTACCAACCATCTTATATCCTGCTATTACATCTGGACACCAGATATTGATTGCTTTATACTGTAAATCCATGTTGTATTTTACACAAAGAGTACTATCTATTTCAACCTGTATCGCTTCTTTTATTATCTCAATATCCTTCTCTATAAACTCATTATAGCTTGGTCCACAACCAACCAATATGAAAAGCCCTAATATGCATATTATCCCTATTAATATTCTATTCATTTTTTGACCTTCTTTTCAAACAAACAATATTTTTTATCAAACCATTTAATATAATTATCAATTTTATTAATTTCTACTAAATAATCATATGCTCTTGCATGTAATTGCCTATGTTTTGAACCTGTTAATAATAAAGTTTTATCATCATTCCCATCTAAATAAATGTGATGTTGATGTAATGTATGTTTCATTTTATTTTTAGTTTTTTCTGTATGTTTATTTCCTAAATTTGTTTTATTTTTCTTTCTATATTTAGGATTTTTCCAATATGTTTTACCATTACACACACCACATCTTTTATGGGTATAATATGAAAGTTTTTTCCCACAATCTACACAATAATATTTTTTTGAACTTCTTCCATCTTTATAAGAAGAACTATTTTCACCACTATTGGCTATTTTGATTTTATTTTTATGTTCTTCAGTTTGTTTATGTCCTTTAGCATATTGATTCCCTTTCATCCTTTTACTTCGTTTTTTTACATCATTATCGAAAGAACCATTTTGCCACATTTTAATTGCCCTTTCTCTATTTTTTTTTATAACTTTAGGTTTATTTAATGATTTTTTCATATTTTCTATATGTTCTTTGGTTCTTGTATATATTCCTGATGGCATTATTTTTGACCTCTTTGTTATTTCAATGTAATCTGAATCGTAAGGCATATAATAATCTTATCTTTCGAAAAATGCTTGTTTTTTCTAACTCTTCTTTTAGTTTATCCTTATCTATTTTTTCTCCTTTTTTTATTCTAGCTGTTATTGTATTCAAATAATCTTCTGGCATAGGTTTGTGATAAGTTCTTGCCATTCTTCTAATTTTATTGATAAGTGGTTTTAATTTTTTATTACTTTTAAACGCAAGGAATAGTGGTTTAAATCTGTAAAAAACTTCTGCTAACTTTTTTAATCCATAATGTTTTTGATATCTCGCAAAAATATCTACAATAGCTTTTGATACATCCGAATCTACTTTACCTGTAAATTCAGCACTTTTTTCATCAGAACAATTTTCTTTTATTGCTTCTGTTGTTGCTTTATTTTTAATCAATAATGTTTTGTTAGTTGTTTTATAAATAACATATCTTAAAAACTCAGTAGCATTTTCTGGTACCAGTTTTAATTTATCATAAAATGTTATTTTCACTTCTTTATTCTTAATACTATCCACATCTTTATTATTCAATTTTACAAATTCACCAACTTCAAGAACGTCTTTTATTGTATCTTCTTTTAATGCTATACCAGAAGAAAGTAATTTCAATAGTTTTTCTTTTAATTCTGCCTTTGTATATCCTCTTATTACTGTAATATTAACTCCACCTTCTTTTATATCTGGTATTTCTAATTTTTCGTGTGGAATAAAAACAGGTCCTTCAATACCTAATCTTTCATATCCGTAAGTAGTAAAATAATGGACAAGTTGTTCTATAACTAGTTGTTCTATACTTGCTGTTTTTATTTTATTCCAAGATTTATGAAAAGAGGCGTTTAATTGTTCAGGTGTTAATCCTATTTCTTCTTCCACCATCTCAATTAATTTATCATAGTTAGAATAATTAGCAACAACTTCTGCCGAAAAAACAAATCCTCTTTTAAGAGTTTTCTCTAATAGTTCTTTACTTGCTTTTTTCTTTCTCTTTACCGTTATTGGTAAAGCTTTAAATAATTTTATTGTTGATTTCATTTTTTCTTTCTTGGTATTGTAATTATATTTTTTTTATTAGTAATAAACATTTTTTTATCATATTTTACAATAATCAAATTACCATCTTTTGGTGATAATTTATCAACAATATTATACAATGCAATAGCATCAACAATAACAGCTCCTTTATCTTTAACTCCTGAATTCTTCTGTATTCTTTTAATTATCTTTAAAGGTTCACCTTCAAATGTTACTGTTATTTTTTCTTTCATTTTATTTCACCATTTTTAATTAGTAAGGCGGAGGGTAAAGTTTGTCAAGTGTCAAGTTAATAGGAACCCTCTTTGCCTAAGTATGAAAGACGGGAGGTATTGGTTGATAACAGGGTTTCCCCTGTTGTTTAATAGGAACCTCCTGTGTCTAAGTATGAATAGTCAGAATCAAAATTTTTCTTTATTTTTTCACTTGACATTTTTTTCACTTGATTTTTCCTCTTTTATGATTAAAACCCTAATGAGATACTTTGCATCCCACTAGGGAAAAAGAGGTGATAGATTTTGTCGATTACTCAACAATAGTCTAACTTTATTATATATAGTAAATATTAACAACTATTTAAATATTTATATTGTGTAGTATATATTTATATTTTTATTGTTATATATAAAGGCACTAGTGAGATTTGCACTCACATTCTTTCGGGTTGCAACCGAATGACTTACTATTCATCCATAGTGCCATAAACGCCGTGACAGGAATTTGAATCCAGATGTCTACTAGACACAGATTAGCAATCTGCTGAATGTACCAAATCATTCACTCACGGCATAAACGCCAACGGCAAGACTTTCAATATATATAAAATTTAAATTTTATATATCATTTTGAACTTGCATACCTTTCGGAAATCGGGTTCAAACCGACCAAGCTTCCTAGTTGCTCAACGTTGGCATTAATTCTTATAAATCTACAATTTAATTCTTTTTTAATTTCACCTTCCCTTATCATATCCTTTTCTTCTATTTGTTTATGATGTTCTTCATCAATTTCAAATGCAATATTTAATTCTTCACAATATCCATCTAAAAAATAACCAATGATAGGATATTGTCTTAAAATTTTAATATTATTTTTTTGTTCTATTTTATCTAATATCTTTTTTTCATTTTTTCCAATACATGGACCAAATTTTTGTCCATTAAGTTTAATTTTTTCTATATATTTTATTGTGCTTATTCTTAAAATCTTACTGATTTTTTCTTTATATTCCTTTGTATTTTTGGTTTTCTTTATTTTTTCCACTATTTCTTTAGATAATTTTGTTCCTTTTAATTTTTCACTTCTTTTTCTATTCATTTCTTCTGTTTGAACTTTTGAATTTGAACATTTATATGAACAATGTTTTTTATAATATTGTTTTAAATAATTATTTTTTGTCAATACTAACGAATATTCTTTTTGACATTTTTTGCATTTGAAATTATATTCTTCATATATTCTTCTTGATATAGTATTTTTACCTTTTTTATATTTTGCTCTTACATTTGGATTTGATTTACAAGATGCACAATGACAAGCAAATTCTCTCCAATGATTAAATCTAATATCTTTTTTACAAGCTTTACATTTTTTAATTGTCATATAAAATATATTAAATAACTAATATTTAAACTTTATGTATAAAACAATAATCGAAGTATTAATGGACTCTGCAGGTTCCGACCCTACTACCTCTTCCTTGCAAAGGAAGCATTCTACCATTGAACTAAGAGCCCGTATGGGAATAACCCGATTCGCACGAATATCTGTTGGGGACTCCAAATTTTTGGAGCCAACTATGCTACTATTACACCATACTCCCGTTAATAGCAATGGTTGGATTTGAACCAACGTTCTCCAGGTCATGAGCCTGGCGGGATAGACCGCTACCACTTACATTGCTGTTTGTAAAAGCCATCAAAGGGACTTGAACCCTTATCCTACGAGTTACAGGCTCGTTGCTCTGCCTCTCGAGCTCTGATGGCATTATGTTATTTTAATATAAAAATTAGGATGTTTCATAATATTATCAATATCTTCTTTATTATTTATTGTATATCCTCTTCCACATAAAGCCAATACCATATCTCCTTTTTTTAATGATAATATTTCTTTTTCTTTCATTTTTAACGCCTCCAGTCAGACTCGAACTGACAGCCTTGCGGTTCCTGCATTTTATAACAGCCGCATATTCTACCTAACGAACTCTGAAGGCAATATTACTCGCCTCATTCAAAATTAAAAAGAAATCATTGGTGAGTATTTGGATTAACAACTACTAGATGCTAATGTATTCGCCATCCAATTCGTGTTATTTATATCCATTTAACCACCTAAATATAATAACTGGACTTAATATCCAGTAAACAGTCAACCTAATAAAAATAAATAATTTACAAGTATTTAAATGTTTTGTTTATATCCACAATTCTGTTAATTTCAAATATTTTTTTCTTATTAATATTACCACACCTTAAACAATTAAAATATATACCATACCTTCCAGTTTTTAATTCCAAGTATTCACCACAAACGCATTTCATATCTCCAAGTTTGGATTCACTATGTTGAATACAAACTGGAATTTTTTGTTTGTTCATTGTTATTGCCTGCTCTTCACAAAAAGGGCAGTTATCAATTTTACTTTTTCCATATTGTTTGGGTATGTACATTTTATCTTCCTGATTCTGTTTGTGAATCTGACAACCAAAATTCCTTAGTATTTACATCCATAATACAAAGTTTTCCTGTGAAACCAGCACCTAAATCCATCATACACAAGTTGTGAAACCAAATTGGTTCTAAAATGTTTTTAATATTGACATCACTTCCTTGTGTTTGTGTAGTAGTATGTCCTATAAAAACATATTTATAATTTTTAATCCTTTGTTTTTTAGCATATTCAATTATAGTCCTATCCCAAACCAAATCTTGAAGTGGTTGATTTTTAATTGGTTCATTTGGATTAAACCCGCCGTGAACAAATAGCATATTTTTTAATACATAATATTTTAAACCTTTATTAAAGAAATCTTGATGTGAAACTGGAACCAATAAATGATTATAACTATAACTTCTTATTGTATTTATTCCTCCTTGATGATACCAAACGGGAAGTTCAGTTCCTGTCTTTATCCAATTCATAAACCAGGTGTCATGGTTCCCGAGCACATAAGTTAAATTTTTTATTTCCAATAATATATCAACACATTCTTTAGATTGCATACCGCCATCTACAACATCGCCAAGACATATTAATTTATCTTTTCCAATATCAAATTTACTTCTGACGAGAACTTGTTTTAAGGCTTTTGCTCTTCCGTGGATATCACCGACTGTAAATACTTTCATTTTATTTATACACCTACACCGGGAATCAAACCCGAGACTCCAAAGTGACAATCTGGTATTTTATCATTAAACTATGCAGGTAAAAAGGTCACGAGCCGAGACTCGAACTCGGACTTGAAGCTCCACAGGCTCCGGTGCTAACCGTTTACACCACTCGTAACATTGATGCGCCCTACGAGATTCGCACTCATAACTGGTGGTCTCTTCTAAAAATGGAAGCCACCTATGATACTGTTTCACTAAGGACGCATTTTTAATCACTCAATTCGTGAACCATATCTCTTGTTAGCCATTTCATTAACAAACATATTAAAGCTATCCTTTCCTCAACTGTTAATTTACCCCAACCATATATACCTGCTTTTTTCAAAGCTCTTCTTATTAATCTACCTTCTTTAATAAGAGCTTTCATATCTGTTTTTTGGGGTTTAGTTAATTTATATTCTTGACCATTAATTTTCAATGTTATTTGTGCTCGTTCATAACCTTTATGGCATGGTTTACATAAGGTTATTAGGTTAATTAAATCGTGGCAAGTATAACCTAACCGTTTTGGTAAAGTAGGATTCTCTTTAAAGTCTCTACGTGGAATAACATGATGACATTCTACATATTGTCTTCTTTTATTTATATCTTCTAAATCATTATATCGTATGCTTATTATATAACCCTCTCTAACTTCTTCTATATAATCTTCATGTTTACAATATTCGTTTTGACATTTGAAATTATCCCTTTTAAAACATAGTTTTCTATTTAGGAAGAACTGAAATATTTCTTCCATTTCTTCTTCTGTAACTTTTGCGCGGTCTTCAGGAGTCCAATTCTTAAAGTATTCTTGTTTTGTTATTTGTTCTGTCATTTTTATCCATACAATTTATATGAGCATATCCTAATACATTTTGACATTGTGGTTCTTCAAAACTAATAGCTCCTATCATATTATCTTTAATAAATTCTCCATATTTGACAATTGCTATTACTTTATTTAATTCTATTTCCTTCTTACATAAATAACATTTCATTTTTTACAACTATATAAAAGTTATGGAGCAGGTCGGACTTGAACCGACACTAGCTCATCTTCAGTGAGATATGCTCCCGAATTACAATACTGCTCCTTAAATGCCGATAGATGGAATCGAACCATCGTTTCTCGAATTCTAAAATGGTTTATCATTCTCGCATATATAAGTCGAGGAGCCTACCATTAACCGATATCGGCGTAAATGTAAACCCCACGGTGGGATTCGGACCCACATTATTCTTGGTTACTACATATGAACACTTATTAGCCATATATACCGAAGCCAAGTGCCATATCCAATTAGGCGACGCGGGGAATTTGTTTTTTATTACAATATTCACATTGCATTTTAAAATATTCCGGGCTGGATTCGAACCAGCGTTCTCCTGATTTCTTCTTTGTTCCAAAGTCAGGTGAGTATAGTCGTTATTAAACTTTGACCGCTCCTCCACCGGAATATTTATTCTCTTAATGATATGTGTTTTCCTTTTCTTGATTGTATTACTCTTTTTGGGAACCTACCTTCTCCTATACATTTGAAACATCTTTCTGTATATTCGTCGGCAAATCCTTTGTCTTTTTTACTGCCTCTAGCCCAATATCTTCTTTTACATCTAAACAAAGTGTAACCATGCCTGTTACACTCCAACATTTTCTTTTTCATCTGAACACACTCCAGACCCTATAAACCAAATATATGCCCTTACGTTTGGTCTAATTAGCTCTCTTCGGAGCTTGAGTCTTACCGATGTGTGTCTTTTTTGTTTAGTGTTTTCATTTTCTTAAATATTAAATGGGGTTAGGAAGATTCGAACTCCCATTTCCTAGTATTTTGCATTTGTCCCAAACCAGGGATACTGAACCAAATTATATTATAACCCCGAATGGTCCCAGCCTGAGTCGAACAGGCAGTCTTTCGGATGTAAACCGAATATTTTTCCATTAAACTATGAGACCTTTGGTATCCCCCTCGCGATTTGAACGCGAATCTCAAGGTTGAAAGCCTTGTATGATTAACCAAATTACACTAGAGGGACATATTCCTAACTGCCACAAAACAAATCCCAAAAAATTTAAGAAAAAATCTGAAATGTAGCAGTTAAACTAATGGATTCTTGGCTGTTCGCCAAATGCCCTATCCACTCGTATTATGCTACAATTCATTTTATAAAACCTTTACCTTAGACTAGTAAAGTCCCAAGCTGTTATTTATAATAAATATTTACAACTATTTAAACTTATTGTTTATACCTAACTGTCACACTTGCTTCCAACTCTTCATCTGGTATTACAACCTTAAACTCATTGTCTTCAACAGAATCTTCTGGTGTTTTAATTACAATACCAAAACTAGTCAAGTAATCTTCTTCTTTAGTTTCAATACTGTCTCCATCAACAGTTATTGATGACAAATTCAAACCTAATACAACATTATCAAATACTAAATTAGTACCAACAATATCTAATGTCAAAGGCACATTATTTCCTATCTCAGCATTTGCAAATTCAACACTTGTTGCATCTACTAAGTCCAAGTCTTTGTCATAAAACCCTGAACTGTTTACATACAGTTTATCATAGTCTTCTATACCATCTAAAAATACACCTTTTACTTCAACATACTGTTCTCCATCTTTCATGTCAAATTCAAATGTATATTTTTCAGTATCTTCATCTACAAGACCTTCAAAAGTTACACCAACATAGTTATTTGGTAACCATAGTGTCTCACCAACTGCTAATGCCTTGTATTCTTCGTCTTCATCCACACTCATAAATGCTTCAGTTAAAACAAGACCGATTGAATTTCCATCTATTGCCCATTCCCATAAGTCATTTGCTTCATATTCATCGCCATCTTCAACTTCAAATGAAACGTCATCTCCAACTTCAAGTGTAGCCATTCCTTTTCTCCAACTTGTTGTTTCAACGACTTCTGTTACCCTTACTTCTATACCATTTACTTTCTCTGTTTTATCTTCATATATCTTTTTACTAGCACCATCAACATCAACAGAAACATATCCATCTGCTACAAATGACAATGTAATAGTTTTTCCATCAACTTCTGTTTCTGCTCCTTCTCTAAGTGTTACTTCTGTTCCTTTTGTAAAAGATACTTTATCTATACTCCAATCTGAAAGTTCAACTTTTTCTCCTAAAAAGTTAAATTCCAATGTTTCATCTTTTGTTATCTCTGAAATATTAAGTTCACTATCAAATTCCACTCCATATCTTACACCATTTTGTGGTATTTGTAAGTAAGTATCTGCTTCATATTCATCCTCATAGTTATTTGCTACCTTTAAATCTGTCAAATATACAACTTCTTCCACATCATATTCATCATCATTAAAAGTTATTTCATCATCAAATAGACCTGATAATTGCCTATCCGAAACTGTAAGGTTAAACTCTGCACCAATCTCCAATTCATCAAGATTGTAACCTTCTGTTTCATCTTCTTCATCAACTTGTCCTGTTATTTTTTTGGTATCTTTTATTACTGCATTTAATCTTGTAATTTCTGCATCTTTTTCTGTTGTAGCATCTAATCCTGCTTGTGCATTATCAGTTGTAATATCAACACTTGCTACTCCTGAATCATAACCAGCTTGTCTTACTTCTGCATTATCACTTTTTATATTAACGCTTGATTTTCCTTCATTAAAAGCTGTTTTAACAGCATCATTATATTGACCTTGTGTCATACTAACATCAGCACATCCAACTAATGCACCACCTATTAATGTTGCTCCTACTCCTAATGCTATTATTCTTTTTATTGTTTTTTTCATTGTAAATCCCTCCGATTTTTAACTTTATTTAGTATTCAAATAATTTTACTAGTATATAAATATTATGTTTTTTATATAACTACAGTATGTATGTTCTAATATATAGTTTAGAGTTTTTTATTAGAATTCTTACCTTTCTTCTTCCTCTTCTTCCTTCTCTTTTTCTTTTTAAACAAATCATCTATTTCCACAAACTCACCTGGATTTGTGTAACCCATTTTTTACCCCAAATTTTTTAAAAAAAATAAAAAAAAGAAACAATTATTTTAATTGTTTCTTTTCAGCAGGAGTTATGCCTAACTTTTCAGCCATTTCATTTGCTTGTTTTCTGTATCTTCTTGCATTGCTTTCTGCATCCATGTATTCTCTCATATTGGCTTTATAAGTTATTGCCTTATTCTCAATTTCTGCTTCAACTACATCTTCTTTGGCTTTTACCAAAGCATCTTTCTCTAATTGTGTTTCTGGTTTTTCCATTTTGTTTACCTCCGTATTTATTTCATCTACTAATTCAAGGACATTTTCCTTAAATCCTAATCTAACATGATTCCCTGTTTCAACATCGTTTTTTCTTACACTCATATACTCTACAATATAATACTCATTATAAGTATCAACAATTTTCGCATAATCTCTGTCATAACTTTCATTTATTATTGTAGAACCATGTACTATCTTTTTTTTTGGTATTCCGTCACTATCTGCTCCAAAACTAGGAATACTATCTCCTGATTTCTTATCTACAAACTTCACCCTATCTCCAACTTTCATTTTTTCACCTCCTTCTTGTTTTATGGTTGTTTCATTAGATATGACTTTTTGGAATAAGTTTTGCTGGAAAGTGACACCATCATCACATCTATTATCATATTTTTTATTATCATGATGATGTTTAACTGAATCTCCCTTAATTCCTGTAATTGTTACATAATCACTTTCGCCAGAAAATGTAACTTCTATCTGTTTAACTCTGTCACCGACTTTGAGTTGGTCGATGTTGGTTACTGGGATGAGTGTTTCATTGAGGTCTGGGAAGATGAGTTCAAGTTCATGATTATTCCAATCACCATATCCATCTTTTAGAGAATATAAATTAGCATGAATACTTTCAATTGTAAATATTTTTCCTTTCATTTCTTGAATGCGAGGAACATATCCATCTAATTCTAAATTACTTCTTACTTTGACTCTATCTCCGACCTTGAATTGTGGTTTATTAATTGGTTCAAAGTCTTGTTCTTTAAAAACTCCACCACCTGTTATTCCATACTCTTTATCAGATGCAAAAATATCTGAAATTGTTACAATCTTTCCTTTTTTCATACTAGTTTGTTTATAATGTTTTTCCCAACTATTTCCATAACTTTTAGTTCCCTTTAATCTAACTTTTTCTCCGACTTTGAATTTCATTTTTAACCTCCATTATTTATCTTGCCAACAACTCGAACAATATTTTTTATCACCACACTCAGTACATAATACCATATTACAATCTTCACATCTTTTAAAGTCAACAGATACTACCATATTACAATTACCACATACTTCACCGAGTTTTTGGTTCTTGTTTGATTCTTGAATTGATATTTTGTTCATTTTCCTTTCAATATCTTTCTAAACTTTATTAATTTATCAGCTAACCTTTTATATTCATCTAATCTTCTCTGTCTTGAAATGTGTGGATTATCTAAACCAAGTTTTTCAACTATTATTCCTGTTTCTTTCTCATCATTAGTTTGTTCCTGTATATAATCAAACATTACATTTAATTTTTCTACTTGGTCTACTATTTCTTCCATTTTATATCACCTGAGTTCCTTTATAATCTATAACCAAATAATTTCTTATCTCTTCTCCTTTTAATGCCTTTACTAATTCACTACATACAAAACTAACTATCCCTAAAACTGTAAATATTATGCTTCGTTCAGTACACCTTAACTGAACTGCTTCTCCATCAGTAAATAGACTCTTCTCATAATTTTCTATTTCTTTTTTATCTGACATTTCTACAAAGTATATCTGTCCCTCTAAACCACCCATTCTTGTATCAATGAATAATTGAACTGTTTTATTCTTTTTACAATTTTCAAATATTTGTTTTCTTACTTCCATTTTATCTACACAAGCTATTATAATCTGTTCATGAAATTTATGTTTTGAGTCAAATTTACAATTTGCTACATCAATTTTTACTTTACTATTAAGTTGATTCATATGATTTGCTGTAGCATGTACTTTGTATGAACCAATATCATATTCATCAAAAAATTGATTTGGTAAATTATGTGGTTCAACTTTATCAAAATCACAAAGTAAAAAATCTGTAAGACCCATCTTAGCCAAACTCATACCTAAAAAACTTCCAATAGCTCCACAACCAATAATAGCTATTTTATTTTCTCTAAAATCTTCTATGTCAATAATTCCAGTTTGTCTTTCGTAGCTTATTGTCATTTAAAACATCCTTCGTATTAAAGATGGATTTTCTATGATTTCTCCAAATTGATTTACTTGTTCATTACCATACTTTTTTCTAAATACTAAACCACTACCATCACATCTAGGACAAGGGTCCCAATTAACTTCTACTCTTGGGTCAGTTGTTACCTTATCTGCAATCTCCTTAACTTCTCTTGCTGACAAAATATTATTAATCTTAAAATTACCTAATATACAAGGAGTAATATTATCTACTGTTAGATTTCTACCACTTTTATGTTTTATATCAACTCTAAATGTTGCTTTTTTTCTTCCAATAGTAACAACAACACCAACACAAAATCCATTTAAAAAATTGCATAGCCTAGTAAATGTCCTATCATCGTCCGGCGACCATTCTGCATCATGAAATCCGTGACTATGCCACCAACCAATTACTGATTTTAAAGTTCTTTCATTTGATGTTTTAGTAAACTCCATCATATAATCATCATCTATTTCAAATCCTAATATTGTCCTTATTTGTTTTAATAATATTGCTTTTGTAATTAAACATTTTCCATCTCTTTGTATTCTACCTAATAATAAACCACCAATTTCTTCACTACCTGATTGTTTTGCATAATTAAAAATCTTATCATAAACTCTTTTATTTATATTTACCATCTTTCTTTACCTCCTAATCTATTTCTATAAAATATTCGTATTTTTTATCACCATATTTTTTTAAAAAATATTTTTCATCATTATAAACCTTCATTAATGTTTCACTATTCTTAATAATCTCAACAGTTTTCTTTTTAATATGTTCTTCAAATCTTTTATTTTTTTTCATATATTGGATTTGACTAACTACCATTAATTCTATTGCTTTAATAGTTTTGAAATTATGGTCTGTAAAATCTTGGAGTAAATTTAAACACATAACACCAGCCCAATACCAATCTTTATTATCTTGTATTTTTTGAATTTCAGAACCAGCAGACCCAAAACATAATTTATCATATTCATTTGGTCTATCTATGTGTGTATGATGTCTATGACCATTTACTGTTTTATGATTTGAACAGTCACCTTCTTTTCTTAATATTTTTATTGTTAATCGTTTATTTGTTTTAAAATATCTTATAGTTATTACAAACCTACCAACTGGTTCAAGTGATAATTCAGGATAAAAAGAACCGTCAGTCATTAAAGGATTAGTTTCAATAACCATATAAAAAGGTCTTGATTTTATACTCTTTACTCTATCATCATTTTTTAATGCTTTTACAGCTTCCGATTTAGTATGTTGTACTAAATATGTTCCGCTCTTTTTTAAAAAATCCATTTTTTCACCTTATATAAAAAATAAAAAAATGAGGGTTTAAGACCCTCTTACTTTTGTAGTAACAACTATCTTTTGATAAGCCATTGCTTTTTCATCTTCTGTTACAGAAGTCCACTTTGTACTTTTTTCCTTCATAGCTTCTATCTTAAGCTCGTTGTCACCTACTGGAACATCTGCCTTTATTAGACAGTCTCTAATTGTATCGGTTTTGCTTACCTCTACAAATATAGGACTTGCTCCAGCCCTTCTAACTTCTACTAACTTGCCTTTAAGTTTATCAACTTGTTTGGCATTCAATTTCTTTATTTCGGTTTTATTTACCACCATTTTCTTTGCCTCCAATTATTTTTTACATACTTCGCAATCACAACCACCATATAATTCTTTATGTGTTTGTACTGTCATATAAATTTCTTCCTCTTCACCTTTTTTTAATATTGGTATAAGGAAATTTCTAACTGAACCGTCATCTTTCCATTTCATACCAGTAGGTTTATAGTGAATTTTAATTTCTTCTTCCAACCTTTCTCTAAGTTTCCGTAACCATGTTGGTGTTATTTTTTTTGGTTTCATTTTCTATTTAATTCTTCTAACAAATTTTCTCTTTCAGTTTTTCTTTTAATAAATTGTCCTTTTTTATTTTGTGGTGGTATTGGTCGATTTCTACCATTGTATGAATTAATTTCTCTTTGTATTTTACGATAAAGATATAGAAGAGATTCATAGTTTTCAAATTTTATATCAAACTCTTCTGAATCCTTAAACATTATCATAACTTCATTATCACTCTCTATAAATACTCTCATTAAAGTATCTTTACCAACTTGCATTTCTTGTTTTGTTGTTTCTTTAATTTCAACCATTTTTCCACCTCAACAATACTCCAAAACATTATGACCTTCATATTTGTTTATTTTAAATCTATTTCTAATCTGTAAAATTGAACATATATAACTAATGTTTCTCATTACACTGGCTAAAAAATCATTCCATACACCATAATTATCTATATTAAGTGCATAACAAGTTTCTCTAAAATTTAATTTGGTATGATTTAATGATATGTGTTTTAACATGGTTGCCAATATTGGTTTATACTCATTTTCCATTCCATCAATATTAGGAAGTTTATTACCTAATTCACTAACATTATCATCTACCTTAACATCTTCTTGTATTGGATTATTAAAACGTTTACTATCCCATACTTGAGATGCTCTACGAAATGCATCTTCTCTTGATAGTCGTATGTCTTTTCTCATATAAGAATTTGCTAGGCTTGAAACAAAAGTTCCTCTCTTACTTAAATAATCCCTTCTCTCGTCAGAAAGATTATGTGGCTTTCTTGTTTTCTTTTCA
>SDBV01003787.1_pt1 | contig 22024 bp, 12 predicted proteins | sample 2277081 | NCBI WGS metagenome assembly SDBV01 (sample SAMN10402039, study PRJNA504765) | marine sediment metagenome | isolation source: marine sediment core GS10_PC15, 223 cmbsf | place: Arctic Ocean: Southern Knipovich Ridge | collected 2010 | reverse complement strand
ATGTAGTAATATCGATCCGAACGGCTCAACTATGGATAAAAATGATTAGAAATCAATAAATTTGTAAACCGCTATTTGAAAAATGCCATAATTTGGGTGTTTTTTCCATTCAAGATGAACCCAATATTGTTTATGCACAAAAAATTATGTTCGATGAAAAATATCTTCAAACAAAGGCAAAAATTATGCAACCCATAGATGAATTTATAATACAGATAGATGAAAGGACTAATAATACTGTTCAAAATCACAGAAGAAAAGGTTACATACTTTTGAGTTTATCTATTATTTTATTAATTGTGGGTATTTTAATATCATTAATTTCTTATTATTTAGTTAAGAAAAGATTAATAGCGCAAATAAAAGCAGATATAGCACTAAAAAAACAAAGCGAAATTCTGAAAAAACAGATTAATGAAATAACCCGGGGAGTTGCCGTCCTTTCATCAACCATTTCTGAAATTACAGCAGCCACATCCGAACTGGCAGCAAGCTCAACAGAAAATGCCTCATCCATCAGTGAAACAACTACAACTATTGAGGAATTAAAGCAAACTGCCCAGGTGGCCAGTGAAAAGGCCAAAGAAATATCTGAAAGCTCCAAAAAGAACATTCAGGTTGCAAATGAAGGTGAAAAGGCTGTTGAGTTGACCTCCGCTGGAATGAGCAGGATCCGAGAGCAAATGGAGTCAATTGTCGAGAGTATAATGAAGCTAAGTGAACAAAACCAGTCAATCGGTGATATCATGAATTCCATTAACGACCTGGCAGAACAATCCAACCTCCTGGCGGTTAACGCCGCAATTGAAGCGGCGAAAGCCGGTGAAGAAGGAAAAGGATTTTCAGTTGTAGCAACGGAAGTAAAGAACCTGGCAGAACAGTCAAAACAGGCAACTCAACAGGTCAGGGGAATACTTACTGATATTCAAAAAGCAATCAGTAACGCCGCCCTGGCCACTGAAGAAGGAAACAAAGTAGTTGAAACCGGACTGAAACAATCGACTGAAGCCGGTACATCAATCAAGACCCTTGCAGATGTTATTGAGAAGGCAACGGATAACACCTCCCAGATCGCCGTATCAGTACAAGAGCAATCTGTAGGTATCGACCAGATAAATGAGGCAATAAGGAACATCGGCACTTCAAGTACCCAGAACCTTGAAAGCACCAAACAACTGGAATCAGCATCCAAAGGGCTTGAAGAACTTGGAAACAATCTTAAGAAACTTATGGAACAGCATAAAGAGGAATAACAACTGAATAGTAATGACTGTAAATATTGAAGTATACTTCCAAAAGTAAATCTGAAATATGGAAAATACAAAAATGGATAAAAGGATGCTTTACTCCCGAAAAAAACGTCCGTTTTTTTGTTTATGGTCCATTACCTCAAAGATTCAGGTGTTCATTTTAGCACTGAATAAGCAACGCTACAAAAATATTTGTATATTTAGCTAAGGGTTAAGATATTGGCTAATGTTCTAAATGAGAGTATTTAAACACCATAACAAAACAAATCATGACTAAAAATGATATTATATACGAAATAGCAAAAGAAACTGGATTTGATAAAGTAACAGTTCAAAGAATCGTTGAAACTTTAATGAGTACTGTTAAGGATTCGCTAGTAAAAGATAAAAATGTATACTTAAGGGGTTTTGGAAGCTTTATAGTAAGAAAAAGAGCTCAGAAAACAGCCAGGAATATTACCAAAAATACTACCATAATTGTTCCAGAGCACTATGCGCCCTTTTTCAAACCAGCTAAATCATTTATAAATAAGGTTAAAAAATCAATTGATGTATAAGATCCGAGAGTGAGATAAATAACTATGGAACTTCATTAAAAAAGCGGCACAGCTCTTCATATAGCTTTCCAAAAAATTAGTCCTCAACCAAAAAATCGGAGGTTAGTCTCTGCTGTCCATCGAGTATGAGCAATTCAGGTTCGTGCCCATTTGATTCAGGTGCACCTTCAACAGGTGTTGTCTTAAAGCGGATTGATTCATTGCCTGTTTCCAACAACATAACAGCACCAATGGGAAATGATTTAGCAACACTTGCAATAATTCCCTTAATTCGGTTATCATCCCATACCCAACCTCGCTGGAAATCTGGAAGCTGTATTTTCCCATTATTAATGTCTTTTAAGATGTCATATAGACTTGTTTTGGTTGAATCGAATGTTTCCATTATAAAGATTGTTTTATATTTTGCTTTTCAGTTTCAATTGTTCCAAATGTTTGACGTCCTCTTCCTGTAAAGAAATCCCCATCCAATCTTTCATTACCAATATATAGCATACACATACCATAGTGAATTTCCATTGATTTTATTGATCCAAACTTGGGTTCATTAAGATACAAGTAACTGATTGTAGGAATGTCTTGATCATTAATAGATATCGAACATGATTGACTGAAAGAATGAGAAGATTCAGTTTTTTGGTTGATCACGATTCTATCCCACGATTGCAAAATTTTTATATCAACTTCTTTTTCTGACTTAAAATTATCATATGAACTTTTAATAATGCCTGAATATGATCCTTGAATATTAGGAGTCCTAATAAAGAAGATCGCTCTGAAGAATTTCCATTGCCATAACCATGTTTTAAATCCATAATATAATGTTCCATAAATGGAAAAGATTCCGGGCAGTCCGATCCACCATGGAATTTCTCTATTCATTTGATTGCATATAATCTGGATTAAATATGCCAATGCAATACTTAGAATGATCAAATAGATATGAACCAAATATCTATCCTTTGTATCACATGAATATGCATGAAAACTACCCTTCATTGAAAAATTGTATTAATTGTTGGAGAAATAATTTACATGATTCTATATCCCAATGTGGATCCTTTCCAGAGAAGAGGGGCCGACACTCATTTTGACAAACAAATTCAGCAAGCCTTCCTGCATCGGATTGAGTGGCTAAGAAATCTAATATAATTCCAATAATGTCCTGATAATAAGATTGATTGAAATTTCTGGAGGGTACATTATATAACATGCATTCAACGTAATATGATGGAGCCAAATTATTGCTAATTCTATTTAAATCCACCAGCCTTGCTTTCATATTTTTAATGATGCGTATTGTTGATTTATACTTAGTGCCAGAACTTTGATTTTTTGAAACGCCATTATCATAATGCAGTTTTGGGAAATTCCTTATTTGCTCACCATCATTTTTTTGCCAGAATGTAATTCCTCGAATAAAGTTGGAAGTGTTTGATCTGGAAAAACTTCTATATTCCCGGTATTGAGCACAGCAGACCACATCAGCATCGAGTCTTCCATTTGCCCCTTTAACTTTAATTGATTTATTCCCTTCTAATACTAATTCCCGACCATAGTGATTTACTAAACTATCAACAACAACTTTCTTAAATGCCTCCAACTTATATTTCCCAGGCCCAAAAAAAGCATCAAATTCAGTCAATTGTTCTGTTGGAAGTTGCTTAGCATTATGATAAAATGTGCTGGATAATTCAACTACAAGATCAACATCACTATTACCCCGGATGTTCGTTGAATTCTTGTAGGATCCCTGAAGATAGATATCATATGAGACATCCTCATTCCAATTGATACTCTCAATACATGATTTAATCGACTCATATGTACTTGCTGAGGATTGAATCGCACCTTGATGCGACCAAGTAATTAGTTGTGATTCTGAATTGGCCATACCCTATCTGTTATATTATTTAATTCTTCTATGCAAATAATCCCCCATACCCCACTTTCCCCTCATTCACCTGGTTTGATTTAACTGTTTTTTGCTTACCTGTCTTTTTCTTATCCCACAATCCTGCCTTAACCTCTTCTTCATGGATCTTATGGTTCATTACCAAAAGCCGTTTTAAAATTTCTTTTCGGGCATTGGGATGAATGGTAAAACGGATACAGTCATTTTCTGGGAGATAATCAACTTCGTAAAAATCATGTTTCAAGTCAATATCTTGCCAACCATAGGCTTTCAATACTTCATTATCCATTTCGACATGTAGATTACGAAATGTATTTATCTCCTTTAAAGCTTCCTTGAATGAAATGGTATTGCTTGTTTTTTGCATGTGATTCCATAAGAACAATACTTCTTTTCCATATTGTTTTTCTATAGCGGATTTATTCGATGATATTATTTCATTTGTATTGATATCTGGGTGAAGATATTTTGCGTGAAATGCATTATATAGCTTTGTTAGACCAAGTTGCATTGAATACAATAACTGCTTTCGATGCTTGTTATAATTCTCCCCTCTTGCATGAAGGGATTGTTCAACTTCATCTGAATGGATTTTAGGAAAAGGGAACGTCTCAAAACTATCAGTAGGAGTATATCGTAATCGAGTTTCTAAGGTTGAACTATATTTTCTTGACCAAGTTTCATGAATACTTGATTGAATAATATTGAAGAACGAGAATTCTTCCTCTGAGAATATTATTAGGGAGGTATCATATACAAATCCTTTGTCAATAAAAGAGAAGACAAGGTATTTTGTAACCTGAGAAACACATATTACTTTGCTGACTTTGGCAATTGCGTTGTATAAACCTGGCCTGGTTTCCGCATAAATCCACCACCTTTCTCTATTAGATTGTCTATTCGCTTTGTCTCTGTCAGGCTTAACTTTTAATTTTACAATTTCAAAGCATTCTTCATATTGCATAGCCTTTTCAATAGGCCAATCAAAGAAATTTATAACTGATCTACTATTATTTTGGTCCCAATTTTCATTTATATCTCCTCCAGTAAGGTATGGAAAAATAACTTCTGCATACTTTTTATCTTTTCGCAAAAATGACTTCGTTTCAATTTCACTAAGAGTAAATCCCAATCCACCAATATATGAACCTTTATAACTTAAGTTTGAATTGCTTTTTAGCATAAAAGGTTTAGGTGAATATTCCTCAGGTTCAAAAAAATCATTTATCATAAAGACTTCTTTGCCCCTTAAATATCTTTTCCTGTTCCAGGTTGATTTGTAAATTGATACTAACGTTACTTCTAAATTTGCCTTGCCAATCCATTTAATTGAAGGTAAGGCAAATATAATATTTCCTGATTTCTTAATGATTTCCTCCAAGCCATATTCCCTGGTGTCCCCCTGTGCAATGGTATTGGTAGTGATCAATGAACTAAATCCTTTATTAAAAAGAATGTCAAATATCCTTTTAACAAAGTAAATGACTAAATCAGATTGGCCACCTGCCGGATGATAATATTTTATGATATAATTAAGATAATTCAACCCAAAAGCTCCACTTAATTTCTTACCTCCCAAATAAGGCGGATTACCTAAAATACAGTTAAAACCACCTTTCTGAAAAATTTCTGGAAACTCAAGGAACCAATGGAAGAATCGATGAATGGTTGCAGTTTCAACGGCCTTAACTTCAAGATTAAAGGGCGTTTGTATTTCCCCTTTTAAGTAACGATGATATTGAGCATCAGTTAAAAGATAATCCTTGTTACTCTCTGTTTTTTCTAAAAAGAAGGGCATAATCTGCAGATCGGCCATGGTTTTTAATCGTTTCAGATTATCGCTATTAACAAGCTTACGATATGCTTTTTCTTTTTGCTCAATTTCTTCTGGTGTATTTTCAGGTAGATTGGAAAAGTTCTCAATTGATTTATTAAGTTCCTTTACCTGCTCCATTAATCTATGGTCCGTTGCCGTAGTTAGCTGAACAGCATGTTCGCTTTTCTCTCTAAGAGTTCGTTCCTGTTTGTTATTCTTCAAGAAGGCAGAAACAATTTCCTTTTCATCACCTGGTAATTTTTTATAAGCTTCATTAGGAATACCATTCTGCAGTTCCTCCCGGTGTGCCAAGCCAACTATGGCATCCCCACATTTGATCCGGTGATCCAAAAAACTAAGCGGTTCCCCTGGATTATGACTTTCTAACCAAAGACCAACTTTACACAATTCTACAGCCAACGGATTTTTATCCACCCCATAAATACAGTTCCTGATTACTTCCTTCAAAGCATGACGGAAAGAGGTGGGATTGGGTTGCTGTTCCCCTGTTTCTACTCTTGCAACTTCCAGGGCAATCCTCCTTGCTGCACTAAGCAATATGTGACCACTCCCGCATGCCACATCGCATACTTTTAGGTCGAAAAGTTTCTTTTTGGTCTCAACTTCAGACGCTTTTTCTTTGTAAAAATCGGCAACCCTTTCTTCGATTAGATATTCCAAGGAATGTTCAATGAGGGGTTTAACGAGGTCTTCAGGGGTATAGTGTGAACCTGATGAACTGCGTTCTGTGCCTTTTTTGAAGGTAAACTTTGGTTTGCCGGTTTCCCATTCAAATATTGGTTCTAATTCCAGTAAACCTTCATAAACAGAGCCAAGTTCTTCCACATCCAGTGCTCGGTAATTAATGAAAGAAAGGTTGTGTTTCATATCTTCAAACTCGTTCAATCTTCTAATACACTGCAGCAAAATCTTGTTATTCATTTTTGAAGAAGATATATCAGGCATAGCGTTTCCACTAAACAGTTCACTTCCCAATGCCAAAATGCCCAATTTAGAACCTGTTCCCCCTGATTCAAACAGGGCGAAAGTTTGCATTAAACCCTGCCAGAGATCTGTATATTGGTTTTCCTGCAGGTATCTTTTTTCTGATAATTTCCTTAACCGGACAAGACTGTAAAAGCTGTAGTATATTTCTTTTTGTTTCTTCGTGGGTTGTTTTATTCCTTTAAGCATGTCATCCAGGACCGGTTCCTGGTTTTCATCCTGGATTTCTGAAAATATCAAGTCTCTTTCTTCAGTTACCATCAGGAATAACAGTCGGTAAATCAACCGGAGTAACTGGTGATAAAACTCCCTCGCATCTGGACGACCTGATAATATTTTTTCCCTTAACTCTTCGTTTTCCGGATGTTCAAGTAAACCATTTCCCAGGGCAATCAAAGATAATTTAACGGCCTCACTAAGTCCTTCCCTGATTCTGTTACCCGATTCAATGCTATCCTGATAATACTTTTCAAGAAGCGAGTCTTCAGTCTCCTGTTTCGTTTTGGGGAATCGTGAAGCATGCAGTAATCTGTATAGGAGTGTAAACTCGCTGTATTTATCTTCATCCAGTAATCGCTTCAGGTCGAATTCGATGTATGTCAGCTTTACTAATCGTCCGCTATCCCTTACTAATCTTAGCAAATGACCATTAGTCACCATGGCATATAGGTGCTCGGTAACATTCAAGTATTCCTGTACAGTAGCATGGGGAGAGAGTCTTGATGCGCCTCCGCTTGAACGAATATCGAGGGTGTTTTTTTCAGGACGGGCAGGATCATGGAATCCAGAAATATGAACGGGCAAACCATCAAGCTGATCACAGGTATGGCTGATACTATATTGTTGCTCATTATCTCCGGCCAAGGAAGTTTTTTGCAAGGTCAGTTCAAAACCAAGTGTATTGAAAAACCCTGTCATCCATCTTCTTGCCAGGGTAGTGCCATAAGGATCAGAAGTAGGCAGTTTTTCCGCTCTTTCCATGAAATGTTTCCAGTCCAGCTTGATCCTGCTCCATGCATATTCTATTTCACTTCTCAGGTTAATACCGGGTTCAAATCCAAAGTCTTTGACCAGTTGTCCCCGCACTTCAGCTTCTTCAATCTTCTGAAGTATCTCTTCGGAGATCAGGTTTCCCTGTATATTTATACTTGTGTATCTCATTTCTGGATTTAAACCTTAACGTGCTTCTGGTAATAAAATATAGATGCCCAATACATCCATTGGGAGAACAGGTTCAACGACTTTATATCTACTGCCATTCACTAATTTTCGAAATCGTGTATGTGATTTTACCAGTTGCTCGCATCTTTCATATGCCAACGGATCTGTAATTTCCCTGAATGTTTTTTCATCCCGTACCCATTCCATTTCTTGTTCAAGCCAATATTGCTGTTCAGGTAATTCCAGGTTTTGAGTGGCTTTAGCAGACATAAGGAGAGTCAATGCATCCTCTTTTTCAATAAATCTATTCTCAGATAGTCCTCCAGTATATCCCCATATCCACATTTCTTCAGCGACAATTTCCTTCTTACTACGTTGTTCGGCAATAACGTTTCTTACCCTGAACTGAAACAATACTGTCTTTCTGTCAACATCCCCGGAACGGAGAACTGCTGCTCGTGCTGAACTGTTTATAGCTCCATTTAATGCACTGTTGATTATGAATTGTGATAGATGCTCTGTAAATGGATGATTCCGGCCTATGTATTTATAACCCTTTGGGGTAGGAGAAAGAAAAGACACAAGAATCTCATTTTTATTAGTTAAAAGTTCACGGATCCGCTGAGGAATGTTTATGGAGTAGATTTTGTATCCTTCTTTGACTTCATCGACCTGGACACCAATAAATCGCAATGATTCGGTGACAAATTGCTCTACGGCTTTAACATTCCCAATCGCCTCATCCACCTCTTTGAGATCGTCTTCTATTTCTGTTGGTTTAATGGCATTTTGTGCAAAAATACTTCTGGATGCTTTTTCTCTTTGTTCAGCTTCATCAAATGCTCTGGCAACCCTGTTTTTTTCAGCTTTGATTTCTTCTGCCTCAAAAAGAGTACCCTGACGATATTCTTGTTCAACCGAGATGTTAGGTTTAAGCAAGATGGCATTAGTAACAGCTTCCATTACTGAAGCACTGTTTTCCGGGAATGGAACTGAAATACCAATGGATCTTCTTATTTCCCGTGCTTTTCGAAGAAGAACTTCAAGCACCACACCATCAATCGGATTATTGCTTCCATAAAGCAAAGTAACCTCTACTGATGGTGAACGCTGTCCAAACCTGTCAATCCGGCCTTCACGTTGTTCAAGTCGATTAGGATTCCATGGGAGATCGTAATGCAAAATGGCATTAAATCCGTCCTGAAGGTTGATTCCTTCACTCAAGCAATCTGTTGCAATTAAGAGTCTTCTGGGAGAATTGCTCATTACCTCTATCTTTTCCCTCCGAAGTTCATCATTCAGTTCACTTGTAATGACTTCAATATGCAGTGACTTATATTTTTTATTCTGGAATTGTTCCTGAAAAATTGTTCCGAGATATTTGGCAGTTTGAATATACCGGCAATATACGATTGGATTATATCCTCTGTCGATGTAGTTAACAATCTGTATAACTGCCTCTTTTGCTTTCAGATCCTTTTCAATTCCAATAATATTGCTTAACCTTTTTGCATATTCAAGTAATCGTCTTGCCTCAGAACTACCCTTAATAGGTACTTTCCCAAGCACAGACATAGGAAGATTATCATCGGTATTGAAATCAAGGTCCATGACTGTCTCAGCACCATTGATTATATCATCAGAGTCGGACTCGTCAAAATCAAAAGCAAAACTTTTCTTATGTGCTTTTTTTTCAAGCATCAATATACCAGCAGAAGGACTGCTCATTACACCACGAAGCAATGCCAGGGCATCCCAGTAACTGTATCTCTGTTTACGACCATCACCACTACTTGCAGCAACAACCTCACGGGCATAGGATAATATGTCATTGAAGATTTCACCATATTCTTTCCCAACTTCATAATCTCTATCAGTTGAAATTCGTTCCGGAAATTTCGTCTCTTCATCAAGCCATTTAATTACATCAACTCTCCTTCTCTGAACAAAAGATTTCGCAAGGTCTTTTCTCTCGTTATCTGTCGATGTTATGATGTCAATTTTTTCGTAATCGGGTTTTAGCATACCTAACAACGACTGAAATTCTGCCTGCTTCCCTGAGTGTGGTGTTGCGGTAAGTAATAATAGATTTTGACTTTCTTTCCTGGAGATATCATGCAACAGGTGATAACGAAGTTGTTGTGAATTATTTGCACCGGCAGGTCTGGCACATGTATGCGCTTCATCAACAATGATTAATTCGGGACAATGATCAATAAACACCTGTCTTTTGTTTCCTGTCTTGATGTAATCAATTGAGATAACCTGAAAGGGGAAAGATCTGAAGATGTTCTCATGAACTTTGATTTGGCGTTCAAGTGCTGTTGCTGTACCTGAGCGAATTATCACTGCCTCAATACCAAATTTACTTTTCAATTCGTCCTGCCACTGATCACAAAGGTGCGGCAAACATACAATTGCAAATCGCTTTATTTCTTTACGTTCGTAAAGTTCTTTTGCAATCAGTAATGCTTCGATAGTTTTACCTACCCCAACATCATCTGCAATAAGGATCCTTACGGTTTCCTGTTTCAATGCCATGATTAAAGGCACCATTTGATATGCCCTGGGACGAAAAGAGAGTTTTCCAAGGCATCTGAAGGGACCAGAAGCGTTTCTAAAAGATAATCTGGTTGCATTGTAAAGAAGCTTGGCAGATATAAAATCTCCCAGGTCCTGATCAGAAGGTTTTATAAAATTGTATGATTGCGGCAGATCTGTTTCAGTTGCCAGAGGTTTGTATATACCGGTTATTTCATCCTCTGAACCACCTAATGGTTTAACCAGTAAAAGATCATCATCTTCAGATGGCAGGACCATCCATGGGCGATCCCTAAGTGTAACTAAACTGCCGGGTTTGAAATCAAAATTCATTTATCAGTGTTTAATAGTGTGTTCTTGAATAAAATCCGCTAAATCTCTTTTGTCTAATTTCCCTTCAGCTACTTCCAACAGAATAGGATATATTTTCTCGTTCGATGAGTTAAGAGAAAATCCATTACATTTTAAAAATGTATACATCGCTAAAAATCCAGTTCTTTTATTGCCATCCATGAAAGGTTGGTTTTGAGAAATATGAAAAAAATATGCAGCAGCCATCATATATATATTTTCATGTAAATATTTTCCATCAAATGTTGCTTTTGGCTGGGCAATTGATGATTCCAACAAGTTTTTATCTCTTATTGAATCTGATCCTCCATAATCATTAATTGCATTTCTATGTAAATGAAGGATTTGGTCTTTTGTAAGGAAGACTATTTCATTCATTTACTTAGATTTTTCAGAGTATCATCATATTTTGATTTTACTTCTGCATATATTTGATCGATATCTATTTTTGTTTCTTTGGGTAATTTGACTTGTTTAAAAATATCCGGCCTACTGGCCACAAAATCCTCTAAAGAGTCTTTATAATACCAGACCAGCACCTGATATTTACCAGTATCAGTGAGTGCCTTCCGTTTTTCGATATCGTCTTTTTTTACCACCGGATCATCATGAGGCGTGCCATCGCAGAAAATTTGAATATTCGGTTTGTACATGAAGTCCGGGCGAACATACATGTCCGGTATTATTGGCTGCGCTTCATCAGGAAGTTTCAAACCTTTTTTATACAGGTATTTTAGAAACTGATCTTCCGTACTGCTATTCGGATCCCTTGCTGCCTGCAAAGACTGATAATGTTCATCGTATGATGTGAAAGATCTTGAAGTAAGCACTTCCACATCCGAATCCTTCAATAATCTGAGTGATTCTCTTATGTAATTTCTGTTAATTACCTGGTGGTGGATTTGGTTGTAATAACTCAACAAATCATCATAAGAGGCTGGGATAAGATCTTCCTTGGGTATTTCGATACCGTCCTTCATGAACAGGAATTCGAAAGCTTCATGCATTACTGCTTTATAGATGGATGGATTATTCACAACCTGAGACAATACTCCGAGACTCCCTTCCGATGCTTCATAAATCAAGAGATTGGGAATATCTCCTTCACCCATTATCGTAGCTCCAATTTCATTGGCTTCAACCTGGAAAAAGTTCTCAATAGACCTTTTTAATGCATACATTAATGTTATTACACCATCTTTCCCTCCTTCCAGGGCAAGTGACTCAATTGGTTGTATAAAAAGGGCATTAGCTGTAAGTGTTGTGAAGAGTTTTATTCTTCTAATGTCGTCATTATTGCCTTCTTCAGTTTCCTGCTTCTTTGTTTGCCAATAGCCATTTTTCAGGTTAAGTGCATAGCCGTTTTCAGGTGAGGATCTCCATTTATAACTTATTTTCACCAGTCTTGCTGATGGAATTGCATGGATATGAAGAAGCTTTTCTTTTTCAACATTAACCACAGCCTCCGTTATACTTTCAAACCCTCCCTCCACAGCAAAATAGGTTCTTATATCAAAACCTCTCCGAGTTCTTTCTTCTTCCTGACAGGTGATTCTTTGAAGTTCGTATGCCTTGGTTTCTGTCATATTTACCAGGTCAGGATGTGTGAACTTATCCATTCCCTCATTAAGTTCCATATTAACAATAGGATCAACATTGTAATTGTATTGATCCTTCATTAAAATATAACCTGTATATGGACTGATTTTGGCTTTTTCAAGCTTTGCCTCAGCTTCGGATAATACGATTCTGTCGATTCGATATTTTGAACCATCATGATAAATTACATTGCGGGGGCCAAACTCGTTTAATGCAATGGTCCTTGGTCGTGAAACAAATTCTCCAGAACCTTCTTTATTCTCCAAGAATGTGCGAATTGGAAGGCGGGTAAAGTTGTACCCTGGTAAAAAACCTTCAGAAGCCAGATATCTAAATGGATAGAATTCGGATTGACTGCCCCAGTTATTCCTTCCTCCATCTTTTGAATCATTCAAGAGTAATTCCATTTGTCTCTCTGCCTGTCTTCGGGAATACTTTGCTTCTCTTATCTTTTCATGGTTATCAGCATAAATCCTGTTTTCTATGATATCGTTGGCTGCTCTGAATTGAAGGATGGCATTTTTATAAAGTAATCTCCATCTGTCAAGAGATTCATCAAATCGAAATAAAAAATCATCAATCGCTCTTTTCATCCAATCTTCAGTAAACCAGACAGGTTTCCTGAGATTTAATTCATTCCTGAAATATGTGTCTTCAATAACCTTTTTAAATGTCAATAGAACCTGAATTTTCTGGTCTTCAGTTAATTTGAGTGCTTCTCTAACCTCCTCCTTGATTGGTAACTTTTCCAGGTTCTCTTTATTTATAACATCTCCCAGAGAGTTATTTAGTGCAGCTATAGATCGCATGGTCAGAATGCTCGCATGAAGATGACTTTTTAACAATTCTTCATTAATCAGATCCATTCGTGGAGTAGAGACCTCCCCTGAAACCATCTTTGCAGGATTCTTGAAATAGTGTCGGTCGTGAGGACTGAAATTACTGCAATAAGCCATTACCAAGGCAGCCTGTCCTGATCTGCCCGCCCTCCCACTTCTTTGAGCATAATTTGATGGGGACGGAGGGATATTACGTAAATGTACAATGGAGAGATCTGATATATCTATACCCAATTCCATAGTTGGGGAACAGAACAAAACACCAATTTTGCCTTCCCGAAATTCCTTCTCCCGATCTCGTCTTTTCTGTGAGTTTATCTGTCCTGTATGTTCTCTGCCTTCTAATGGTTTAAGAGCACGATAATCGATCTGGTAAAACTGCTTAAAATATTCATTAACCTTTGGGGTTAGTGGTTTATAGGAGCGATGTTTTATTAAATCAGGAGTGATTGTTTTCCCATCACCTTTTTTCCAGATGATGTTATCAACTCTTAGCTGATAAACTGATATTTCTTCACTTGCTTCTGATTTTACCGGTTTACGAATAAGCCATCCTGCATCGACGAGGAAATCTAATAAATTATAAATGAAAGAATTATAAACTTCTTTTCCCTTTAAATCAATACCAAAATCTTTAGCATTTCTTTTAATATATCTACCAAACACACTCTGGTAACTTCCACTTTCAGTGTAGAAGCTGATAGCTGAACGGGCAAGTTTTTCTATTCTTATGTGAGAAGGATATTCAATTTTATCTGAGTCGTCCAATGTCCATGGATCCCTGAGTTTCTCCCTTATCTTGTTGGTGTTTTGATTAATTATTGATGGTTCAAGCATTGTATAGCTCAATGCATAAGATTTCCTGAAGAAATCGAAAATCTGATGGAGGAATTCTTTTCGTTCCTCCGCTGACATCATTTTAAGAAGGTCTTGTTCATCCCACAATGAATCATCATTAACTGAACTCTCCAGATGATTGTAACCTATGTGTAAAAGGGCACATTGCTCCAGATTAGGCAATACAACCCGCCAGCTTCTTCTCAGATCATGAAGCAATCTATAAATGATAAAATTCTTGAATGTATCTTCATTTTCTTTTTTTGGACCAGGGAATTTTGCTGGATTTTTGGCATACTCATCCTGTGGAATATGTATGGCATCAAATACTTCATCTGCAATATTGGAATAATCTAAGGAATCGTTGCCTTCTAATCCTTTCGATATCGCTGCTCTAAGCTGGCCAACTTTCACAAAGTCATTGAAATGACCTGATTGAAGTGAAGCATCCTGACGATTATCCGTAAAACTTAATAATTTCTGTTTTTCCGGGGACTCATTAAATGCTTGGAGTTGAGTGATGGCCTCAAAGGAAAGTACCGTTGTAGCAGTGCTTCTGCCTTCTCCCCCAATCTTTATAATTTTGGTGTATTCAGCAGTTCTTGCATCAAATATGCTTCCAGAAGTTGGATCAATCATTAGAGGTTCTGAAATAAACCACCCTTCATACTTCAATTTTTCCTGAAAAGAAAAGTTCCCTTCTTTATCAAAAAACATCCTTTTCGGAATACGAGTCTGCACATTTTTCTTCAGGGTCTGTGTTCCATCCTTTCGAGGAGGATTAAACCATGATTCTGGTAAATCCTGCAGATCTCTTTCTTCGTCCCATATGGCTTCATCATCTTCACTATGTTGAATAAAAACATATCCTGATGTAGGACGTTCTTCCTCCTCCTCTGCGTCAGATAGATTATAGAACTCTCTTGGTAGAATTTTGCTATCGTTTACATTCAGGTTAACGCAGTACATTTCATGACCTGAGGAACGACTGAATACCAGGGGGAAAATAAAGGTGTCTTTGTCTTCGGCATATAAACCTGCATCCATAAATAATTGCCGGTCATTCTGATTACCTAATGTTGCGTAAACGGATCCCGTTTGGGCTATGAATTGGTGAATCCTATAAGGGAGATAATTTTTTCTCTGATCCTTTTCCTTATGTGAGTTTAAGAGGTTCGCCCATTCGAGTAAATCGAGAATATGTTGTTCACAATCTTCACGTTTTACACTACAATAATCTGATAATTGATTACTGACATTTCGAATAGTAAGAGGTTTCCTTCGAACCATCACATTTTCTTTACTTTCAAGTGCTATGTTATCTTCTAGCCAGTTGGCAGTTTGATGCTGTTCAAATTCTGAAAAGGACCATAAAAGATCTATTTTAGTATTTACTGATGAAGCAACTTTTTCGGGAGTGATTTCTATGTCTACTCCAATGCTTCGGATAAGAGATTCGTTAATTACTTGATTCGCTTTGATGTCAGAACCAAATATAAGAGACCCTATTTTTGCAACCTCTTGTTTCTGTTGTGCTAATGTTGTGGTTTCAGAAGATATCATTGTGGCAGAGGTTCCAATACATGCAATTTTGTTTTTTGCATTTGCTTTGATTCTTCTTATCAAAATAGAAACATCCGACCCCTGGCGTCCACGATAGGTATGAAGCTCATCAAATACGAGAAAACGAATATTTTCAAGAATGGCATTTCTGATTTCAACATCCTTTCCTCCCCTTGTCATGATTAATTCCAGCATCATGTAGTTCGTAAGAAGAATATGAGGTGGATTCTTCCTTATGGCTTCACGGGTTTCTTCATCTTCCTGACCAGTATACTGCGCATATTTAATAGGAAAGATATCTCCAACAATTTCTTTTAGGTCTTTTATTTGTTCATCAAGTGTTTTGTTTTGCTCATCGTAAGGCACTCCGTTTGGCAATGAGGATTTTAGAAAGTTCCTTTCATACTTTTTTATTTCTTCATTTTGTGAGTTGATCAGGGCATTCATTGGATATACAATGACAGAAAGGTTTTTGCCCTTAACTTCCTCCTTGTTGTTAAGAATATGGCTAAATATTGTTGCCATATAGGTCAATGATTTTCCCGATCCAGTGCCTGAAGTCACTATGAATTCTTTTCCTTCTGCACCTAACCTGATTGCTTCTTCCTGGTGTTTATATAATTCATATCCAATGAATATCTTTTCTAAATCAGGATGCAATATTTTTTCATTTGTAAGCTCCTCTAATGCACTTCCAAGTTGATAAGTGGGATTGAACTGCACAAGAGGGTCAGGCCACAGTTTCTTGTTTTGAATCTCGTCATCTACAAATCGGCTTATTCCTGGATCTTTAATATTTAAGAAACTTGTGATATAGTTTCTGTAGTTCTCGATTAGCTTGCTATGGAATTTTAATATGTTCATGATTTATTCTTACTAATTATTAGATCCTTGACATCAACATTTAAAATCTCAGCGATTTTGTAAAGCACATCAAGACTGGGTTGTCTTCGGTTCTTGACATAAGAGTTAACCATATTATAGCTTTTGCCAAGTTGATCAGCCAGCCAGACTTGCTTAATCCCTCTTTCATCGAGCACTTCCTTGATTCTATTCATGATTATGATTTTTATAGTGATCTAAGTTAACAAAAATATCTCACGGATTGAGATGATTTTTGATTATGAGAAGTAAATAATTAGTATATTAACTTTCCAAATAATTTTTCACCCCAATAATGAAAAAGACAAACCAATCCATTCAATACTCAGCTTCCGATCTGGTTAATTTTTTAGGATGTAAACATTTAACAGAATTAGATCGACAAACTGCACTTGGAACCATTGATCCGCCAGATTGGAGTAATCCAACATTAGCATTATTGCAGCAAAAGGGACTGGAGCATGAACGGGCATATATTGAACATCTGAAATCACAGGGATCGGATGTCTGCGAATTAGATGGTCATTCAGCAAGTGCGACAAAAGATTCGATGATCAAAGGTTTTGATATAATCACTCAGGCAAGATTTGAGAAAGATGGTTGGGTTGGAATTGCGGATATTCTTAGGAAAGTGCCAGGCAAGAGCAAATTAGGTGATTGGTACTATGAAGTTGAAGACACAAAACTTGCCAGGGAAACAAAGGCAGGTACAGTACTTCAATTATGTCTGTATTCTGAACTTCTTGGTGAAATACAAGGCCATACTCCAGAAAATATGTATGTAATTAAACCTGGAGTTGATTTCCCAACTGAAAAATACAGATTCCCGGAATTCGAGTCTTATTACAGAACTGTTAAGGAAAGATTTCAGCAAGTAATGTTGGCTGAACCTGAAGAGACATATCCTTTACCAGTTGCCAAATGTGATACTTGTAGATGGTGGAAAGATTGTAACAAGAAATGGCATGTGGATGATCATCTAAGCTTAATTGCAGGAATACGGTCTAACCAAACAAAAGAACTTGATCAACAAGGGATCTCTACTCTTGAGATATATGCAAAGGAAACCAAACCCTTTCGAACGAAGCCAGAGCAAGGCAATGAAGAAACATATCAAAAAATTCATCACCAAGCACAAGTGCAACTTAAAGGGAGAGTTGAGAAAAAAATGCTTTATGATTTGCTTCCTATAGAACCTTTAAGAGGATTAAACAGACTTCCGGAAACATCAAAAGGTGACCTGTATTTCGATATTGAAGGTGATCATTTTTATGAAGAAGGTGGCCTGGAATATTTATTTGGAATTAGTTATATCACTGATGAGGGAGAACTTGATTACAAATCTTTCTGGGCAAAAGATAGGGTAGAAGAGAAAAAGATGTTTGAAGAATTCATGGTGTTCATTCTGGATAGATGGGAAAAATTTCCAGATATGCACATCTACCACTATGCCCCTTATGAACCAACGGCCATTAAAAAGTTAGCGTCAAGGTGTGCAATATTTGAACAGGAGGTGGATCAACTTTTGAGATCAGAACGATTTGTCGATTTGTTTTCCGTTATCAAAGAAACTCTAATTGCCAGTGTTGAGAGTTATTCATTGAAAGATATAGAACAGTTCACGGATTATACACGTGAAGCCGATCTTAGACTTGCAAGTGATGCCAGGCGAAGGTTATCCATTGCACTTGATTTTGACGATGTCGGTTCCCTCCCTCATTCAGATTTTGATTTAATTGAAGCGTATAACAAAGACGATTGCCTTGCCACCAAAGCATTGCATGATTGGATTGAGACAATATACTTGGACCTGGCAACAGGTGGCGCAGAGTTATCCAGATTAGAAGACTCAAGCGGAGAGGCAGCAGAACATATTGAAGCGAGGGAGGAACATGCAAGAATACTATATGATGGACTGGTCAATGATCTGCCTGACGATCCTGCTGATTGGGGTAATGAGGAACAAGCGAAATGGCTTTTGGCACACCAGGTTGAGTTTTATCGTAGAGAAATGAGAAGTGCTTGGTGGGAATATTTTAGGTTGCTGGACCTTGAACCTAATGAATTGATGGAGGAAAGAAAAGGTATTGCTGGACTCAGATATCAACAAACACTTCCAGAATCAAGAAGGGTACCTATAGACAGATATGTTTATCCTGCACAGGAGATTTCAATGGATATAGGTAATGACCTTATTGAACCACAAGGAGAAAAAATAGGAACTATCCACGATTTTTCCCTGGGAAATAAGACACTTGATATAAAGAAAACCAGAAAGACAGCGGAGATTCACCCATATGCTTTATTTATTAAGGAAATCGTCACCCCTGGTGCATTAGTTCCTTCTCTCTTTACTTTTGTAGAGTCTATCATACATAATGGGATTGATAGTGATGGTCCTTATAGAGCAGGAAGGGATGTGCTTCTTAAAAAACCTCCAAGGTTGGCCGGTAAAAATGAACTTGAGATTAAAGATGGTGAAACCTTTAAAGATGCTGCATTACGCATTGTACTTAATCTTGAAAATGGAATTTTACCGGTACAAGGACCTCCCGGCACCGGGAAAACGCATTTAGGAGGAGAACTTATTGCAGACCTTTATAAAGGAGGCAAAAGAATTGGTGTAACTGCGATAAGCCATAAGGTCATACGTAATTTATTAGATAAAACAGTTGAGAGGGGTGCAGAGAAAGGGATTGAGGTGGAAATACGACACAAAGCAAAATCAGGGACAGGTAATCCAGCTGGGGATCCTACTTTCTTAAGTAACAAAGACGATGCAATGGCTGCATTAAATCAGGGCCATGTGGTTGGAGGTACAGCCTGGCTATGGGCAGATGATATTTTTGAAGGGACGCTGGATTATCTTTTCGTAGATGAAGCCGGACAGATGTCCCTTACCCATGTAATGACAATTTCAAGGGCAGCCAGGAATATTGTTTTGTTGGGAGACCCCCAACAATTGGAACAACCAAAAAAAGGTGCCCATCCAGAGGGTGCTGATATTTCCGCTCTTGAACATATACTTGATGGGAATCAGACCATGCCGGAAGAAAAAGGGTTATTCCTGGGTACTACATGGCGGTTACACCCTTCAATTACAGAGTTCACTTCAACACTATATTATGAAGGTAGATTAAAATCAAGAGAAGGCCTTGAAATCCAGAAACTGGAAGGAGATACACCATTTGGCGGTAGCGGTCTTTTTCATGTACCTGTGGATCATTTCGGAAATCAAAGTCAATCCAAGGAAGAAGTTGAGATAATTGTAAGAATTGTCAATCATCTCATGGCTGCAAAAATAACTTGGATTGACAGAGATGGAGTGTCAAAACAGCTACAGCATGAGAATATTCTGATCATTGCTCCTTATAATGCACAGGTAAGCGCATTGCAAGAAGCATTACCGGGATTTTCAATTGGCACGGTTGATAAATTCCAGGGACAGGAAGCACCCGTTGTGATCTACTCTATGACAAGCTCTTCCTCTGAAGACGCACCAAGGGGAATGAGTTTCTTATACAATCCTAACCGCATGAATGTTGCAACCAGTAGAGCAAAATGCATCAGCATCTTGGTATCCTCTCCTAACCTTTTCGAAGTTGAGTGTAATACTATTGAGCAGATGAAGTGGGCAAATGGGATTTGTTTGTACCGGGAGATGGCCAGTGTGGTTGATATAACAGATCTTTAGAAGTTTTACGTTTTACGATTGTCATCTATTGAAATGGTCTACTTTTCTCGAATATCCCTATCAAACCTGAATAAACATTAACAATCTATTTATTTGCAGCAAATCGTCATCATCCAGTCAACATGGATTGGTGCTTCCAGATGTAAATCTTCAAATGAATCTGAACAAATCAGGGTTAAAAAATAGGGTGTGGAAATGATAAATTATTGTACAATTTTTTTACTAAGCAATTCTCTCTCAAAGTCTGTTTAATTTTGTAAAAAATCGTCCCTTTTTTTATATCCGAAAAAGTCCGGATTGACGTGAAGACATACACTCTCAGTGAATCTTCCCATTTTTACTGAACTCACCACCTAACAGATCGAACCATCCAGGCTTGTTAAAGATGATTGACATGTCTGGTTTAATGTCCTTGCCCGATGCAGAAATTTCAAGATGGGAGGTGTCCTGTTGGACCGTCCACAAATCTACTTCGGCAGGATTTGTAGTGAATGCCCCTGATTCGGCGAAACGGAGTATGAAGGATATGCTGGCCTCGTCGTACTCCGGGAAATAAACCGCAAGGCTGTATTTTACACCTGTTTGCAGGGATAAGGTGTCATCCTCCATATGAAGAATATTCGGGCCAAAAAGCCCATTTTCAGGATACAAAAACGCATCACCTCCCGGGCGGCTTTCATCGGCGACAATAATTTCCCGTATACGGGTGGGAGTTTCAGCGCCGTTCTCATAATACTCAATGATAAATTTCCTCTGACCGCCTGGTTCCACATCGAACATTATGTTCACATCACTTCTGTCGCCTGGACTGGTTGCTGTAAATACCTGTTGTTGTCTCAGGTCGTCATATATATCAATATCCCAGTTTTTGGGTCCGTTAGGTGCGAACCTGTACCACCATAAACCACCTTTTAATATCACCTTGAGGGATGTACCGACAAGTAACTCGGCTGCCAGGCTGAGTTCATCTGAAGTATAAAATGTATCCTCTTCAAGGTAGAGGACATTTCTCCCGTATCCACTGGTTTCATGGTAAACAGGGAATAGATCAAAATCGTACTCGCTGTTCTCGATAAAATATTCAACATATTTTTCAAATTCCGGTATGGTAACATCAAGATCCAGTTCGTCATACCGCTTTTCAAGGTTTGTCCTGACAGTCTTAAGGTTAGCCAGTCTCGCATTATTGATCAGGGATGTCCCAATTGAAGGATCATCCAGTGTCCCGTCCTCTTTCAGGTCCGCATTCAGCTTTCCTATTAATTCGGACATGTCGGCAACCGAGAGGTGTCCCTGGAGCATAACTGAAACTGCAAGAAGTATGGCATTATCATCACCATCCTCTGCAATATTCAGCAATTCGGATTCTGTCATATCGCTTTTCTCAACGAGGAATACCTTAAGGATTTCCTCCTGTGCCTGTTTTTTTGCTTCCGAAAAGGATGTTCCTTCTGACACAAGTTTAAGCATCCGGTCTTTTTCCAGATGTGCCAATACATTCAAATTAAGCGTGGATTTGTCCATAATATCCGAGACTGCTGAAAGTGTAAGCTGGGCTGAGGAATTTTTTCCCTGCAATTCATTAAAGTAAAAACCATCGGCGATGATCTCAACATAACCGGAGGAAAGTTCTATATTACTGATCTCAAAAGCTCCCTGGTTATTGCTGATGTCGGTGGTGAATACTTTTCCCGTCTGGGAAAGATCGGAATTCAATTCCGAGAGGTTTATCGAGGTCCCGATCAGATAGGGACCCTTTTGTACGTACCCGCTGATCTGTTCCTTATTAATGGCATTGTCTCCCGGGTTAATTTCACAGGAGTTCAGAAGGATAAAAGGAAAAGTGATCAGCAACAGTTTTGGTGAGAATTTTAATTTTCTCATAGTATTCCTTAATTCGGTCGGGTGTCCCGTTTTATAGGTAAAGGGGCGCTCGAGGGGTTTGGATTAATAAATTTAGTGAAATTTTACGCCTATTTCTATATTTGATCCATTAGTGTCTACTAAAAAAAAA
>SDBV01003786.1_pt1 | contig 22035 bp, 23 predicted proteins | sample 2277081 | NCBI WGS metagenome assembly SDBV01 (sample SAMN10402039, study PRJNA504765) | marine sediment metagenome | isolation source: marine sediment core GS10_PC15, 223 cmbsf | place: Arctic Ocean: Southern Knipovich Ridge | collected 2010 | reverse complement strand
CAAAGGTGAACAATATAAAGAACCACAGTCCGAACAACTGTTATAGGAGTGGATCACCTGTTCGTCAGTTATGTTCCAAAGGTCTGATGGGTCAAGTACACCAGCGCTAATTAAACGAGTGCGGAGTTGTTCAGCCAGGTCGGACGGTTGCATTTTTATCCTCGATAGGGGCAGTGAAGATACTGTAACCAGTAGTTTAGCAGAGCGAGGCGACAGCGCCAAATAAAAAGAAAGAGGAGGCGAGCTTGCGTTTGACTAAATGCAGGGCTTAGTCCGCTAGACAGCACTCCACATCCCGCAAAACGATAGTAGTATAAATGCCATCTGGATTGTGACGCTTGCCCCAATTGGCAATCACATGTGCGTCTTCTGGAAAAAATCCTATGGTTTTTATACTGCGAAGTTCCTCATCAAAAACAAGGTGCATCAACCACTCACTAATGAACTTTTGGATTCCTTCGTCATCCTCTTCGTCTAACTCTTCGTCCTGCTCATCTGCCATTATGAGAGCATGAGTTGTTACGTCGTGGTCCCACTCCATATCATCTAAAGAGACGTCGCTCAGATATTCTCTAACTATAAATCTGAGCCCATCCGGACTCTGTCCCACCTCGTATATCTTTGGAAGATGTGCACTGCGTTCCCATAGCCTATCTTGAAAAATTAGTTCGGCGCAACGAAGCTCATTTATGGAAGAGGTCACTTTCAGGACACGCCCATCATCAAGTAGATAAGCAACTCCGTCCTTTCCCCGCCCTAACTCATGTTTTATATGAATACCCAAAAAACGTTCTAGGTGCTCTAAATTTAATTCTTTCGGATACATCACGCCTATCCTTCGCCGTAAACCTAATCAATACTCTACCATCGCCATATCGGCCAGAAAAGAGGACTTGGAACGTGGGGAGATGATACTAGGAGAGAGGGGGAGGTCAAGAAGTACGCCGTAACCTCTTGTTATGTTGTGTTATGAATTTTATCGCCACTTTGTGTCTGCCCTCTCCATAATCATGTCCTCAAGCTCGCGGTACGGGTCCACCTTCCGACGTGCTTGGCGTTCCAGGGTCGCCAGCGCTTGCAGGGGCAATAGGTCCTGTGTCACGATTAGGTAGTCACCGTCTCGTGTGACGCCGGGGAGAGCCTCGATTCCTTCAAGCAAGTCATGATAGGCGTCGCCGTCGTAGAGGGGCTCCCGCTTGTTGCGAGCTAATTGCAAGATGGCGCGTGTCGTCAGTTCTGCGAACGGGCGGTCGTAGTCGATGGAGAAGACGAAGACTCCTACGGAGGGGCTGCCGCGCAGGAATGCGTGCCCGTAGATGAAGCGCTCGTCGGGATCTTGGAGGAACGCATCCGGATCATCTAGGAGGGCCCGGTCGTAGACTGTGATAAACGAGAACCCGTCGGACATGATCATCGGTACCCCGGTGGGTCGAAGTTCCCCTTCGGGCTGCTCAGGAGTTCTGGGGCTCTCCTTCGGCGGAAGATCAGCAACGATCTCGGTCACCCGCTCTGGACTCATTCGGCCCGTGCGAACGAGGTGCGAGTACCAACCTCGGGATCGGAACTCCCGCACGCGGTCGGCCCATCTGGCGACCGCTAATGCCTCGCCTGCACTTGTCATTCCTCCGGACTCAAATCCCGGATTGAAATGATACCAAACTTGTGAGAGTACCTTCCCGAGCCCTCGGCCTCGTGCCTCTTGTGCGACGGCGATAAGCGTGGCTCCCCACTCGTTCTGCGCCACCCCGAGGACTCGCCCTCGGGAGTCCAAGATAGCCAGATTAGTCCCCATGTTAGGGATTGGAGACTCTGCCGCCCGAAGGACCAGCGGCTCATCGTTATTAGAGAGGAACCGCCGAAGAACAACGGGGTACTTCTGGGCGTTGTATTGGGCCATGTCATCCACTGCCGGCATATACTCCTCAACGTACTTGACCCGCTGGCGTTGTTGGATGTCTAACGGGGTGGACTCGTTGTTAAAAGCCGCTATATACTCATCAGGGATGTTCGCCCCTTCCTCGTTGTGGTAGAGAATCCCATCGATTAGGACGCCCACCGGTCGGTCGTCTTTGGTGAAAAACATTCCCGAAGTGGATGCGAACACGGCAAACTTCCATGAGCGGCCCCGTCCATAGGCCTTACCGACGAAACGGCGCGCGAAAAACTCGTTCAACTCGAAGGTGTTGAAATCATACGCATCAGAAGGGTGCCACTTCCGCTGTGGGTTCAAATGCCCAAGATACTCGTCTCGCGTCATCATTCCGGCTTCGTTGGAAGCAAAGCTCGTTGGGATGGGAGTTGTGGCGCCGACGCTCCTTCTATGGGTCCTCGTATCCCAGACGCGCATAGTGTTGGAGGTATGAGATTTTGAGAGGTTTGCCATGGGAAGGAAATGGGACTGTTACTATTTAATTTACTCTAGGACACTCGTTTCAAAATGAAAAGCCTGCTACTGTTAGTCAGTTACTTTTCTCAGGCTCTGGCTAGGGAAGAGTGGATGGGCAAGTTCAAAAGTTCCATTGACCATGATATGGCCCGTGCTAATATCTAGCGATTAGTCTTTCAGTGGACTACCTTCATGCAGATTGAAATTTCATACAACAGGGCTAAACGGCACCCAAAACAGGTGAAGGAAATTCTTGCCAAGCTTCGCAAGGGCAAAAGTAAAAATAAAGACGCAGACCCCAAAAACTTGTCTTGGAGCTACAGCGTTAGCGAAGTCTGTAATGGAGACGACCTGGAATATGATGACTGCACAGTGCGCGTAAAAGACGTTCTATTAGATACTTTTGCTCGCCTTGGTATTTCTCTTGAAGCGAAAATAGGTAAATGGCGGGGCTTATCAACCATCAAACCGTATCCCCCATTCAAAGATGAGCTACCATGAAACAAGTATGACTTGGCAGCCGTTGATTTGGCGTCTATTCCACCGGAAGTAAAAAAAGTCTATATGCAACACATTTGGGTAGATTTTCACATAGAACGCCAAAGGGCTCGGCTAACGGACAAGGAACAGGAGGCTAACGCCCAAATGGCTCTCTATAATTTCATGGCTACCAATCCTCAAGGAGTTGGCCTTTTCGGTAGCTCTCAACCATCAGATATACAGTCAGAAGACGAAGATGTTGAATCTATCGATATGGATCGCATTCAGAAGTTCAACCGATTGGTATCGAGGTTGTTAGAAGCGAGAAATGCGGGAACCATTCCAATCGATTTTGAGAGAATTGATTGAACTAAGAGAACCCCATCACATCATGGACCGGACGCTTCGGGTCGTTGTGATAGTCGGTTACGAGTTTACAGAGGTTAATGAATTCTTGTTGTGGAAGATCGCCTTTAGATAGGTTTACATATTTGTGAGTCCACTGAATGTTGTCTTCCGTGTATCCTTTGGTGGAATCTATACGGTCCAGGGAAGCTGTGTGTTCGTCATACGCCCGGTGCCGAGAGCTTAACTTGATAGCCCACCCCGTTATTGCACAAATTCCGTTTTGGCGTTTCCACGCCTGCCACAGTTGGTCAGGGGTAAGGTCGAAAGCTATTTTCTTGCGTTGGGTCCGGTAAAGTAAGCCAGCCCAATACCAACGGGGAATTTGGCCATTGTTTGACCATTCAGGAGCATTATATTTTTTATCGGTAGCAGCATACCGCTGACATTTCCTACACTTTTTACACGTTGGTACTGCTTGCTTTGAATGCAGTGTGCCGCGTGTAACGGTGAGTTCAGCGCCACACTGACAGCGACATAAGAACTTGTCATGCACGCTTGCTTTGCATTTCTTTTTCCACTTTAGGACGGTAAGCTGACCGAATTGCTTCCCTGCTATATTCGGTCTCATCTGGTGAGGGCACATTCCTTTACCGGCGGTATTCTTATGTTTGCTCTTATGTTTGCTCTTCCAAAGAGACTGCCCCCCTCGACGGTCCCTAACACCGCAGACACATACCACATCCCAAAGAGCCCGTTGCCGCTTGTCAACCTCGTCAGAAACACCAACAACGGTCCACTGCCCAAAACGTTGTCCCGTTAAATCTTTAAGAACGCTTCCTTTTTTCTTTTGCATCGGCATTGTCCCTCACTGCTTTGCACATTTCCAAAAACCACCTTAAGGTATATTCCTGTTTACATCGGTTAATTTTTTTGTGAACCCACCAAACATTATCAATGGTGTACCCTTTGGAGCTATCAATCCGATCCAGGCTTGCAGTTCGTTTGATGGGGTCTTTCCGCTGGCATTCGAACCTGATCGGGAGGCCCGTCAAAGCGCATTTCTTGTTCTGGCGAAGATATATGGACCACCCGTCCTCGATTGTAATATCCCATTCCAACGCTCGTTTTTTGGCCGCCCTTTTGCATCCATTCCACGCAGCGGCAGAAATTTCGGCAAACCCTTTCCAAGTAGGAGATTCCGATCCCTTTCTAGCAGACTGTTTTTTTCTAACGGCGGCACATTCGTGGCCGCACGTAGTTCGATTGGGCCTATAGTGGGAACTCGCAATAGGAAAAGTTTCCCCACACACAGGACAGACAGCGATTATAGCGCGGATTCGGGCTTTCCGGCTCGTTTTATACCACCAGCTATCTGTTTGATTACAATAATAGTAGTTGGGTTTAGTCTTCATGGAGCCAGAAACACAGCTTAAGGATGAAGACCTAAACTACCTACAATACAACACGAGCGCCAACAATTTTTGAGTGGTGTCGTTTTGACTGCGTATACCGTCGCCTTTCGCACACGACAAATTTTCGACTACGTTACCTCGCTACACATTCTTGACTACATCGCAACTGTTCGGGTCGCTGCGTATCTGCGGGGCTTTTTTGTTGATGCTGCAATCAAGCCGCGATAAGATGGTAGAAAATACGAAGGGGCAACCTCATGAAAATTCGCGATTTCATACAACTACTACAAAAAGCTTCTCAAGATGCCGAGGTAATGTACATCGACGCCGACGACGGCATGCAGTTTGTGGACACGCTCGCAGTCCACGACGGCGACGGTCTAGCTGATGAAAAAAAGGTCGCCCATTTGATGATGGGGCCGCCCGCCGAATGGTGGGCGCAGAGCATAGGCATGGAGGTAGAAGTTATCACTTCTGCTGAAGAGCCGACAAAGGGGGAGATGTTGGACTCCGAAACCCTTTTGCGTCTATGTACGGTAGGCGAAATTCTTAAGGAGCGGAACTATGATAATAAACCATGGCACTCGCACGATGAACAAATTAAAGCCGAGGTCTATGAATTGTACGGCGGTTGGAGTTGGGGGAGTTACATGGGAGGCATGATCGTTTCTTTTAACATTCTTCAGGGCAGATTACCTACTGCTGCCGAAGAACGAAGCATCCGAGAGTGGCTGTATCCTAAATTGGAAAAGTTGGAACTTGTCTGCTTCCGCACCGGTCTCGATCATGTTAAAGAACAGCCTACATATGCGGACAAAAAGAACTCGACATGAAAACGCCCGTAGTCCTTCTACCTCAACTTGAAATGTGGGATCCGAAAAGAGCCTACTACTATTTGAAATGGCCATCCTCATATGAGTTAGGCGGCTGCCAATCAAGCCACCACAACTACAGCCAACCAATCTCGGTCCAGCAGCTTCTAGACGACGAAGAGTATTGGAAGTCCTTCGACGCTAAAATGCAGTACGAATGGATACACAATAATCGCGACGCCCCGGTTCAATATCCGTGGGGAGTTGGATTGCTGCCTCCGCGATGGACGGTAGATGTTTCGCGGCAGAGCGGCATCCGGCTGGATCACCGCCGCTACGCCGCAGCTATGCATCTCAAACACATAGCGGAAACCGAGTATTGGAATCCTATATATGAGGGAGACGAAATTGCGGACTACCTCAGAACTCTCGCGATAGAAGCAGCGCGTCGATATTTTCGCTTAATAATGGATTCCATTGAGCCCGCTCGGCTTTTTTCGGATCGGCCGTATTGGCACCACGCTGCGATGTATTTCTGGCTCTGTGGACTCGGGTGCTACGAAAACGAACTCCAGAAACTAGAATATGCTGGATTCCCATTGCCCTCGGAAGCTGGTCGAGAAGAACACAATAAACTGGAAGCTGAGTTTCCAGAGATATTCAACCATTTGCTTCAGCACTGATTTTAACAACGAATTACCTATTTGGGCTGTGTTCTAGAGCTACATCAAATCTATGATGCCACAGGATTTCTCCGCTTTCCAGCGAATATTGGAAGGTCTTGGTTCCCACCAAATAAAATGCTTGACGCCCCACTTACCTATCCCTAACATTAGAGCCATTAGAGCTACACACCATAGTTGGAAACAAATAAAATGGATGCAGAAGATCGCCGGTATGCTGCTAAACTCAGCAAACAAATATTCAACCTAATAGCGCGAACTCCAGCTTCGCAAGAAACGCTAACCCAAGAATTAGAGATAGAGCATCCAGATTTGGCCGCTGAGGTGGAAAAATTACACACTCCCTTGTGGCGCTCATTGCGGCACCGCCTTAAACAGGCTTTTAGAAAAGAAAGAAACGAGTATAAGAGGAATCGTCCCAAACGGCGCAAACCAACATTCTCAAAACAAGAACACGAAACATTGGAGTGTGTAGAACGTTGCCTCGACGACTTAGTTGATCCGGTTAAAGTTCCTGTGGACAGAGAGGATTTACTCCAACTCATTGAACAATCTTCATCCGAGGCACAAACTTTCTTCGGGGAGTTCAAATCAATGTGGAATAAAAAACGCATCCGCATCGAAGTAAAAAAGATGTCCGATGCCGCAATTCGGTTTTTAGTGACAAAACTGAAAGCCGCCGCAAATATAAAAAATAAAGAAGAGCGCCTCTCAACCCAATTGACCGATATCTTAACCAAGAAATTCCCAGAGGAAGATATCGATTTGGATGAGTTTGTCCTTTGGGACAAAAACAACTACGGGATTAAAATTTATATGTGTGGTGAGGCCTACCTTTTCGATTTTGAAGGCACTATCAATGAATTAGCCGAGGGATTAATTGAAGAAATAGAAGCACACCTTGACGACAAAGTTGCCTGCCCCTATTGCGAATATGAGCAGCCACGACATCATTGGAAAATTCGTAGCAAACACCCTCAAGATCCTCGGCGGGGTGACGATTGCCCCTGTGGAGCAATCACTTTCCGGGAGCGTTCCAAGCCTAGCGACATTCGGAAACAAATGAAAGAGTTGGGCGCTATTGAAGCGAAGAGTTCAGACGACGAATGGAGTCTTTGGTTCTATAAAGAAGGCACAGAGCCAATTAACCCTCCGAAGCCTGAATCAGAGCCGGAGGAATATGGAAGAGAACTTTACGGGACACCTTCCTATAAGCCTGGAACGTATGAGCGAGAAGATTATCACCCGACGGCGACCATTTTGTATGAGCACTACAAAACTGAAATAGAAGGCCCAAATAACAACTTCTTAAGAATGGTTGGTATTTGGGTTGCCGACGAGGCACTTCATGGCCAAGAAACAGAAGTTGAGTATGAGAAAGGAGAATTCAACTACTCCTTTCGCGTATTCAAAACGGATCGGCCTCACGAAACAAAACCTGAAGAAACTGTGGAGGAGTTTCTGTGGCGTCCTAGTGGACAAATAGCGGCAACGTACTGTTCCGATGCTGGGTTGGCAGCAGAAGAACTGGAGGAACCCTTGGTAAGATATGTAAGGGATCTTATTAGCGCATGGACTGATCTTCAACTCAATTCACTGAGTTTTAAGGACATAGATGACCGGGAAAAGGCAGAATTTGATTTCACTGAAATTCTATGCGAAACGGATGTCGATGCTGACTGGCTCGCAGCGCAACTCAATCATCTTTTGGTTAGGGATGTTATTGGATGCTTTGGTGAAACTGCCCGGCAGAGAGAGGAAAAGAGACAAGAAAGAACACGCGAAAGAACACGCGAAAGAAAGGAAGTAACTAAACGCCGGAAGGTCCTGCTTGAGAAGCCTTTGGCTCTGTGGAAATGTCACATCGGTACTCGTACCAAATTTATCCGTCCCGAAAAAGACGAGGTCTTCAAACTGCTGAATTGTATTAGAGAAGAAGTCAAAGAGACACCAGAAGCATTCGACGCCTTAATTGAATCAGGAAAATTGAGTGAGTACTTTAGCAACTCGCTTGCAGGAGTCGTATCTCGGCGATATCGGTGTCTAGATACAGACTCCGATGTTCTTCACGAGAAGGTTGGTTTGCCGATAGAATGGTAAACCGTTCATTATTTAGCTTGCCTCAAATTAACCTAAAACTGGTCTTGAAGAAAACGGCAAATTGAAGCACTACTTCAGCAAGTCATTGGCCAGCGATGCTGGCGACCCAAAATTAAACTAGAGGAGGCATTAACGATCCCTCCAAAAGAAGTTATGGAGAGTCCTCTGAGCATCGACTTGCCAGTGGAATGGTAACTTTTTCGCGTGAGGTTTTCTTAGGATACGGCACCCTGTTGTTCGCGTAGTTTTTTATTAATCTGCTCCTTCCACGTTTGAAGCTGTTTTTTCGTTAGTTTAGACATATCATGGCTGTAGAAGGGAGATAAAGCCGCCTCCGTAATTCCGAGAATCTCGGCAACATCACGTTTTTTACGATACTTCAGCTTGTGTATCAAACGTGTAACCGCTCGACATAGCTTCGATTCCTCTGGGAATTGTTTGTTCTGATACTGATACGCACTTTCCCATTCCTCCTCCTCCTCCTCCTCCTCCTCCTCCTCGTCCTCGTCGTCATCCCAGTCATCATCCCATTCATCATAGTCATTCCAAGAACGCGAATTCCGATAGCATCCGTCGCAAATTGGGTAAGGGAAAGTAATTGGCATCTTTCTTCCACAATTTCGACAACTGCGCTTGATCCTCTTTGAAACCAGAATCGTATCGATTTGGGTGGCAATTTTCTCTTTCTTATCCATTGCAAGATCGAAATCTTCATTAGAATGCGCAAAGTGATGTGTGAACCAGATGAATAGGTCTAGTTCTTTGAGTTGACTTTCAAGAAGCTCTAGTGAATCAGACTCAACGATGTGGGGGATCGAGACAGCTTGTTCGTGATAAAGCTGTTGAACCAGTCCCGCAAACGGTGTCGTGTTTTTGGAATCAATTGGAGCAAAGCAGAGCTTCCACTGCACCAATAGATCAAACTGATACTGTTGTATCACGGAACACGCACCAAGAAGGTCTTTCACATCGCGTTTCACGAAATATTCGGGAGGTGTAAAGAATTTATGCCACGTCTGGAGTCGGCTACTCAGGGTTCCTCCCATTTGGCTGATCACGTCCCAGGTCGGATTAACTACAAAAGTGGTTATCTCTGCTGGGATGGACTTCGATAGGTATTCATAGTCTTTCCTAATTTTCTTGCCACCGGAAATTTTGGCTACATATCCCACATCATGGAGCCCGAATCGGCCGCTTCGCCCGGCAATCTGATGGAATTCACGGGGTTTCAGCCTTCTTACTGAAATACCGTCGAACTTCTCCAACTCGTTGAAAATTACATATTCGGCGGGTAAGTTAAGGCCCATTCCTATAGCATCAGTTGCAACACAAATATCCGTCTCGCCACTCATGAACCGCTCAGCTTGCAACCTGCGAACTTGCGGAGGCAGTCCGCCATAAATAACACTACATTTGTGCTTCTTGCGCAGCATATCCGCTAACGCTAAAACTCCGTGGCGACTGAAAGCTATCAAAATGCTACGCTTCGGTATTGATTGTAGTGTGAATTCTCGCGTTAAGAATTCGAGATTGCACAGACGCTCCTTCTCCACTACGGTTATCCGCCTGCCGATTCCCTCAAGGAAACGTTGTAGGAGATTTTTAATGTACGGAGCGCACAGGATATAGAAATTGTCGGCATCCCCGTTTAACAGTACATCAGTCCAGTAGCCGCCCCGCTGGCGATCCGCTACCATTTGAACTTCATCCAAAACGATTATGTCGTACCGGCGTTCGCTGAGAAACATCTCAACCGTAGAGCAAACAACAACCGCGCAAGGATCGATGATTTTTTCTTCGCCGGTTACCAAACTAACGGGGACGCCCGCAGCCCGCAACCTCTCATACACCTCCCAAGCTAGCAGTCTCAACGGACTAAGATAAATTCCATTCTGGGTATTTTTGAGGATCTCAATGGCGTCGTGCGTCTTCCCGCTATTTGTTGGGCCGCTAATGATAGTATATTTGGTTGATTCGCGAGGAGAACACTGAAAAGTTTCAGTGTAGCTATCCAATATCCGAATAGCTTCTAGGCGCTCTTCCTCTTCCTTCTTTTTTGCCTCTAATTGAGCTTGTTGCCACTCCTTGTGCTCTAGTTGCCGCTTTTTTCTCTCCTCTTCTCGTGTACGCTGACTGGCTTCTCTCTCCGCGTTATATTTGTTCCGCTTCTCTACAGAGATGCAAACAAAATCGGATTCCCGGTACTCATCCCAGTGGCCTATATGTTGGGTATATTTTTGACAAATAGGCTCGACGCCCTCTTTTAACTTCAGGCCCGCTTTTTTCGCCGCAGTGAGAGAATAAGTCCGCTCGATATCCTTCGGTCGATAGAAAGCCTCACCTTTCACGATTATGGGAACGGCGTTGCGACGAAATACACCGCTGTTTTTAAGGCCTAGCTCTTTGGCTCTCTTCTTGGTTTTGGGCACTTCGGCTGTCTTCTTTTTATTCATCGGAGTTTGGTAGTGTTGTTGACGGGATACAGTAAGTAGCAGTTAAACAGAGTAGGGGAAGGAGGACAAATGAAAAATTTAGGTTGCGATTACGATAATCTTGTTTGCCTGCATATACCATAGTCTTTCGTTAATCGTACATGACAAATTTTTTGACTGCATTACTCCCCCTATAGATTTCTTGACTGCTCGGATCGCTGCGTATATCGGGGCGGAAAAGTTTTTGACAAATTTCCAAACAGTCAAGTACAACCCACCGTTATTTTGACCAATGTATAACGACATTTGTCAAACTTGACAAACTTGACAACTGACGGATTTTTGTAGTCAAGAATTTTGACAAATGCGGGGGCCCTAAATCTACATGAGATAATGCCACTTTCCTCATGTGGTAGGTATGGATCACCTAGCGGTATGTGTGATACACTTTAGAGGCAGTCAGAAAATTCTTGGCAGATTTAATTCACTCATGACCGATCCAAAACCCAGTCAAGAAAATAAGAAAATAAGGACATGAGCAACAACGAAAAGTCCAAAGAAATAGTTATAGAGACTTACGAACTATGTACACGTGAAGACAACCACTTAACTAAACCAATAACTACGGTTGCTAATTTTGATCGTTCAGTCGGTATAAGCATCTTTGATGCAGCATACCAAGCAAACAGCGCACAAGAGGTTCTTGTTCAATGGTTAAGTGATAGGAAAGCATCTACCCTTAAAACTTACAAAGCGGCCATGAACCAGTTTGCCCACTGGGCTGTAGAACCTAATATGCGTTCGGCAGCCGAACGTCTTGTACTTAGCAACCCTGATCAATTTCTTGCAATTATGACGCAATGGGTGAAAGACCAAAAATCTGCTGGACTGAAACCCGCCACTATCCAGGTTCGCCTTCGCGCCATTGGTAGTTATATGGGTTTGGCTAAAAAAATGGGGCTAATAGATTGGATGGCCTCGGTCCCAAAAATAAAAAGACCCAAAAACGGCAATGCTAAAGATACCAGTCCAGTTCCCGCTGAAGATGTACGACAAATGTTATTGACTGCTGCTACTCGTAGAGATGTCATAGGCGGTCGTAATTTCTGTGCTCTGTTATTCATGTTATGCCAAGCTCTACGCCGTATGGAAGTTTTTAACTTGGAAATGCAGCACTACGAACGAAAAAAAAAGCGTGTAATGATTTTAGGAAAAGGGCAAGACGAAAGAGTCCCTTGGCCGTTGGGCAATGCAAGCCAATATTTCTTGGATGAATGGTTAGAACATAGGGGAGATGTAGATGGAGCCATATTCCCCAGTTTCCACAGCGCCCGTCTATATCAGCCTATGCACCTGAACAGTGTCAACAAAATATTTTCGGATTTAGCTCGACAAGCCGGAATTGATGGGGTTGCTCCACACCGTTGGGGACGCCACACTCCGGCGTCTATTGCGGTAACTCTTTCAGATCCAATTGCAGTTCAGGAGTGGCTTCGCCATGCCGATATCCGTACGACACAAAATTATTTGCATGCGATGGACGACAAACGAGTCGAGTTGTCTGATGGAGTGGCTGACAATTTGGGGTTGTCTGAGTTGGCCGCTCCAGGGTTCATCAAAAATCACTTCAAAAGTCATATATCGAAAAGCAAACCCGAAGAATCTTATTATTAGGAGGATTGTATGAGTACAACAATGGATCAGGTTGTGAGCCAACAGGTTCAAAACTGGATGAAGAGTTCCGAAAGAAGCCAAGTGCTTTTTGAATATCTTAGAAGGATCGAAAGCGAGCATTGGGCCCCAGAGGAAGTGCAATTAATTTGTAATCGCTGGGCGGCACGAAAAACTACTCTGGAGGATGCATACTGTTGGATGCGATATTGGGAATTTTACGGGTCGGGTTGCGTCCTTCGTCATGAAATTCAAGGATTGTCCAGCGGCCCAGCAGCCGACAAAATGGTGGAAGTTAATCAGCAGATATTGAACCAGCGATTAGATGGTACCCCATTTGAGGCTAGTGTTGTCAACGGTCCCGGTCCCCGTTGTGATGGAATCCTTAGTTGGAAAGCGCCTTTGCGTATGCATCAATGTTTTTTGAGTACTGACGGCGATTCGTTAGATCAAATTCACCGCTACGTGCTGATCCCCGCAGGGAATGTTCAATTAGAGATAGGAACTACAAGTGGACCTCGCTCTTTGGAACATTTGATTCGAGAAAGAGGCTTAGCTCGGTGGCCTTACGAGGAGCACACTGTGACCTTGTTGTTATCTATTTCGGATCATGTGCCAACGCAAGTACTAGAGGATCACCTATGGCGTAATAACGAGTGCATTGAGTCAATAAAATACACTGTCAGTAATGCTCCCACTCCTATTGTACCAGCTAAGGCGGATATAGCTGTTACCGGTTCGCGGGGAATTGAAAAGCGCAATCCTCATGTAAAAGTGATCCCTGATCCGTGGTATGCACTTAAGAACCAGTTCAAAGCGTTCGGAAAAGCCCCGAAAAATCAACGCCTCTGCGGGGCCCCGGAGCCGACAGCGAAACCGCGCACGCCGCTGGAAGATATAGAAGAAAATGAACACTATTATTGATTAAGGAGGGGAAAATTGGGCACTTACCACGAAGACTGGGCTATAGAAGCCTTAAAGACGCTTGACGACAAACAGCGAGTCGATCTAGGACAAATCCAAATCCTGCTTCTTCAGCGGCGTTGGGGTGATCTCCAAGATGTTGTTTTTCAGGACTATAGAGGTTGGGAGTGTTCTGTAGAAGATGCGTTAGCTTGGTCACAACTTTGGGAAGGCTTCAGCCGAGGCCAAATTCTTTATATTCCTGTACAAGTAGGCGAAACCCCACTAACAGATAAGAACCGAGCCAAAAACGAAAAAACCCTCAATGGGGGACTCAAACGGTGGAAGATGAAAGCTAGTGTATTGCGGCATAACGGCGACGATGATGGTCGCATAGATTGGTCAGAACCTTTAGTAGTTGATCAAGCATGGTTTGACCCGGAAAGTTCGATAGAGCGTTATCGCACCTATCAGATTCCGGCTGGATGGTGCCGTTTGGAGATTGGCGCGACAAAGGGAAGTCGAACTGTCTTTCACTTAAGAGGAGGGCGCAAATCCGGAGTGGCCCGCTGGCCTTATCGTTCCGAGATGATGTGGATTTTACTTCCGGCGCAGTCGTACCTTCCCGAAGCGACCCTTATAGCTGACAAATTGAAAGACGGGTCAGGACGCACAACACCAATTATTGGAACTGGTGGCGAAAGACTCATCCAAGATGCGGAACTGCCCTCTTCATTACGGGACAATAAACTTAACGTTCCAGAATATGGTTTATTCGGGAGAAGTCTGTGGTTGAAAGAATTTGATGAGCTACTTGAGGAGCGTTTGGAGAAAGCAGGCCTAAAGGGTTGGATGGCAAAAGCTCGCGACAAAGCCCCCGAAAAACCAACGCCTCCGCCTGACCCGGAGCCCGAGCCCGAAGCGCCAAGACCTTTATTACTAATCCGTCCTACCGAGCTTCATACCATTTTCGACGCCGACGCCGTAACAGCCCGGCCTCCTGCAAAATCTTCTTGACCGTCATACCACTAATTGCTACCTCTCTGCCAATCGCCCTCGCTACCTCTTTGCCAATCGCCCTCATGCTGTGGTTTCCGGCTTGCCACAAAGCTATAACTTGTGGAGCAACTTGCTCCCTCATTTTCGGCCTTGCTGGTTGCGGTGAACGTTTCTTTGGACGTTTCTTTGTCGGTTGCGGTGAACGTTTCGTTTCCTTTGTGCGCATTTTTTGACTTAGGCCAAATATGCGTTTTTTTTGACTTAGGCCAAAGAACGAACGAAGGTGGTCAAGAGCGCGACCCAACCTAAGAAACACTGCTTGGCGCGTGATATTCTCACGGGCCGCAATCTCCGCCACTGTAAGGCCCTCTAAATACTTCAGCCGTATCATCTCGGCCCATAAAGGAGATTCAGACTCTAACCACTCTAGCGCTTGGGTCAACTGTTCTGAGTCGTCTTCTTCTTCGGTCTTCTCCCAGTAAAAATCTGAAGGCAACTCTTCTTCTAGCTCTACCGGAGGCAGGCCCAAATCTTCTTCTAGATAGTGAAGGGCGTACATCGGATCGTGCAGACGCCGCTGGAGGGGAAGAGGAAACTGTTCAGGAATTATGGTGGCTCTACGGGGAATGACCATAGGTCCTCCTAGCCAGTATAAGACATTTTCTTTCCCTCCTAAGAGGGCGTAGTAGACAGACTGATTCGCCGTCCAAAAGGTCTTCAGTTCTCCTTTTCGCCGCATGTCAGCATACGAACGGAGTAGTATGTGATGCGCTTCCGAGATTATGTCATCGGCCCAGGGCTCTAGATCGGGATAGCGGCGAATGTACGCCTCCATCCTGAGCGGGAGCAGGCTAAGCGATTCTTCCAGCCATTCTTCAATTGGGAGCATCTGCTAACCTAGAAGGGAAGTTTGCTATAAGAACAAGCTAACAAAGGATCTTCAGAAAGCAAAGAGTGGTATGGAATTACAGCCGGCGCCCCAACCCTCTGAAGAGAGCGAAGACCTTTATTATTAACACCCTTTAATATAAGCTCATACCTATCACCTCAAGCGCAGCGAGTAGATCAAAATGTATATCTCAACACCCAATCAAACACGTTATCTCGGTGGCCCCATTCCATCTTGGACAATTGGGCAAAACGGCCCCGACGAAGATGTTGCTGAAAAACTAGAAATGCTGCGATATATGGCCGGCTTGTCGGCCAAGTGGGCAGCGTGGAACGCTAAAATGGTTCGCTTAAGGGCAGAGCATGCTCAGGAAATGCTGGACCGAGGAAGCATGGACCCCGACGCGGCAGCCCGTATAATCCAGTTAGCTGCTCTGGCTGAGGAGGCCGCAGGCGAGGCAGAAGCCGCAAAGCAAACCGCCCTTCAATCTTCCGACCTTGAAACTGCACGAGTAGCCAAAGAAGTGGGTCATTTGGCTTACCAAAAAGCTAGCCGGGCAGACCTAGACTCTTTGGATGTTTATATAATGGATTGGGAAAAACTGGACTGGAAAGATCCCGTAGAAGTCGAAAAATTCAAGGAATCGTTGAAACCTTCTGAACCCCCAGCAGCCCCAGCAGCCCCACCAACAGGGATATTCAGTACGTGGCGTGCAGCAGACTGGCTGATCGCCGCTACAGCGGTCGGAGCGGTAGTTGGAGTGGGACTAATTGTTAATGGGCTGCGACAGTAAAATGGAATTAGCACCGCGCAGCGATGATACTTGGCATTATACCGGCATTACTCAACGGAGCGGTATTTATCCCTCTATTCGCGGTCTTGCTGAAGAGTCTTTGGCTATGATACCACCAAACCAGTACGCTCTGGATGTAGCCGCTTTGGAACTATTATTTCTCGTTGTTCAGGCCATGGAGCTTCAAGGTAGGCCCGAAACAAAGAGTTTTCTGAATCTTGTTCGTGCATGGGAAGACTATTTGGATTTGCCCGTTGAAGGAGAGGAGTATGATGCCGCCGAGGGGATTGATATCAGAATTAGTTCGGACGCTGGGGTAAAGTTCCGTGCTATGCAAGACCTGCTCAATCCGCCGTCGGGTCGTACTCCCGGTACTAAAACGAAAGAATTTTTCGATGATATATTTGACCAATTGTCTACAACTTGGCATGTGGACCCTCGACCTCCTCACGAAACATTTCCCATTGTTGCTGATCGGCTAGCGGGATTCCATGGTTTAATGCGGGCGAGCAGAAATCTAATGCTAGCGATTCAACAAAGAGAAAATCCTACTTGGCTTAAACTTCACTCTGAGCCGCTAGATCAAATAGAGTCATTTTCAAAGACATTTTTGCAAGCACTAACCGATTTTCTGATGGCCATTTATTATGACTTTGGACCCGAAGCTGTCGAAGATTTCGCTCAGATGTGGAGCGAACGGAGTCTATATGAAATTGCCGAATCGGAAAGACTCCAACGCGAGGCAGAAGAAGGCATCGATTGGAGTTGAGTGCGAAGACCTTTATTGCTAAATCTGACCCGGCGGTCACCAAATTCTCACTTCGCCTTTCATCCTTGAACCTTTGACCATGACATAAGGAGTGCCACCCCCTGCTAAGGAAGCCAAAGCGCCTCCGTCCGGTTGAATGGTGAATTTGACTTCTCGCCATGCCTGCATAAATTTACTCAACTCGCCTTGTGTCTGGACCACAAATTCATTGTCAGCCAGTTTGTGGAAGGTGGCATCACTGTCGAGAAGAGGAGTGCCCTGCTTCAACATAACAATCTTGCCAGGACTCAAGTGGATTTCCATCAACAACGATTCCATTGCTTCCGAGTTGCGTTTCAATTCGTTTTGGAGGCGCCTATCCAAACCTAGAGATTTTTCCATATCAACAGACCACGACCCCATTAGATGCTTGAAATCAGGAGAATGTAGCGGATCGATTGTGTAAGGTGACATTTGTTAAGGTTCTTTCAACATAGTTAGTACTATCGTAACAAGGGTTTCCGAAAAACCAACGCCACCCGCCCTGACCCGAAAATAACGAGGGTTCATATTATTAAGTGCCACTGCTATCATGGAAGTAACGAGCTTGTACCCTATAACTAACGATGTCTTGGTTTTATCCATCCAATTTTCATACGACAGGTGCTCGCTTCTTGCCTTTTCCAGAAGCCCGACGGTATGCGAGAAATTTGGGCCTAGAAGGTACTGCACAATGGAAAATATGGGCCAAGACACAAGATCGCCCAAAAAATATTCCATCGAACCCTTATTCCGTTTACGAGAATCGCGGCTGGGATGGATGGGGAGATTGGCTCGGAACCGGACGTAGGCGCATCTACACACGCAGGAGCGGTGAGTTACTCTCATTTGAGGAAGCTCGCGAGTGGGTACATCAAAATGTAGATTGTTCTTCTGAGCCTGAATGGTATGCGTGGGCCAAAACTCCACAAAGGCCGTCCTTTATACCGGGTGACCCCCGAAGCTTTTATCCCGAATTCCAAGGCATCACAGATTGGTGTGGATATCAAAAGAGAAGAAGACAACCTTCGGATTATTTACCTTTTGAGGAAGCGAGGGAATTCGTCAGAGCGCAGGGACTACAGAGCACGAAAGAGTGGGAGGCATGGATGTCATCAGCATCAGCAGGCCCAGCTTTTATCCCCATAAGGCCGGACACAGTATACAACGAACAATTCGTGGACTGGTACGACTGGTTAGGGCTTCTGAAATATGCCCCTTTCGAAGAAGCGCGAGAGTGGGTGCGGCAAGCTAACATAACGTCGCTGGGTTTCGAAGGCCATTTGAGTCAACAGTGGCATACATGGGCGCATTCAAACGCCCGGCCTCCATTTATTCCTATTACGCCTAGGGAAGTTTACAAAGGCAGTTTTGTATCCATCGCTGACTGGTTAGGAGTCAAACAAGGAAGAAGACGAGGACCTTATTTACCTTTTGAAGAGGCGCGTGAGTATGTAAGGCAACTTGGGTTGTTGAGTCGCGCAGATTGGGATAACTGGATTGCTTCCGGGGATCGCCTCGACATCCCTTCCAAACCTTGGCGGGAATACAAAGACAAGGGCTGGATAAGCCCGACCGACTGGTTTGAATACCCTGCCACCGAACAATCTTTAGTTCCACTTCCTATGCGCCGAGCTATCAAACGCAGAATGCGCGAGAAGCATCCTACCATTGCTTCCATGTTAAGTTATGCGCAGGCCAAGAAACTGATTCAGAGCGTAGCTGCGCAAGAAAACTGGGAATCATTCACGGATGTTCATGAATGGTTGCGAAGGGAAGATCGGCCGGAATACTTCCCTCGCAACCCACAGGTATTTTATGAAGATTGGTGGAAGGGGTGGATTGATTTTGTGGGGTTTGAATTAGCCCCTGTCAGTCAAACCGGGGGACCAGGCTTTGTAGGCGCCCCACCATGGCAGATACTTCCCGAGTATTGGGACGAAGACCTTTATTACTAGCGATCACCAAAATAATCGTCTTCTTCATATGGCCACTCCTCCCACACAGGAGCCATTCCTTCCACATTACGTGGCCTGCCCGGCCTGCGTGGCCTGTTTCGCCTACGAGGTATCCCCGCATCATCCAGTATCTTGGCAACAGTTTGTGAGGTTGTACCAGCCCGACGGGCTACTAATGACATGTTGCCTGTCTGCTTATAAAACTCCACTATCCGTAGTCTATCAGCCGGAGACAGGCGATTACCCCAACCTGTTGGAAGTGCCCTTTTTTGCGGGCAATAGGTTTCCTCCATAACGCTTTCGTCCATGGCCGTCACCCATTCAATAAATAAGTCCCGGAGAACAAAAGGATCGCCTCGGGATTCTTGAAGGGCTTCGTTGAATATGGCTATTACCAAGTTTCGGTCTAACATGAGATGGCACCAAGGAGGGGGGAGCTATATAGCCATTCTATCAGAATTGATAGAGCCGTCGCATGGAGCGCGAAGACCTTTTTATTAACTGCCATTCACTGCTAGAATAGCCTCACCTAGAGAATAGAGGAGTTTGAATAATGATGTATCGTTTGATGAAGGGCGACGAGATTAACTTGAACGATCCTGCACTGTTCAGCGCCGCGGATTTGACGTTTCTGATTGATCTTCAACATCGCGCATTTTGGGAAGAAGAGCCATACGGTCAATTGCGGCTAGATTTGGCCGGCCGTCCTACAGCTTATCCCATATGGCGCATGCGCCAAACCAGGGTGACGAAGGAGGTACACGATAGTCCCCTTTATCGAGTAGCAGAGGACATCATTGACCGGGCCGGGATTCGACAGGGAGCGGTTGGGGCCGACCCCGATGACGTTCTCTAAAACGATTGGTTGACTGGCTATCTTTTCAGTATTGAAGAATTTCTCAATATCCTAATGGGTGCCCCACAGAGCAGGCATGGTTGTAGGCACTAATGACCTGTTCGATGTTCAAATTGATAACATGCTCGTTCGGAAAAACAGTAATGAGCCAGCACAGGAACATTTTGGGATCGTCCTTGTACGTCGTAGTTGTATTGTCTTCAAGGCGCATGGATTCAATGTTATTATTCATTTTCCCCCCAATTTTAAGTTGGCTGTGAAGCCAATCTTAAGCGCCAGGCTTTGGGAGGGCAAGGTTTTTTTCGTCCGTCCAGTGTTCGATGAATGCGCAACCAATGGCGATTTGGAGTTTATAGCACCAAAAGCCCGACCAGCTTGTATAACTCCGCTCCCTGTAATCGGGCACAAAGTTTCGGTCTACGACAAGCAACGCTGTTCCCGCCGGGACTACCACCGACGTTCCATAGTCGGCGTCACCGATTCGTATTGTAGTTGACAAAACGACTGTATCGGACAGAGCAAATTTGGCTTCAACCATCTTCAACCCCCCATTTAGAGTCAACACAAATCAAACACCTTTATCTCTGGGCAACTATCCTTTAACTGTCATGATAGGGTACAACTCAGCAACAGGGCGAGCAATTCCTTCGTTTTGCAGAGTAGTGACTGCGGGGCCGATCTCTTTATAGGCAACGGGAGCTTCCTTCTTCAGAGTTTCCCTCCACTTCTTCAAAATATCCCGGCGCCCTCGTATATCGGGTCGGTTGGGATCTAATGGAGTCACCACCCGGAAAGTGGAGAGGAACTCATCCAGTTCCTTGTCAGGACGTCGCGCCGCGTCACCCCGAGTCAGGCTTCGGCCCGCTCCGTGGCAAGCGCTACACATACTCGGAACATGACCATGGCCTACTAACAACCAACTAGGAGCGCCCATCGAACCGGGAACGATTACGGGCTCCCCATACCGAGTTGCGGTGCTTTCTCCGACGCCGTGTGCTGGTGTCGCTCCCTTGCGATGAAGAAAAGATCGGCCCTCCACCCCAAGTTCGTTTTCCCACATTAGATTGTGGGGAGCGTCGTAAAGAGTTCGACATTCCGTATCACCAAGCGCGTCGATGATAGCTTGCTGGGCCATCAAGCCCAACACGAATCGATTACCAAAAGCAAAATTTGTAGCTGTGTGCAACCACGACAGAAAACGAGCAAAATCAGGAGCAAAGCGTTCGGAAGACGGCAGCGGGAATATGCCATTGACTGGATGTGGGAGCCCCTTTGGCCAGATACGGCGAAGTAACTCTCCTGCTAGGGTATTTGCTGTGTGCCCAAGGCCCAAAGAACCCGCATGAACCATCACAACCAACTGACCAACCTTGAGTCCCCAGTTCCTAGCCACTGGAACGTCCACAATCCGACGTACCTCTTGAAGTTCACAGAAATGGTTCCCACCGCCCAGACTCCCCAACATGGAGTCATAGGTGGGCCCGGGACCACTTCCTTGAATCCAAGCCGACATCGTAGTTTCAAGGTTGTCGACGGAGTGCCCGCCTCCGCTATGGATGTTAAGGTCGCTGACCGAGGAGCGAACAATGTCCCAAAGTCCTGAAGGAAGCTTGTTGGACAGGAGACCGGGAAGCCCGTGTTTCAAAAGTGCTTCCCGAGACGAGGCAGTCAGGGCCACGTTACGTCCACCTTCAAAAAAGCGATAGCGAAGTGCTTTCTCCAACTCACCAAGAACCGACTGAACTTCACTGGCTTTCCGAGATGTAGTGATCAACCGCATTCCGCAATTGATGTCGTTTCCGATAGCTTGCGGCAACGCGAAACCTTCCGTAACAATGACAGACCCAATGGGAATGCCTGCGCCACGATGGAAATCTGGGGTGACGGCTACCTCGCGAATCCGAGGTTGGGAATCGAAGAACTCAGGATGGGAATCCCACAAGTGGTCTACAGTATCCGAGACACCCAAAAAACTTATGAGTTCATCCACCGCCGATGACTCCAACAGTACACCGTCGGTCGCGTAAAGCCGGACCGGAATATCGTGAGGATTAGAGAGTTCCAACTCAGTGAGGCTGACCCGAACCAATCTCTTGTCTTGGAGGTTTTTTTCTGTGGCCATACTTCTCTCCCTTTGAAATGGAGTCACTTTTGCTGGAATTTTTTATTGTCAATGTAAACAACCAAATCGCCATTTGTGGTTTTTGCCAACATGACGTTCAATCCAGCATTCAAAGTCGCATTAACAACTTCGTTTCTTTTTTCTTCCGAATAGGGGTACTCCGACTGGTGTTTCAAGCCGGTCCGATGTTCAAAATTGGAACCCCAATAGTAGATATACAGTTTATTAAACATGATCATCCAGTGTGTCGAGTGTCAGCACGGGAATCGGCGTGACGTAAAACTGGCGCCTGTCGGGGTCTTCTTTGGAGGGATGGTAGCAGCGGTCCCATTTCTCCATCGTTTTCACTTTGGCGCGCTTGCACAACTCGGGGTTGATATCCAGTACAGCCTGAAAAGCAGCAG
>SDBV01003785.1_pt1 | contig 22037 bp, 14 predicted proteins | sample 2277081 | NCBI WGS metagenome assembly SDBV01 (sample SAMN10402039, study PRJNA504765) | marine sediment metagenome | isolation source: marine sediment core GS10_PC15, 223 cmbsf | place: Arctic Ocean: Southern Knipovich Ridge | collected 2010 | reverse complement strand
GAGTATAAAAAAACTAAAACATTTTTCTCTGCGTCCCTCTGCGTTCTACCAGACTGTATGAAAACTATTATTAAAAACTCAGTTTAAGAGAATCCCATTTTCTAAATATATTTATTTTTTTGAAGTCTTTTAAAGTTATTTATTGCTTAAATTTGTAATTGATTTTTTTATAAGGAAGGCAGGAATATTATATGCATTTAGAGTATGAAAACTTGACAAATAAAATTATTGGATGTGCAATAAAAGTGCATAGAATATTAGGTCCGGGTTTTCTCGAATCTATATATGAGAATGCATTAGTAATTGAATTAAAAAAATGTGGACTTGAAATAAAACAGCAATATGAAGCAATTATCAAATATGACAAATTTGAAGTTGGAAAACATCGAATAGATTTATTAATAGAAAATAAAATTGTATTAGAATTGAAAGCCATAAAAAATATTGAAAATATTCATTTTTCAATTGTTAGATCCTATCTAAGAGCATTAAATCTTTCACATGGATTAATATTAAATTTTAATAAAATAAAAATAGAAATAAAAAGAGTAATTGCTACTACATAATTCTTTCCTGCCTTCCTGCCTTCCTTATAAATTTATTAATATAGTTTTGTTGGAAATTATAACTTTATTACAGAAATAGAAGTTAAAATAGAAAATCTCTATCTATATCCTTTTACATTATCAGCGACATCCGTAGTAAATAGTTTTCACACAGTCTGTCTTCGGTTAAAAAACTTCTTAAAGCTTAATAAGAATCAATATTAAAACTGCTGGCAGAATGAAAACTTGACATTTATATGTATTTAAAATACTTTTAACAAATAACTGTAGATAATGAGAAATTAATAATAAAATTAAAATTAGGATGATATGGGTAAACAAAAGACAATAGCGACTAATTTTGCTAAAAATATACATAAAGATGTATTAAAGCTGATTAATAATATTAAATCGGTAATTTATATGGATGCAAGAAAACTCGAGTATCTTATTGCTGCAAAAATAGCAGGTGGGCATGTAATGCTTGCAGATTCTCATGGAGTAGGGAAAACGTCTCTTGCCAGGGCTTTAGCAGGTTCAATAAAAATGTCTGTAGGACAAAGTTCAAATAAAGGTGTAAAAATTGAGCAATTCAGCCGTATTCAGTGTACAGTAGACCTTCTTCCGCAGGACATCCTGGGATTTAGCAGGCTGGATGGAAAAGCAAATAAATTTGTTTTTAGTCAGGGGCCAATTTTTGCACATTTTGTTCTTTGTGATGAGATAAACCTGTTAACACCAAAAACACAGGGAAGTTTCTTTCAGGTAATGGAAGAGCAGTCTGTATCTATAGAAGGTAATACTTATGAATTACCTGATCCATTCTTTATCATTTCTACTATGAACCTGAAAGGTGCACATTTATTTCCACTTCCGGCACCTCAATTAGACAGATTTATGCTTCAACTGTCACTTGGTTTTCCTAATCCGGAGGATGAAGCGTCAATAATAAAACAACATGGTAAAGATGATGCATGGAAAAACTTTAAACCTGTAATTCAGGACAAAGATCTAATAGAATGGCAGAAAATGGTGGATAAAGTAAGTATTCACAAGGAAATAATAGATTATATTGTTGCGTGCATCCGAAAAACAAGAATTCATCCGGAAGTATTAATGGGCGCCAGCCCCAGAGCTGGTGTTAAGATTTCCAAACTTGCAAGGGGACTTGCTCTAGTGCGTGGAGATGATTTTGTTACAATGGATTTGGTTAAGGAAATATTTGTACCTGCTGTATCACACAGAATTGTAATGCAGGATTCTGCACAATCTGCAGAAGATATATTAAACGGTATATTAAAATCTACACCTGTAGAAGATTTTAAAATTAATATGAAGAAGAAATGAATCCGGGTGCTTAATGCCAGTCGAAAATCTTAAGTACAGGGAAAATAAGGGAATGAAAAATAAGAATAGCTTACCTGTTAAATTGCTGAATGTTTTGAACTTTTATTATCCTTTAACAATACCTGGTACGGTACTCCTCTGTATTTCTGTTTATCTCTTAATTACTTCTTTTTATAATAATAATCCCTATAGCTTAATTATCTCTATTTTATCTTTAATAGTATTAATAATACTTGGAACCTTAGGAAGGGTTCAGGCAAATCAGAATTCACAGGTGGAATGGGACTCTACCATACCGTTATATGCAAATCAAAATAATAAATTTTTAGTATATATAAATAAGTTTAAGAGGTTTCTATTCTTTAGACTTCATTTTCAGGTAAAAGGAAGGATGAGAGCAGGAAAAAACGCTTATCTTTATATAAATGAGGAAGTATCTTCATATGGAGATGATGAAATTGAAGTTTCATGCTATTTTCCCGTATGCGGTTTATTTAATGCAAAAGGAACACTTAAAGTAAAAGATGTTTTTCACTTAACACGTTCAAGGTTTCAAAAGCAGCAGACACAAATACTTAAGATTCGGCCTGCAATTATCACGAACATAAAAATACCGGACATCAAAGCTATGGAAGGCTTTGAAAATACTGCAAAACAAAAACAAGCAGATGAAGAAAAATATTATCAAAGAGAATACATGCCCGGAGACAGATTTAGAGACATAAATTGGAAAGCTACAAGCAGACTTTCTAAACTGATAACCAAAGTCTCTCATATAACACAGGAAGAAACAAAAACTATACTAATAATTTTTAGAAACTTACGGGAAAAATCAAATATACCTTCTTTCGATTCCATAGTACATTTAAATTATTTAAAAGCATGGCTAATTTCTTTTTTAAAAAAAACAAAGGAAGAAAATGAAAATTATATTTTTAATGTAATTACAGGTGCAGGTACTGTAATGCTTGAGTCTTATGAAGAAATTGAATTCTATTCTTCTGAACTTGGCAATGTTTTTTTTCAGACAGATTCTATGAGTTTTGCAAATATCAAGATACCTTCCGAGGTATTTATTTTTACAACGTGTTATGATAAAAATATTAATTCAATTTTATCTTTCTTTTCTGATTCAAAGATCAATATATTTAGAACAGTGCAGGGGAATGAGATGCTGGAAGACAGCTATATATATAGATTTTTTAATTCTCTGGAGGATTTACTCCTGCCAGGCAAATGGATATTTAAAAGAGACAAAATAAAAAGCTTTACTTTAAAATATGGTGATGGTTTATTAATTGACAGAGAAATAAAAGCAACGGTTATTTGAAATGCTTTTTAAAATGATAATTAAAAATGATTAAAAAGAGTTGATATGAATAAAGAAATACATAAACAAATACTTTTTTACACTCGCATGATTTTATATTTATTGGCTTTTTGCATGCCTTTTATTCATCCGTCAATTGTTGTTCATTATGATTTTATTGGAATCTGGTTCTGGTTTATTATTGTTCCGGTAGAAATGTTAATTGCCTTTTATGCATCACCTCCTAAAATAAACCTGTTCATATGGTTGTCAGCTGCTGTATTATTCCCGCTTATTACTATGTTTTTTGTTATTGGTTTATCTTTTGATGTTATTATGTTTACTGGGGGCGGTATTACATCCTTTCTTCTTACTGTACTTGTTTTTAAAACAAAAGGCCGTGGAAAAAGTATTGCTGTACTAGAGGTGTTTTTACTGGGAATTATTTATTTTAAGTTGTTAAGTTTTTCCAGGGCGTCTTCTGAACTAGCAGCTCAAAGTTCTGAAATCACAAAAGTATTTCTTATTCTAAGCATATGTGCGTTCTTCTTGCATTGTATAGTATTATACCTCGCTTTATTTAAGCAAAAAAAACTTAAGAAACAAGGAAGAGAACTTATTATTTTTTCCTGCATTGTGATCCCTTTGCTGCTTGTTATCGCATTCGCAATGCCCGCAGATTTTATAGAGAATATTATAGAATTAAACCAAATAGATGAGGATAAAATTCCAGAAGGAGTCGAGCTGGAAGATTTATACAATCCGAATGGTAATCCTGATGAGAATGGACAGAACGGAAAACTCGAAGGTATTGATGCAGAAGAATGGTCTCTACGATTTGGAGAGAATGGAGAAGGTGAGCGAAAACAATATGCAGTAATGATTGTTGCAAGTAAGTTAAACACTATATATGCTGCCAGAGAATATTTTGGAATTCTTGATCCGGAAAAAGGATTTGTTTTTTCCGAAAATAATAGATTGAATGAATTATCAAGTTTACGTGTCATCGAAACGTGGAGAAATAAAGACCTGGTTAATGATTTAAGCAGAAGGGAGAATAGTATGTATTTTCTTTCTAAGGAGCCTTTCCGTTTTCTTGCATACGAACCATTATCTTTTGAACCTACAATACTAAATTACAGATATTATCCATTCAGCTATTCATATAATGCAACATCCAATATTACTTTATTTAATTACAGAGACTGGGAAAAAATACAGGAACTTAATACATACGGGGAAGAAAGAGAAAATGAGGTTAGAGAGCTTAATGAATTTGAAAAGGAAGAGTTTAAAGAGTATCTCGATGTGCCTATTTCAGATGAATTAAAAGCAGGCTTTTTAGCTTATATAGAAAATAATGTGAATGAAGATGATAAATATATGTACAGGCTTATAAGTATATTACAAGGATTTGGAATTTATCAATATAATTTAGGTTATACAGATGAAGTAACAGTTGATAGAATTGATGATTTTCTTACTATAGATAAAGAAGGCGACTGTACAGAATTCTCTAATTCCACCGCAATACTTACCCGTATGGTTGGTATACCTTCCAGGGTTGTTACAGGATATCTTGTATCTAAAAATCTTCAAAGCCCTATGCACTATCAAGCCTTAATCGTATTAAAACAGGCTATTAGATTACTTGATGAATTTCCAATAAACGACCTTGCACTGGTTACTACTTCTCATAGACATTCCTGGGCACAGGTTTTTATACCGGATTACGGTTGGATAGATGTGGAAGCAACTTCTTATGCAATTCCTCCGCCTCCGGGTTCAGATCCAAATTCGATGGATTTAGTTATACCGATTATTTCAGACAAGGAAAGAAATGTAAGGCCTGGTTTTGTATTTCCATGGAGAACTGCGGTTTTCGTTTTATTGTTTTTTGTTTGTGGATCTATGATATTTGCTTTTATATATAGATATTTAAAAGAAGCTTATCTTTCTTTTAGTTTTAAAAACATGAGTGACGTAAAAGCCTTAAAATCAATTTACCTTCTAATGTTAATGAAACTTGCGGCTTCCGGTTATAGAATTAAAAATCAGGCAAATACACCTGTAGAGTATTCTAAAGTTTATCCGGAGATCAGGGACTTCGCAGATATTTATACCAGACTCAGGTATAGCGAAAATCTGGAAAATTATCAGAGGAAAGTACTCCGGGAAGAATTGCATGCAGAATATAAAAAAATAATAGAAAATAGCCGGCAACCGGGAATCTGGAATATTATAAAAAGAATATTCAGCCTGCGGGGGCTTTTATACTGATAAACAAAAAGGATCAATATGAAAATTAATTTTAAAAGTATAATATTTTTTTTAATTATTACCGGTATTACTAGTTTTTGGTCTTGTGGAATCCAAACTGACTGGATTGAGTTTAGAGGTGAACAGGGGCAGGGGGCAACAGATAATACCCTCTTTGCGCCGCTTGCTGTTAAATGGAAATTATTGCTGCAGGAATCTGAGGAACGTGCAACAGCTTTTAATCCGCCAATTATTATAGGAAATACAATTTACTTTGGCTCTACTGATGGTAATTTTTATGCGCTGGATGTGGAAAGCGGATATATGAACTGGGTATTTAAAACAAATGGACAGATTAATTCAATTCCATACGGAGATGAGGAAAATGTGTACTTTGGTTCTAACGATGGTTTTGTCTATGCTGTTTCTCAAAAAGATGGTACGGAACAATGGCGTTTTCCTGCGAACAGCACTGTTCAGTCTACGGTTACAAAGTATGATAGTATGATTGCATTCACAAGTGATGCTATTTACAATTTTGCCGGTGCAAGTTACTTTCTTTCGGAAGATGGAATTCTACAGCATAAAATTGAAAATCCTATATGGTCTTATCATACTTTTCAGATTTATGATGATATGATGTATTTCGCTCCGGGCCCTATGGATATTCCGTATAGTTTTGGAGCATATAATATGAATACATATTCATATGAGTGGATTATAGAAACATGGACAATTGGTGCTTCATGGTATTCTTTTCCTGCAGTTAAAGATGACTATCTTTATTACTCTACATGTGAAGCGGACGGGCCTATCTTTATTTTTAAATACTTTGCTCTGGATAGAAAAAATAAGGGTAAAACAGTATGGGTGTACACTACAGAATCAGAATTTGGTACACATATTAATGAACCAGCGTATGAACTATTAAACAGGAACAAAGAACTGTTAGATTATATGGCTCCTGCGATATGGAATAATCTTGTTATTTATACCAGCGGAGACACGATAGTGAGAGCTTTTAATTTAGACAGTGATGGTTTTAACGGTGAGCTAGCCTGGGAGATAAATTTTGAATATATTACAAGCAGTGCACCAACTATCGCAGGTGATCGTGTTTATTTTGGTTTAAGGGGAGATGATTTTCCAGGAGGGGACCCTCCGAAGTTGGTGTGTTTGGCTGCAAATAATGGTAAAGTTTTGTGGCAGGTAGATCTTGAAGGTGCTGTTTTAAGTGCTCCTGTAATTTCCGGCAAATGGATAGTATTTGGTACGGACGAAAACTATTTTTATGTTCTGGAAGAAGTTTATTAAATAAATTTAATTAAAAGAATAGGAACAATTATTGTTTATTATATTTAAGTTTTTATTTAATAATATAAAAGAAAGAAAATTAAGAACAATTCTTATAATTATTTCAATAGCTGTATCATCTGCTCTTTACTTTGGTTCTAATGCGCTTGCAACTACACTGGAAAGCATGTTTGAGGAGCGTATAAAACAATGGGTGGGTAGTGCAGATATTATAATTCATGCAGGGTACAATTCATCTTCTAATTTTTTTAATACAACAAAATTAAATCGTTTCGAAGATGAGTTTGAATATATAATAGGTTCAATTTGGGGCAGTGCTGAATATACTGGAGAAGATGAAGAATTAAATCTCGGATTAAGAGGGATTGATTATGATGATCTGCAGATAATGAATCCGGTTGTTTTAAAGGAACAGGATAATTTGTTTCCGTTTAAAGGAAAGAAAATAATAATTGGAGAGTTTACTGCAGAAAAGTACGAACTGGAAATCGGGGAAAGTATAGAACTTACTATTAATGAGGCCCGCATGCGGTTTTTTATTTCCGGAATTGTATACTCCTCCGGTTTTTTCTTAAATGATGCTGAGGAGCCAGTGGCAATTATGCCAATTGATACCCTTGCATCCATCTACGATGCAAGGGGTAGGATTTCTTTTGCTTACCTTAAAGTAAAAGATCCTGAATCGATACTCCGGTTAATTGATGATTTATCAAAGGAGTACAGCCGGTATCACGTAAGAGAACCAGTATCAAGGGAAAGACTCAACCGGGAGATTGGCACTATGACTATGCCGTTTAAAATATCTTTGGTACTTGTAATGCTTACAAGTATTTTTATTATTTATACATCCTTTCAGGTTTTAACAAGAGAACGACTTCCTGTTATAGGAACGTTCCGTAGTGTAGGTGCTACTAAAATTACAACCAGTGCTGTTTTATTTACAGAAAGTGCTTTGTATGGTGTTATAGGAGGGATACTCGGTGGTTTTCTTGGTATTGGTATTCTTTATATTATGGCAAAATTATCAATTCCCGAATGGATGCTTGCAGCAGGATTCCGAATAGAATTTTCAAATATGGAATTAGTTTTATCATTTTTTTTAGGACTGTTTATCTGTTTAATAAGTTCTGCAATTCCAATATTTAAAATATCAAAAATACCTATAAAAGACATAATCTTAAATCTTTATCATAGTCATTTTACATTACGCTTAAGAAGAGAAATATTCGGAATCCTGCTCTTCATTTCAGGAATAATTTTTCCCTATATCCTGCCGTCTGGTTTAGGAATGCTTGCCAGCGTTCTGTCGGTTGTTACTATCATTACAGGTATTGTAATGTTAATTCCTGTAATTACCAGGACAGTTGTTAAAATACTGGAAAAAATATATTTATTTATATTCGGGAATATAGGTATATTAGCTGCAAAAAATATTAGAGATGATAGAAGTGTTTTTAATACTATTAGTTTGCTTGCTATTGCTCTTTGCAGCGTTTTTATAATAAACATAATAAGTGAAAGTGTAATTACAGGGATAATTCAGTATCATAAAGATAAAAATTATGAAATTGAATTATGGGTTAGACAGGCAGATCGCATAACAGAAAGCCGGATAAGGGCAATTGATGGAGTAGAAGGTACATATGGAATATATAGAACGCATGGCGTGGATGTGCCGGAGCTTGATGAAGAAATTAGAGTTATCTATGGTGTTAATAAAAGAAGGTTTTTAGATTTTTTTGATCTTGATACGTCGGCTAATCCGGAATATCTTGTTGAGGAACTCGATTCCGGAAAAAATATTTTACTTTCTTATACGTTAAAACAAAGTTTTAATGTTGAAGAAGGTGATATTTTAAATCTTGAATTTAATGAAAGCGCAAAGAGAAGTTATACGATAATTGGATTTTTTCAGAGTCTTGATTATTATGGAAGTATTGCATTTATATCAGAGAGGAACTTGAAATTAGATGGCGGATATAATAATTTTAGTGAAATTTATATTAAGATTGATGATAATATTGATGAAGTAGTAGAAAGATTAACAGATACATTTGAACAGCGTAGGGCCTATATTGATACAGTTGCAGAGATCGAAGAAAGAGCAGTAAAATCTCAAGAACCTATGTTCAATATAATGAAGGGATTTTCAATTATTGCATTAATAATTAGTTTTATAGGAATTATTAATAACCTTTTAATTAGTTTTATAGAGCGCCGACGCTCAATTGCACTTTTAAGGGCTGTTGGTATGAATAAGGTAATGAGTATAAAAATGGTTTTTATAGAAGCAGTCTCTATAGGAACTATAGGATCTTTAATAGGGATAATAATGGGGTGGTTTGTTCTTACATTTATTTTGCCGGCACTAATGACAGCTATGGGTATGCCGCAGATTGTAATGATATATTCTGCATGGCAGATTTTTTCTTTGATTTGTATAGGGATAATAATCACTTTAATTGCATCCATTTCTCCGGCTATGAAATCTTCACGCTTGAATTTGATACAGGAAATAAGGTATGAATAAAAAGATGGAAAATAATATTATTGAAACACGAAGTCTCTGTAAGAATTATATTATGGGAGAACTGGAAATAAAGGTTCTAAAAAGAATAAATATAAATATTAGCAGAGGAGAATTTATTTCGATTATGGGGCCTTCCGGCTCCGGAAAGAGTACTCTTTTATATCTGCTTGGCGGATTAGATAAACCTACTTCCGGTAAAATAATTATAAATGGTAAACAACTTTCTATGATGAAGGATAAACAGTCCAGTATTATGCGGAGAAGAGAAATCGGATTTGTTTTCCAGTTTTATAATCTTATACCAAACCTTAATGTGGAAGAAAATATTCTTCTTCCTGTATTACTAGATAATAAAAAGTTGAAAGAATATAAAGAAAAGGTAGATGAAATTCTAAAAATTGTAGGGCTTTCCAAAAGAAGGCTGCATACACCAAGAGAACTTTCCGGTGGCGAACAGCAGAGAGTTGCTATTGCACGTGCATTAATTAATGAACCGGAGATTATTCTTGCAGACGAGCCTACAGGAAATTTAGACAGTACAACGAGTGATGAAATAATGGCGCTATTAAAAGAAATAAATAAGGAACAGGGGAAAACAATAGTAATGGTTACTCATTCGGAAAGCGCAGCTTCGTATGCAGAAAGAACAGTACATGTTAAGGACGGATACATTGAGAAATAACGAACGAAACTATGAAAACGTATATAAAGGAATAATTATGAAAAGGGATTTTATTCTGACATCTGAAAAACCCCGCAATTCTACCAAGGGGATGAAGACTCTGAATCCGTGCCTTACAACATGTAAGCTTGTGGTCAGGCCGAAGATTCCTCAGATCTTTGCTCCGATGCTCTTCATCTTTTTACTTTTATTAATGATATTTGCATGCGGGGAAGAAAGACAATTGAGTAACAATTCCGAACAAGTATCCGATGTTCCGAATATCGAAAATCAGGCTGTAAATACAATAGAAGTTTTTGGAAATGTTAAAATATCAAAATATAAAAATATAAGTCTGGATTTTCCGGTTAGAATCGAAAAGATTCATGTTATGCCGGGGCAGTATATTTCGCAAAATGACAGCCTTATAACTTTAAATATAGATGAGTACTATAATCAGATTAAAATCAAGGAACATGAACTTGTGATTGAGGAATTAAGGCTTCTTAATCTGGAACAGGAGTATGCACAAAAGAACCAGGATGTTAATACAAGATATATGACTTTAAGAAACTCTATAGATATAGTTGAACAGGAGATAGAACAGCTTAAAAATGAATATTCTGAGAAAATAGAATTACTTGGAAACAGAACAGATCCTGAAATACAGAGATTAGAAAATGAAATAGAACAGGCATATCAGGAGTTTTTTAAAGCTGAAGAAGAGTTCGAACGGAAAAATATTCTTTTTGCTGAATCTGCAATTTCTGAACAGGAATATAAAGAATCTTCTTTTATTTACAATCAAAAGGAGCTTGCAGCAGCTAATCTTGAATATCTCCTAACTTCTTCAGAGCTCATAAAGAGTAGGGAACTTGAGCAGATGCAGCTTACAATTTTTCAGAAGAATGCAAACCTTGATGATTTACGGTTGGAAATAGAAAATCTCAATACACCAGAGATAACGCAGATAGAAATACAAAAAGAAACCTGCAATCTTCTGAAAAATGAGATTTATTATTTAACAAGTAAACTTGGCCAGTATTATAAAAATAATAATGAGATTCGTACAGATATCGCTAATGGTATAGTTTATGAGATATTATGTACAGAAGGTGACAGCATTTCTGCAGGACAGAATTTATTAAGTATAATAGATTCAGACAGTTTATATGTAGAAGCAAGTGTGCCGGAAGAATTTATAAAGGATATTCAGCTCGGTAATGAAGCATTTATTATTCCATTAGCAGATCAGGACAGGAAATATTCCGGTAATATTACCTATATAGGAAGCATGGCTATTGAATCCCGCGGAGAGACTATTGTTCCGGTTCATATAAGAGTTAATGATAATGATGGATTCCTTCTGCCAAATTTTAATGTGGATATAGAGATAATACCAGCTATTATACAGGAATAATTATATTTTTTTACTTATGAAATCACACATTATTTTAATATGATTCCTGGTTTAAGATGATTCTGATAGCACTGAGTGTATAACACTACTGAGTTGGTATATCGTGTATGGTTTAATAATAACATTTTTATAACCGTATTCTCGATAATTTGCAATTACAGGATCATTAGAATAATCACTGGAAATTACTATTTTAATTTCCGGCTCATATTCAAATAATATTTTTGATGTATCATTTCCTCCAAGCCCTTTTTGTATTGTTAAGTCCATAAGTATAATATCAAATGGATCATTTTTCATTTGAGCTTTTTTATAAAGCTCAATTGCATATTTTCCTTCTTCCGCCTCTTCTACTTCATACCCGATATAATTAAGCATCCTTACAATCGATTTTCTAATAACCTTCTGGTCTTCCATAACAAGTATTTTCCCGGAACTTTTAATAACTTGTTTCTGATTTTTTAATTTCTTGTTCTGATCTGATATTGATAAAGCAGGGAGGTAAATAAAAATGGATGTGCCTAAATTTTCATGTGATTTCATTGTTAAGAAACCATCATGTTTTTTAACAATAGAAAAAGAAGTTGTAAGACCAAGTCCTGAACCCTGATCTTTTGTTGTAAAAAACGGATTAAATATTTTAGACTGAATATCTTTAGGTATACCTATACCATTATCTGAAATTGTTATTTTAATATACTTTTTATCTGCTGGAAGTATGGCATCACTGATATTGTTATTTAGATTCTCTGCTTTTATTATAATTTCACCTTTATCTGACATTGCCTGCCTTGCATTTATAATTATATTATTAATAACCTGACTTATCTGATTGTAATCAATACCTACAAGCCATAAATTATCTACAAAATCATATTTGAAATGAATATTTGTTCCTCTTAAATCAAATTTTATTGTTTCTTTAAGAAGATCTGAAATTGATGCAGTTTCTTTTACAGGCATACCGCCAGTTGAAAATGTAAGAAGCTGGTTTGTAAGACCTGTTGTTTTAATAATTTCAGTTCTAATATCATTTAATATACCTTGTAATTCTTCTTTATCATCTAAATAAGCTTCTGCAAGATCTACATTCGATAAGAAAACACTCAAACTGTTATTAAAGTCATGCGCGATTCCTCCAGCAAGTATACCAATAGACTCCAGTTTCTGATTTTTTAATATTTCATTCTCCATTTCTTTCCTAATGCTAATATCTCTTGCAATTGATAATACGGCCTGCTCATCTTTATATATAAAGTTACTGGAATTAATTTCTACAGGAATAATATTACCGGTTCTGGATATCAGTTCGGTTTCATAATTTGATTTTCCATTATGAAAAATTGTTTGAAATTTATTTTCAAGAGATACAGTATTTGATTTATCTATAATAGCTTTGAACTTAAGCTTTAAAAAATCTTCTCTGTTATATTCAAGCCATTTTAATGCAGTTTCATTTATATCAATGAATTTTCCTGACAAACCATCTTCTGTATACATGTGCATAAAAATACAGTCTGTAGCATTATTAAAAGATTCTTTATAAAGTTTTTTTATTTCCTGCGGAGATAACTCATTCTGCTTTTGGAAAGAAATATCATGAACTGTCATAATAATTGCTACTAGTTTTTTATTTTTATTGTAAACATTTATATTGTCCTGTTCTACCCAAATTACACTTTTGTCTTTCTTTAACCAGCGTATTACAATCGGAGCTTTTATGGGCAGTTTATTCTGCTTCATATTTTCAAACAAGGTATAATCGTCCGGATGAATTATATTTTGAAAAAGACTGCTGTTTTTATAAAAATCGTTTTGAGTATATCCGCAGAAGCTTTTTACAGAATTTGTAATGTATTTGATTTTATTATTTTTATAAACATCAAAAATAATAAATAGAAAATTGATATTGTTAAAAAGCAATTTATATTTATTAAGTTTAATATAATTTAAAATAATATAGATAATTAGAAGAATTATAATAGTTATTAAAGTAATAATTAACATAAATAAATCTTTAAGACTATTTTTTAGTCTTTACACTTTTATAAGATGACAAAAAATTAGTATAATTTAATAAAAATATACTTTCAAGATAATAAAATAGTATTTGCAGGATGTAATCAATTTATAAACTTTTTAGGTAAAGCTTTTACTTTTATTTCGTCCTTTATTAGGTGTTTTATTCCTTCTAAAGCAGCAGCAGCAGCAGATGTTGTTGTAGTATAAGGGATTTTTCTCTGTACTGCGGTTATACGAAGTGCTTCATCTCCGTATTGGGCGTGTCTGCCCAAAGGAGTGTTAATTAAAAGGCTGATTTTCCCACTATACATATGGTCTATTACATTCGGATTGCCTTCATGCACTTTAAGGATAACCTCAGGGAAAAGTCCGTTATCAAAAAGGAATTGAGCTGTACCCCTTGTTGCACATATATCAAAACCCAATATGACAAGCTCTTTTACAATTGGTAGAATCGTTTCCCTGTCATTATTATTTACAGAAATAAATATACGGCCTTTTGTGGGAAGCTTTGTACCACTGGAAGCCTGAGCTTTTGCAAATGCTTCACCAAAATCTTCTCCTGTTCCCATAACTTCGCCTGTAGATTTCATTTCAGGGCCGAGTATTGGATCCATCTGGCCAAGTCTTTCGAAAGAAAATACAGCTTCTTTAACTGCCCAATTCATTATACATTTACCTGTTCCGGATAATCCCTGAGACTTAAGGTCTTTTCCTTCCCATATATTTACAGCTGCCCGAACCAGATCTACGCCGGATGCTTTGGAAAGAAACGGAATTGTTCTGGATGCTCTTGGATTAACTTCTAAGATATAAAGAGTTTTATCTTTCACTGCATATTGAATATTTAAAAATCCTGATATTCCTATTTCCAGTGCTATCATTCTTGTTGCATCTTCCATTTCCTTTAAAATAGCAGGGTCTGATTTAAATGGCGGGAATACACATGCGGAATCTCCTGAGTGAATACCTGCAGCTTCAATATGCTGCATAATCCCTGCGATATATACAGTTTTACCGTCAGCTAGCGCATCTAAATCATATTCAAATGCATCTTCTAAAAATTTGTCTACTAGTACAGGCTCTTCTTTGCTTAAATTAATATCTCCAGCAAGAAAATTGTTTAGGTCTTTAGTATCATAGGCAATATACATTTTTCTTCCGCCTATAACAAAAGAAGGCCTTACTAAAACAGGAAATCCGATTTCTTGTGAATATTTTACTGCTTCTTCTTCTGAATAGGCTGTCCTGTTATTAGGCTGTTTAAGATTTAGCCTTGTAATAAGCTCAGAAAATAATTTTCTGTCTTCTGCATCAAAAATGCTTTTTACAGAGGTGCCTACTATATTAGCACCTGCGTTCATAAGCTCTTTCGACATATTTAATGGTGTCTGTCCTCCAAGCTGTACAATAATATCTTTTACCTGCTCCTTGCGCATAACCTCTATTACTGTTTCCGTAACTAATGGTTCCATATAGAGCCTGTCTGAAGTATTAAAGTCTGTTGATACGGTTTCCGGATTTGAATTGATAATAATTGTTTTTACATTCAATTTTCTGTATGCAAAAGATGTAAGAGTACAACAAGTATCAAATTCAAGACCCTGGCCGATCCGGTTCGGACCGCTTGCAAGTATTATTACTGATTTTCCTTCTGATTTTTCACCTTCATCAATTTCTCCGAATGTTGAATAAAAATATGGTGTTTTAGCTTCAAATTCTCCTGCACACGTATCTACAAAATGATATGTTGCAAGAATACCATACTTATTTCTTGTTTCATATACTTCTTCTTCTTTTAAGCCTGATAGCCTGGCTATTCGTTTATCTGACAAGCCATTAGATTTAGCTTTGAGTAATAAAGCAGGAACTATAGCTTCTTTTTCTATTTGGTGTTCAAGTTTAGAGAGGTTTAACATATGGTGTAAAAACCAGGGATCAAAGTTGGTCGTTTTATTTAAATAGTTAAAAGCAGATTCACCTTTTTGCCGTAAAGTTTGATAAATTGCAAAAATACGCATAGGGTGTTGAGTTTCGAGCATTATCTTAAGTTTTTCATCTGTAACGCCATCTATTTCTTCGAGTCCCTGAAATCCAGTTTCTAAAGCACGTATTGCTTTGTTTAATGCTTCATTAAAAGTCCTTCCGATTGCAAGTGTTTCACCAACGGATTTCATCTGTGTTCCGAGAGTTTCATAGCTTAAAGGAAATTTTTCAAGTTCAAATCTGGGTACTTTTACAACACAGTAATCCAGGGCAGGTTCGAATGCAGAAAGAGTACATCCTGTAATTTCATTAAGAATTTCATCCAGCGTATAACCTACTGCAAGCTTTGCGGAACATCTTGCAATTGGGAAACCAGTTGCTTTGCTGGCAAGCGCAGAAGAACGTGATACACGGGGATTCATTTCTATAATAATCATTCTTCCTGTTTTGGGTTCTATTGCAAACTGAACATTAGAACCTCCACAATCTACTCCTACAGCCCGAAGTACTTTTAAAGAAGCTGTTCTCATTATCTGGTATTCCTGATCTGACAAAGTTTGAACAGGTGCTACCGTAATACTGTCTCCGGTATGAATGCCCATCGGATCTATATTTTCGATAGAACAGACAATTACTGCATTATCCATTCTATCACGCATTACTTCCAGCTCGAATTCCTTCCAGCCGATTAATGATTCTTCTATTAAAGCATCACCAACTGGGCTTTCCATTAATGCTTTTTCTGTTAACACTTTTAATTCTTCTTCTGTATATGCTATGCTTCCGCCCTGGCCACCCAGTGTGAAGCTCGGTCTTATGATAAGCGGGAGGCCTACTTCTTTATGAATATCTAAAGCACCTTGTAAGTTTTTTGTAACAACAGAGCGTGGAACATCAAGGCCAATATCAATTGCCAACTGTTTAAATTCTCCACGGTCTTCTGCTTTTCTAATTGCGCTTATATTTGCACCTATTACTTCTACATTATATTTTTCTAAAATACCCATATCATGCAAAAGTAAAGTGAGGTTAAGGCCTGTTTGTCCGCCCATAGTAGGAAGTACCGCATCCGGTTTTTCAATTTTGATAATTTCTTCTACATATTCCGGAAGTAATGGTTCAAGATAAATTTTATCTGCCATTCCAGGCGTTGTCATAACTGTCGCAGGATTAGGATTTATTAATATTACATAGTATCCTTCTTCTTTTAATGCTCGTACAGCCTGAGAACCCGAATAATCAAATTCACATGCCTGGCCAATTACAATAGGGCCTGAGCCTATAATCAGTATTCTATTAATATCTTTTCGTGCAGGCAAATTACACTCCTAAATTTTAAAAATATGCTAATTTACTTTTATATAAGTTCTAAAAAACTCTTAAAAATCCACAAGGAATCTCTTGGCCCAGGTGCTGCTTCCGGATGAAACTGAGCTGTAAGTATTTTTTTAGAAGGTACAGAAATACCTTCTACTGTATTATCATTAATATTTCTAAATCGTACTTTACAATCTTTTGGAAGAGTGGACTCATCTACGGAAAATCCATGGTTCTGGGAAGTAACCTGTACTTTTTTAGTTTCTTCATCTCTAACAGGATTATTAACTCCATGGTGACCGAATTTCATTTTAAAGGTTCTAGCACCAAGTGCAAGAGAAAGGAGCTGGTGGCCAAGGCAGATACCGAATAACGGTTTTTTGCCAATTAGTTCTTTAGTTAAGCTGATAAGATCTGTAAGTACTGCAGGATCGCCAGGGCCGTTAGAAAAAAGTATTCCGTCCTGGTTTAAAGAAAGAAGTTCTTTAGACGATATTTTATTGGAAACAAGTGAAACCTGGCATCCAAGTTCTGTTAATTCGTTTATTATATTTGCTTTAACTCCGCAGTCAACCAGACTGATATGAGGAGAACCACCCTTATTTAATATAAGTGTTTTATTAGAACCCAATTCAGATACAAGGTTTTTTCCTTCCATTTTAGGAAAATTCTGAAGATAGATAAGTGTCTGTTCGAGGTCTTCTTTGCTTAGATTGTGATTTATTCCTTGAAAAGGGCTTGATGGATATTCTTCAAATATTTTTGCATCACTCTCTTTAGAGGGACTTACTATAATTCCTCTTAAACTTCCACTATTTCGTATATGGAGTGTAAGTCTTCTTGTATCAACTTCTGTAATACCACTTGTTTTATACTCTTTCATGAATGAATTAAGCGTTTTTCTATTTTCGTTTATAGGGCCTTCGTAGAGTGACTTTACAACAAGGCCGCATGCTTTAAGTTTTTCATGTTTTTTGCCAGGCCCACCGGGCCCATATTCTGTCCAGTCCTCACTTGTACCGTAATTACCAATGTGCGGATAGGTCATTACAACTAACTGTCCGCTATAGGACGGATCTGTAATTATTTCATGATATCCTGCCATCCCTGTATTAAAAACAACTTCTCCGGCAGCTAATTTATAGAATGATTCATCTTTTCTATCAAGTTCATTAGCTTTTAATGGTGCATGTCCAAAAGCCTTTCCAGAAAAAACGCTTCCATCTTCTAAAATTAAAAAACAAGGTTCCATATTTCTTCCAAATTTATAAGGAATTAGATTCTAAACAGCCTTGCTCTACTGTTTTTAATAAGTTTTACATAATAGCTGCATAAGTACAAATCAAAGGCTCTTATATATAAATTATTAAATCATCCTTAATATGCAAATTTAATATAAAAAAACCGGCAGCTAAATAGCCCCTAGGGGAGTTGAACCCCTCTCTGAAGAATGAGAATCTCCTGTCCTAGCCGATAGACGAAGGGGCCGGATATCTACTTTAACTTCCCGGGGAGGACTTGAACCCCCACACCAAGAACCAGAATCTTGTGTGCTACCAATTACACTACCAGGAAATAATGATTAAGCCAATTTAATATATAGCATTTGTTTTGTCAATATTTTTGGTATTTTATATACAATCTTATAAACGATTTATTCCAGAGTAAAAGTGAATATTGTCGATGTAGGCTAATTTTTCCAGATTAATATCTTATAGCAATAAAAATTTTTGAGCCTTTCTTTTCAACTCTAAGGATTTCTCCTTTGTAATCCGTACTGTTATTGTCTGATCCGATTTTAATTGATACTTTTTTAGAAGCGTATTTTTTTTTCAAATCAATATTTTTATTGTTAATTACCTGAAGAAGAGCACCGCCACCACTGGAGAAATTGATAGCTCTGCATGGGATTTCTTCTTTATTAATTGTAATTATAATATCAGCATCAATGGTATTTCTAGGCCAATACCTTGGTTTCATTTATTTTTCCTTAAAACATTAAATAATAAAATATATTATATCATAAAATATTTTATTATTTAATTAATTATCGTCAAAATATATTTAATGGTATAGATAATATTAGATATTAACAATAATGCTTGTATAGGCCTTTAGTACGGCAATACTAATGGCTTTGCTTGGTGATTCTATATTCACAAAATAATCAAAATAATGTAATACCAATTTCAAGGTTTGTAACACTAAATATATCCATAAATTTAAAAAATATTATTGATTAATCCTATATAGCACTATATAATCCTATATAGCACTATATAATAGTATATAGAGTTATATAAGGTATAATATAATATTTTTGGGGATTGATATCGCAACAATTGAATTAAGAAATATATCAAAAACTTATAATAAAGAGATCGCTGTTACAAGGCATAAAGTAATTAGTAATTTAGATCTAATAATACCAGATTCTAAAATTGTTGTAATTCTCGGACCTACCGGCTGCGGTAAAACTACAATTCTTAATATTATTTCCGGATTAACAGAACCCGATTCGGGACAGGTTATGTATGATGGTATAAATAAAATTAATATTCCTGCCGGAGAGCGGAATATCGGAATGGTTTTTCAAAACTTTGCATTATATCCTAATCATACTGTTCGAACAAATATTATGTCATATTTCTTTTTTAGGAAAAAATCAACCGAACTGGCAGAGGATGCAAAAGAAAAGTATGAAAGAACAAGTAAACTGATGGGTGTGGATATTAAGCACCTTTTAAGCAGGAAACCTCCAAATTTATCCGGAGGTGAAAAGCAAAAAGTTGCAATAGCAAGGTGCATTACAAGAAATCCTGATATTTTTCTATTAGATGAACCGTTTTCTAATCTGGATCAGCAGACAAGATATGATTATAGAACAAAATTAAAACAACTGTTAAAGCATTTTAATATTACAACCGTCTATGTAACACATGACCAGCTGGAGGCTGCGTTTTTTGCAGATTTGATAGTTGTAATGAATAAAAGCGGTGATATTGTTCAGGTAGGGCCACTAACAGAACTGTATGACTATCCTAAAAATAAATTCGTTGCAAGTTTTTTAAATCTATATTCAGAAATACCAGCTATTAATTTTCTTGATGGAGAAATTGTATCTAATAATCTAATAGACAGGTATATTGGCATCCGACCGGATGATTTTAATGTAAGTAATAAATATATTGAAAACTCAATACAGGGCAGGGTAATAGATGTTTATCACATGATTACAAAATCTAACACAATATTGCAAATTGACCTTAATGCTGAGTATTGTAATCCTGAAATTAACTCAGAAATATTTTATGTTCAGATTCCATTAAATAAGAAAATAATTGTAAATCAATATTTATGGTTAGCATTTATAAAATATTATGTTTTTGATAAATATACTGATTCGAGAATCGGTACAGAAGTACAGGATTAGGAGAACGGAGGATTTATTGAGTTTTAATGACCGCTCATTAACAATAAAGGATGTTAGTAAATTTTTAAGTATCTCCACACAGATGGTTCACATTCTAATAAAGGATGGAAGGCTAAAGGCATTTAAAATTGGAAGTGCAATTAGAATCCTTTATTCAGATATGATGGAATTTATTGATTTACAAAAAGATGATTTTGAAAAAACAAATATAGGATTTATAAATAAAGATGATGAAATATTTGTTGTTGATAAGCTAACCTACAATATTGGAGAATTTATTCTTAATGATATTAGTTTTACTGTTCCCCGAAGAAAGTCCCTTTGTATTTTAGGGTCATCCGGATCAGGAAAAACAGCTTTATTAAAGTCTATTGCAGGATTAAATGATATAAGCTCCGGCCGGATATTTAATGGAACTAAAAGGATAGATGAACTTAATTTAAAAGATAGAAATGTTGGTTTTGTTTTTGAGAATTATGCATTATTTAAAAATCTTAATGCTCATGATAATATAGGCTTTCCTTTATCTGTTAAAAGGAAAAAGAAGGATTTTATCAATAAGGAAATATTAAAAATCGCTGATGAATTAAATATTAACGAAAAATATCTTGAAAAACATATAAATGAACTGCCCGAAGGTATAAAACAACTTGTATCAATCGGCAGGGAGAAGATACATGCTTTTGATCTTTTATTAATGGATGAACCTTTAAGTAAATTGGATAGGAATATTAAGGACTCATTGTGTCATTTAATAAAGAGGCTTGTTACACATTTAGAAAAAACAACAATAATTAGTTTAAATGATCCGGATCTTGCTCTTGTTTTAGGTGATTACATACTGGTATTGAATAATGGAGAGCTTATTCAACTTGGGGAAGCATTACAGGTTTACAATGAGCCTGCAAGTCCGCTGGTTATGGAATTAACTTCCCGTCTTGGAATAAATGTGCTTGATGTAACCGTAAAAAATAATACAGTTGATGCATATTCTCATAAATTGAGTTTACAGGATGGAGATTATTGTATGTACTTCCGGCCTGATAATGTATCCTTATCAGATAATGGAATTTCTGCAGAAATTAAAGACGTAAGATTCTTTGATAGTAATAAAAGTTTATATACATGCAACACTTTAGATAAAAAAGAAATAAAATTATTATTGCAAAACGATATACAAGAAAAGTTCAAATTTATTCCGGAAAAACCAGCTTTTTTTAAAAAAGTTTAAATAAGTCTGCTTAGCTGCTCTTTTATATATTCTGATTTTTCCTTTAATTCAATTTTTCCTGTTTTAAGGAATAGGCAATTTGGCTGTTTGCTGTTTAAATATACTCTTCCTCCGCTTTCTGTAAGTAGCCGCATAATATTATCTGTGGATATTTTAGAGACTTTTGCGAATTCAACAGTGACTATGCCATCCCGTTCTTTTAATGAATTTATAAATAATTTTTTGCATATTATTCTTATTTCCGAAATAGAAATTATACTCATCACTTCGTCCGGAACATGTCCAAACTGGTCTTTAAGTTTAAAGTAAATTTTATCATGATCCTCATCTGTAGTAATTGATGCAATCTGCTTATAAACTTCCATTTTAGTCATGGGATCTTTTATATAAGAATCAGGAATATATCCGGTATAAACCAGTTCCAGATAAACATCCGGCGCGATATCTTCTTTTTCGTCTCTTAATTCTTTGACAGCTACATCAAGCAGCCTGATATACATATCATAGCCTACAGCAAGTATATCTCCAGTCTGTTCTCTGCCAAGCATGTTTCCCGCACCTCTTATTTCCAGATCTTTTAGTGCAATCTTAAATCCGGAGCCCAGTTCTGTAAAATCTGAAATAATTCTAAGACGTTTCATAGCAAGTTCGGATAATGCTCTG
>SDBV01003784.1_pt1 | contig 22042 bp, 14 predicted proteins | sample 2277081 | NCBI WGS metagenome assembly SDBV01 (sample SAMN10402039, study PRJNA504765) | marine sediment metagenome | isolation source: marine sediment core GS10_PC15, 223 cmbsf | place: Arctic Ocean: Southern Knipovich Ridge | collected 2010 | reverse complement strand
CTTGTCGATCCCCATCCCGAAGGCGTTGGTCGCGACCATGACGCGGACTCGGCCGTCCAAGAACTGCTCGAGGAGTTCTGTACGATCCTTGGACGGCAACCCGGCATGATACGGCGCGGCCCGGAATCCCCAACGCAGGAGAACGGCCGCCACTCCGTCGGTGTGGTTTCTCGTTGGAACATACACGATGGCTGTTTCCGGATGCCGCTTGAGCAACGCGGCTGCTTCGCGCAAACGCGCGATCTGATTTGTAGCACGAGCCACGCTGAAGTGGAGGTTGGGCCGGTCGAAAGAGTTGAGGGCCACCACGGGCCGATGCATCCGGAGGAGGCGAATGATGTCGGTGCGAGTCATAGGCGTGGCGGACGCGGTGAGCGCGATGGTCGGCGGACGCCCCAGCGCGATCCGATGTTTGCCCAAAGCCCGGTAATGAGGCCGAAAGTCGTGACCCCACTCGCTGATACAGTGTGCCTCATCGATGGCAAGGAGTGGGGTTGGCGCATCCGGTTTGCGGTCGATCAGGTGGGCCATTCTCTCCGGTGCCACGTACAGCAACTTCAGCCGTCCCTCGGTGTATGCGTTCCACACCTCGCGTTGCTCTTTTGGCTCTTGAGAACTGCTCAGATACTCCGCCGCAACTCCGCGACGTTGCAGTGCAGCCACCTGATCTTGCATGAGTGAAATCAAGGGGGAGACGACGATAGTTGTGCCCGGAAGCACGAGGGCCGGCACTTGAAAGCAGAGGGATTTCCCCCCGCCGGTGGGCAGCACTGCCAGCACATCCCTCCCGCGCAGCGCGCCGAGTATCACGCGTCGCTGGGCCCAGCGGAAGTCGTCATACGACCACACCCGAGACAGCTCTCTGCGCGCCGCGGAGAGTGAACGTTCAACGGTACACACGGCACAACGATGACCACGCGCCGCGGTTGGTGCTGTACCGAAGCATTGCAGCAGGGACCAGATCAACGCCCCCTATAGCGGTATTGCCGTCGTGCTTGCGCCTCTCTGGCCAACTTGTTCCGCCGCTACCCAACTCCCGCTCTATTGTGTAACGGTCAGCGAGAGACGCACCCCCAAAGGTTCCATTCTTTCACTAGCGTGGGTGCCCTGCCCCGTCGGCTGGAGGTGCGTTACACACCGGGTCGAGAATGCGCGAGGTGTTTTTCCCAAAGGGGGCCAAGGAATTGAACGGGCATTCATTGGCCGTCCACCGTCCTCAGCCGTACCTTCTGAGCCATATTGAGCATCTGAGAAATAGCGCGCCTCCAGACCAGCCAACTCAAACCAGAGGCTCGCATGACGCAAGACCGAGCCGCAATGCTCGATGGAAGCCGGCAGCAAGCGCGGCGCCTGCAGCCACATCAAACTGCGAACGTGTTTATAAGTCAGATACGCGGTGTTTGTGGTGAGTTGTGATGCGGTCAACGTCATTGTAGAGGACAACCCGGGGACGCCGTGGTCGGGAACCAGACCTAGTTGCCCACAAGTGGAGCGTCGGTTAGGGTATCCCGGTACCGATCGGCGTTTTGGTGACCGAACCTCCCCAATGTCCGTCCCCCGAGGCACCGCCATTGCCGTCTTGTTCGGGCTCTGCCTGCTCGGCTGCGGCGATCCGGCCAGACCGCCCGTGTGGGGAGGATCGACGACGACGCGGCCAACCCTCAACCCCACGTATCGGGCGAGCGGCCACGCCGCGGCGGGAGACGTGGCCGTCCACCTGTTCGAATGGAAGTGGACAGACATCACCACGGAGTGCGAGCAGGTGCTCGGGCCCGCCGGGTTCGCGGCCGTGCAGGTCTCGCCGCCGCAGGAGCACAGCATCGTCCCGAGCCGCGACTGGAGCCAGCGCTACCAGCCCGTGAGCTACAGCCTCGCGCGCAGCCGCTCCGGAACCGAGGCCGAGTTCACGGACATGGTGAACCGATGCGGGGCGGTGGGCGTCGGCATCATCGTGGACGCCGTGATCAACCACATGACCAACTACCCGAGCCCCGGCGTGGGGAGCGCCGGCACGGCCTACACCAAATACGAGTACCCGGGCCTGTACACGCCGAGCGATTTCCACGTGCCCTGCGCGCTGAACGACTACCAGAGTGCCGCCAACGTGCAGGAGTGCGAGCTGTTCTCGCTGCCGGACCTCCATACGGGACTCGAATCGGTGCGGCAGAAGATCACCGACTACCTGATCATGCTGGCCCGCCTGGGCGTCGCGGGGTTCCGCATCGACGCGGCCAAGCACATCCAGCAGGTGGAGCTCGACGACATCATCGACCGGGTCAACCTGACGCTCGCCGCCGAGGGGCTACCGCCGCCGTACGTCTACCTCGAGATCAGCTCGGGATACGGCGAGGCGCTGTCACCGAGCGACTTCTACGGCGTGGGGTACGGCTCGGGGGGCGCCGCCGACATCACGGAGCTTATCTTCACCGGCGTCGGCGACAAGTTCCGGCACGTGGGCGGCCAGTACATCGCCCAGCTCAACCCCAACGGCACGGAAGGGAACCGGTTCTCCGAGGCGGCGTGGGGCCTGCTGCCGTCCAACAAGGCCATGGTCTTCCTGCAGAACCACGACACGCAGCACCAGTGCGGGCTCGGATACGGCGACGGCGACGTGTTCCGCCTCGCGAACGTGTGGATGCTCGCGCAGCCCTACGGCTACCCCTCGATCCTGTCGAGCTACGCGTTCAGCTGCCCGGCACAGAACTCGATGGGCCCTCCGTCGGATGCCGAGGGGAACACCTACGACGTGAGCTGTGCGGCGAGCCTTGAGACGGCGACCGTCGGCGAGTGGGTGTGCGAACACCGCGACCCCGTCATCGCCGAGATGGTCGGATTCCGCCGTGCGGTGGTGGGGACCGGAGTCAACGACTGGTGGGACAACGGCGCGAACGCCATCGCCTTCTCACGAGGAGACCGGGGGTTCGTGGCGATCAACATGGAGGACACCACGGTTGTGGTGGATGTGGCGTCGCCTCTCCTGCCGGGCACGTATTGTGACGCACTCACGGGAGGCCCCACGGGTGGGACCTGCATCGGGCGGAGCATCGTCGTCGGCTCGAACGGCCGCGTGCAACTGGATCTCGAGGCCGGCAAGGCCGTCGCGATCCACGTGGGTACCCGCGTATGATCCGGGTCGTGCCACGGAGTACTCGTTCATGGATGAACTGAAAGCTCTCCAGTCCCTCGCGGAAGTGATGGGTGTCCACACCCACTACACGGACGGTCTGGGCAGGCCCGTTACCGTGGCCCCCGAAACGCTGCTGCGCGTCTGCGCCGCGCTCGGCGCCCCCGTTGCCCGCCCCAGTGACGCCGCCGAGGCATTGCGGGCCTACGACGCGACTAAGAACACCGGACTGCTTCCGCCCGTCATCGTCGCCTGGGACGGAGCCTTCCCTCCCATCGCAATTTCGAGGGACGACACCGTCCACGCGGAACTCCTTCTCGAAGACGGCGACCTCGCCCCGCTCGCGATCAGCGGGGCCGAGCTTCGAGCGACGCAACCCCTTCCCTTCGGCCACCACCGCCTGACGGTCGAGACCTCGGGCGGAACCGAGACGAGCACCGTCATCGCCGCTCCGGAGCACGCATGGCGACACCCCGACTCGGGACGGAGCTGGGGGCTGGGGACGCACCTCGCGGCGTTGCGGTCGGCCCGCAGCCGCTCATTCGGTGACCTCAGGGACCTCGAAGCCTTGTGTCGCTGGGTGGGTTCCCGGAACGGCAACCTGGTCACGATGCTGCCGCTGCTCCCGACGTTCAACAAGCCACCCACGGAGCCCAGCCCGTATTCCCCGGTGAGCCGGCTGTTCTGGTCCGAGCTGGTTCTCGACCTCGGCGACGCCCACCGCGCGGCGGAGCCGGCCGGACTGCTTGACGTGACCCGGGCAGACGCGGAGGTGCGAGCCGCTCTCGACGGTCTGCCCGCGCCGGACCCGTCACTGCTCGATGACGAGTTGATCCGCTACGCCCAGTTTCGCGGTGCCCAGGCCAAGCTCGGCCGGAACTGGCGGAAGTGGCCCGAGGGCCCCCGGGGCGGCAAGCTGGGTCCCGCCGACATCGATCCCGATGAGGAGCGGTTTCACCTCGTCGCCCAGACGCGTGCGCGCGACCAGCTCAGTGACCTCCAGAACCGCCTTGACGCGGCCGGCGTGCGCCTGGGCCTGGATCTGGCCGTGGGCGTGCACCCCGATGGCTACGACCCGTGGTCCCGCGGCCGGCTCTTCGCCGAGGGGATGTCCGTTGGCGCGCCGCCCGACCGGGGCTTTCCCGGTGGACAGGACTGGGGGTTCTCGCCGGTGCACCCCGAGGCGTCACGCATCGAAGGACACCGGTATCTGGCCGCCGGCATCGCCCATCAGGCGGCCATCTCGGGCGTGCTGCGTGTCGATCACGTCATGGCCGTCACCCGGCTCTACTGGATTCCCCACGGGTTCGGGAAGCACGAAGGGACCTACGTCTCGTACCCCTGTGAGGAACTCTTTGCAATCATGACCCTCGAGTCGCAGCGGAACCGGTGTGAGGTGGTGGGCGAGAACCTCGGCACGGTGCCCCCGGAGATCGACGAAGCGCTGCCGCGCCATCGGATCTGGGGCATGTTCCTGGCCCAATTCGAGGCGGCGGACGCGGAAGAGGTGCCCGCTCCCCCCACCGGTGACGTCGTGGCCCTCATCGGCACCCACGACACGCCAACCCTCGCCGGGTGGCTCGCCGGAGTCGACATTGACGAACGTGCCCGCGTCGGACTGCTCGACGAAGCCGCCGTCCCCGCCGAACGCCAGGCCCGGGCCGAAGCGGCGCAGCGGCTCGCGACGGTGCTGGGCGGCAGCGTGCGCGAGCCCCGGGCGCTCCTCGAGCAACTCCTGGATTGGCTCGGACGGTCCCCCAGCCCTCTCGTCATCCCGTGGCTCGAAGATCTGTGGCTCGAGGATCGGCAGGTGAACCTTCCGGGAACGCGCTCCTCGGAACGCCCGAACTGGCAGCGCCCCATGGGGAGGCTGCTCGACGAGATCTTCACCGACCCAGAGGTCGACGGGCTGATCCGTCGCCTCCACCGGGCTCGGAATCCCCAGTCAGCCAAGAGGTGATTCGAACATGACGACCACGATCCGTGCAGGGGCGCTCATGGGCCTCGGCGCATTCTTCTTTTCCGCGTGCAGCGGCGAAGGCCGGGACATCGAGTCGGCCAAGGCCGCGGATCCGGCGGTGTTCTGGAACAGCGCCACAGTCTACTTCCTCCTCACCGATCGCTTCGAGAACGGTGATCCCACCAATGACCTCGCTCTCGGTCGTGCGCAGGACGGAGCGGTGCTGCGCAGCTTCCAGGGCGGGGATCTCGCCGGTGTGCTCCGGAAGTTGAAGGAGGGGTACTTCGATGCCCTGGGAATCGACGCCATCTGGATAACGCCCTTCGTGGAGCAGATCCATGGGAGCGTCGACGAGGGGACCGGGAAGACCTACGGATTCCACGGCTACTGGGCCCGTGACTGGACCGCGGTGGATCCGGCGCTGGGGACCGAGGACGACCTGCGCGCGCTGGTGGATGCGGCCCACGAGCGCGGCATCCGCGTGCTCATGGACGCCGTGCTCAACCACACGGGTCCGGTGACGCCTCAGGATCCCCAGTGGCCCGATGACTGGGTTCGCACCACTCCCCGGTGCGTCTACCGGGACTACACCACCACGGTGGACTGCACGCTGGTGGACAACCTCCCTGACATCCTCACGAGCCGGGACGAACCCGTCGAGCTCCCGCAACCGCTGATCGAGAAGTGGGAGCGGGAAGGCCGTCTGGATCGGGAGTTGGCCGAGCTCGATGCCTTCTTCGCACGCACCGGTTACCCGCGGGCGCCGCGATACTACATCATGAAGTGGCTCACCGACTGGGTGCGCGAGTTCGGGTTCGACGGCTACCGGATGGACACAGCCAAACACATCGAAGAGGCGGCCAGCGCCGAACTGAAGCGGGAGGCCGAGCAGGCCTTCGCGGATTGGCGGGCGGCCCATCCGGGCAAGGTCCTGGGCGACCTTCCCTTCTACATGATGGGCGAGGTCTACAGCTACGAGCTGAACCACGGGCGGGACTTCGACTTCGGCGACCGGACCGTGGACTTCTTCGCCTACGGTTACGACGGCCTCATCAACTTTGGCTTCAAGCGGGAGGCCGCCGGGTCCCTGGACGAGCTACACTCGCGGTATGCCTCGGCGCTCCATGAGGGAGAGCTCCGCGGGCTCGCCATCCTCAACTACGTCAGCTCCCACGACGACGGGTCGCCGTACGACCCGACCCGCGAGGATCCGTTCGGCGCCGGGACTCGGCTCCTCCTCGCTCCGGGCGGAGCGCAGATCTACTACGGGGACGAGCTGGCCCGACCCCTAAGTGTGGAAGGTGCCCAGGGCGATGCCAACCTCCGCTCCGTCATGAACTGGGAAGACTTGGAGGGCGGGGGCTCAACGCCCGCGATCCTGAAACACTGGCAGAAGCTCGGCCGCTTCCGCCACGCCCACCCGGCCATAGGCGCGGGCGAGCATCGTACGCTCCAGGCGGAGCCGTATATCTTCAGCCGCACGCTCGAGACGGGGGCGCTTTCCGATCACGTGCTCGTGGCGATGGACCAGGGGGAGGGTTCCAAGACGATCCCGGTCTTCGGCGTATTTCCCGACGGCACCCAGCTGGTGGATTCCTACTCGGGGGAGGCGGGCACGGTCACGAACGGGGAAGTCTCGCTGGTGACGGAATCGGGTCTCGTTCTACTGAGCGAGCGGAACTGAGTCATGACCGTGTTTCGTCCAATTCCCCATGGCGCGCCCCTGGTCGTGGCTTGCCTGCTCATGGCCCACGGCGCGAGTGCCCAGCAGGAAGAGCCCGAGACACGGTTCCGGGCCGAGATCCACGGGCCCAGCGCAATCCGATTCACCCTCACCGGCGTCGAGCGGCCCTCCGGTACCACCGCCTATCGCCTGACGGACGGCCAGGGCCGGGAGATTCCCGTCGCGGAGGTGTTGCCGAACACCGGGTCGGAGTCCCTCGTGGTACCGGGGATCGCGCTGGATCCCTTGCGGGTGCACTACTTGGAGATCCCGGGACTGGGCCTCCGAACCGTGGTCCGGCGGGATCCGCTCTTCCGCAACCTCTACTCGTCCAAGACCCTGGGTGCTGCGGTTTCGGACGACGGCAGCGAAACCACGTTCCGCATCTTCTCCCCGCGTGCGTACGGCGTGCGGCTCTACCTCTATCGTGACAAGGACGACCCGCCCGATGCGGCCCTGCGCGTGGTGGAGATGGCGCAGGACGCGGACGGTGTGTGGGAAGCCACCGTTGCGGGCGATCTCCACCGCACCTGGTACGACTTCACGGTGCACGGTCCGGCGGATCCCGGGAACTGGTTCTACGAGACCCACCCGGTCCACATCTCGGATCCCTACGCCCTGGTAAACGACGACGCCCTGGGCAAGTCACGCGTCTGGCGGGACGGTCCGCCGCCTCCCCCCGTGGCGGGCGGTCGGCCGCCAATGGAAGACGTGGTGGCCTACGAGGTGCACGTCCAGGACTTCACCGACCTCCTGCCCGTGGGGGACGCGGAGATCGGGACGTTGCCCGCCATGGCCCGCACGGGGCTGGTGAACGCGCACAGTGAGCCCATCGGCTTCGACTACCTCGTGGACCTGGGGGTGAATGTGGTCCACCTCATGCCGGTGCAGGAGTACCTCCACTACCCCGACGCCGATTGGCAAACCGCGTTCGCCAACGATTCTTTCGCGCAGGCGATGGGAATCGACCGGGAGAACTACCAGTGGGGGTACCGCACGACCCACGCCTTTGCCGTGGAGAGCCGCTTTCGCTCGCGCGACGCGGAACCCGGTGCCGAACGGGAGCAGTTCAAAGCGCTCGTCCGCGCGTTCCACGAGCGGGGCATCGCAGTCATCATCGATGTCGTGCCGAACCACACCGGCGAGAACATGGACGACCGGCACCTGCTCCTGAACTTCAACGTCCTGGATCTGCCCTACCACTTCCGCACCAGCGATGACCTCGAGCATATCGGTCCCTTTGGGAACGAGGTGAAGTCGGAGGAGCGGCCCATGGTGCAGCGCTGGATTGTCGACCAGCTCAGGCACTGGGTAGAAGAGTTGGGGGTGGACGGCTTCCGCATCGACCTTGCGGGACAGGTGGACGAGCAGACGCTGCTTCGCGTCAAGCGGGAGCTACCGCAGGACCTCATCATCTACGGGGAGGCTTGGATCGCTCCCAGTGATCCGGACGTCCGGGCGAACCCCGATTGGAGTTGGTACAAGGCCGACGCGCCGATCACGTTCTTCCAAGACGACGCCCGCAACGCCTTCAAGGGGAGCCCGTTCGACGTGAACGACCGGGGATGGGCCGGCGGGAACGGAGGCGCCCGGGACGCGACCATGCGCGCGCTTACCAACCACTATGACGAGGAGCCGCGCACCACGAACGGGATTTCCTACCTGGACATCCACGACAACTGGGCCCTGGCCGATCGGTACGCCTTACACAACCACAACGGGCTGGGTGGCGTCGAACTCGGCGCCGTGCGCATCGCAGCCGGGCTTCTGCTCACTTCGGCCGGGCCCGTGGTGATCCACGGGGGCACCGAGATGCTGCGGTCCAAAGGGCTGGCGCCCGATGCAGAATTCGAGGTGGAGGTGGGCGGCCGACCCATCCGGTTCAAGGGCCGGGATGACACCTACAACGTGCGGGCTCCGAACCGCTTTCTCTGGGACAGCCTGGCCCCAGGCTCTGACCAGGCAGCCATGCGGGACTACTGGCGGGGACTGCTGGCGTTGCGCATGTCCGAGTACGGCCGGGTCTTCCGCGTCGCAGACACACCGGAGGGGCATTACCGATGGATCATGACGGGTGACAGCACCCTCCTGGGGTACGTGGTCGGCGAGCAGGTCCTGGTCCTAGCCAACAGCGGCACACAACAGGGTGTGTTCCGGTTCGATCTTGCCGAAGGTGCCTGGCGACAGGTGGGCGATCGGGAGCGGGTGGACCTGGACGGCATTGAAGGTGAGTACGCGCGGCTACGGGGTAGGACGCAGGAGGTGCGGGTGCCGGCGGGCGCGTTCCTGGTGTGGGTGAAGGACTGATCTCCGAGCGCGTCCGCACCTGCGTGGACCGAAGGCGCTATGCTGCCGTGGGCGGCGGCGGTGGCTGCTCACCCCGCATCGAGGGGACGTAGAAGTCGTTGGCGTAGCGGGTAACCATCGTGCGTGCCGTGAACCCTCCGAGCGTTTCCTTGAGCGCGTGGCGCATGGTCTGCACCCACTGGTCGGGGACGCCCCGTTCGTCGCGCTCGAAGAAGGCCGGGACGATCTCCGTCTGCAGCAGGTCGTAGACGCACCCTGCGTCGTGCGCGTCGATTCCCTCCTCGGGACCGCGCGGGATGCACCAGCCGTTCTTCGCGTTGTACCCTTCCGCCCACCACCCGTCCATCGTCCCGAGCTGCGGCACGGCGTTGAGACCCGCCTTCATGCCGCTCGTGCCGCATGCCTCGAGGGGGACGCGGGGGAGGTTCAGCCAGAGGTCCACTCCCTGCACCAGCCGATGGGCGAGGTGCATGTCGTAGTTCTCCAGAAACGCGATCCGTCCTTCGAAGGAGGGGTCGTTCGTGAACTGGTAGACACGCTGGATGATCCGCTTGGCGCCTTCGTCAGCGGGGTGGGCTTTGCCGGAGAACACGAGCTGTACGGGTCGCCGAGGATCGGTGACCAATTCCCGGAGACGGTCGGGGTCAGAGAAGATTAGATCGGCCCGCTTGTAGGTGGCGAACCGTCGAGCGAAGCCGATCGTGAGGGCCTCCGGGCTGAGGAGTGTACCGGCTGCCGCCAGGTGACTGGAATCCTTCCGGCGGCCATGCAAGCGGCATCGCGCTTCCTCACAGATGTGTTCCAGCAGCTGGCTCTTGAGTCGGAGGTGCACATGCCACAGCGCCTCCGCGTCGATCGCCAGAACGCGCTCGAGGAGTGCCGCGTCCTCGAGCCGCGAGCCCCAGTGGGGACCGAGTTCGCGGTCCAGCAGGTCCATCACCGGATTGGCCATCCACGTCGCCAAATGGACGCCGTTCGTGACATGGCCGACGGGGATCCGCTCCAACTCATGCTCGGGCCAGAGCACCTGCCAGATCCGGCGCGTCTCCTGACCGTGCAGTTGTGACACCCCGTTCACCCGCCCGGCCAGCCGAATGCAGGTGGCCGTCATGTGGTAGGCGCCGTGGTCATGCTCGGGGTGGCGTCCGAAGGATGAGAACGTCTCCGCGTCAAACTCGCCGCCGTCGAGGTATCCGGCAATGCACTGGGCAACCTGATCCCCGGCGAAGACGTCGTGGCCGGCCGGGACGGGCGTATGGGTCGTGAACGTGCTCGAGGCCCGTACCTGGGCCACCGCCTCGCTCAGGGTTCGGCCCTGTGCCACTAGCTCTCGCGCTCGCTCCACAAGCATGAAGGCCGCGTGCCCCTCGTTGGCGTGCCAGACGGCGGGCTCGATGCCGAGCTTGCGCAGCAGACGCACGCCGCCCACACCAAGCACCCATTCCTGGCGGATCCGCTGTTCGGGTCCACCTGAGTAGAGCCGGAACGTGAGGTCGCGGTCTTTCGGGTCGTTGACCTCCAGATTCGTATCGAGGAGGTACAAGGGGACCGAACCGACCATGATTCGCCACGCCCCGATGTGCACGGTGCGCCCGGACAGTGGGATGGTGACCACGTGCGGGGTGCCGGACTCGTCCCGGACCGGGGTCACGGGAGTGGTCGTGGGATCCAGCGGATCGTCGACGTCCTCCTGCCACCCGTCGAGCCGAATCTGCTGGTCGAAGAACCCCTTCGTGTACAGCAAGCCGACGCCCACGAGCGGTATCCCTAGATCCGACGAGGCCTTGCAATGGTCGCCGGCCAGCACCCCCAGGCCGCCCGAGTAGATCGGCACCGAGTTGTGCAACCCGAACTCCGCACAGAAGTACGCGACCGGACGGTTGGCAAGTTCGGGGTAGGCCGTGCGGAACCAGGTCCCCTCGGCCGCAAGGGCATGCTCGAGCTGGTTCCGGACGCGATCAAACTGCTGGAGGAACTCCTCGTCCCCCGCCAGGTCGGTGAGCCTGGACGGATCGACGCGCTGCAACAGCGCGATCGGGTTGTGCCTTGTCCGACGCCATAGCGACTTGTCGATCGAGTGGAACAGATTCCGCGCATCGCGGCTCCAGCACCACCACAGATTCGTGGCAAGCGTGGCTAGCTCGCCGAGCCGTTCCGGCAGATGGGGGATTTGTGGCTCTGACGCGGTCATGGGCGCGGAAGGTACTTGGGCACAATACCAATCGCCAGATGGTGTGCAATGGCACCTCATGTAGGAGAAATGAAGATGCAGGTTGGGATCGTTCGCTTCGGCCGACGCTGCAGATACTCCTCACCTCTCACCCAAACATCGACAGCACCCAGGTCAACTGAAGGATCAGGATGATCGTCACGATGACGAACAGAATCCCCCTCCAATGGCGATCGAGGAATGTGTCCGCTTGTGAGGTGAGAGGATCCACCTGACCGGGATTCTTGTACCGGTCGCCCCAGTTCTGCAGTCTTGCAGCCGCGTGCTGCTGCCGTGCCGATTTCGTCTTGTCATCTTCCGTGATTTGTTCCACCGCGTGTCTGATGCCTGCCACCACAGGAAAGCCGCAGTTGGGACACGCCGATGCCATATCCGACACCGGGCGATCGCACTCCGGACAGGGGATGAGTGTCATGGGTTCACTCTTTGCTCAAGAACCGTGCGACGGCTTCTTTGAAACTCGGCGTGCTGCGGGCTATGGCGTTCACCTTGGAGCCGAGTTTGACGGCTTCGGGAAACGACCGGCCGTCCAATTCGTACAACTGCTTCTTGATTAGGGCAAGGGTCGTCGAACCCGCACAGGCCAGCTGCTCGATAACGCCAGCCACGTCCGCTTCGAAACTCGCTGACGGCATCACACGTGATATCAACCCTATGGCCAGCGCCTCGGAAGCCGGGAGCATGCGTCCGGTAGCGACCAGGTCGAACGCCACCTTTTCCCCGACCGCACGCGTGAGCATGGCCATGACCATGGCGGGCACGAAGCCACGCTGGACCTCGGGATATCCGAACACGGCGTCTTCCCGGGCCAGGACCATGTCGCAGGCGGTGGCCAATCCGCATCCGCCTGCCAACGCCCTACCATGCACCACGGCAACCACCGGCTTGGGAAGATCCCGCATGTGGATGAACACGTCGCCGAACCGGGCCGCATCGGCGGCGTTTTCCTCCGGCGTCCGGTCGGCCGACGCGAGCAACTCGGCCAGATCGGCTCCTGCGCAGAAGTCCTTCCCCGCCCCACGAACCACCACCACGTTGACAGTCGAATCCAGATCCGCGTTTTCGAGTTCCCTCAGCAACGCGTCGATCATTGGAGTGTCGATGGCGTTGCGCTTGTCCGGCCGGTTCAGCCGTAGCGTGAGCACGCCGTTCTCGCCTAGGTGACGGACAAGCCTGTCAGACACGCAAACTCCGTGGTACGTCGATTTCCATTCTCAAAAGAGCCGTCGAAAACACTTTGCCCTGGGCGTCTGTCTTCAGAGATAGAGTACCACCACCACCCAACGCACCATGCAGTAGAAAATTCAAGGCCCGGAGTTTGGGCAGCTCGAAACGTTCCACACCACCCTGTATCACACCGCGAAAGTGCTTGGCAACCCGGGCTGCCGTGACTTGTTGCTCCAACAGCGGGTAGTACTCGGCCTTCAACGCAATGAGTCCCACGTTCGCGGTGTCTCCCTTGTCCCCACTGCGGGCGTGCGCCAGCTCGAGCAGCCGTACCTTCTTGGTTGCCGTGCGCTTCTTCACCTTGTGTGATTTCTTCTTCGGCATCGCTTCGATGACTAGAGCCTACGCCTCGAGAATCTCAACCTTCGGGCAGACCTCAGATTTCGGGATCAGAGCGGGCCAATAGGCCACGATTTCCTCGACCTTCGGCCGACCGCCGGCAAAGCCGGTGACGCCAGGCGGGCCGTTGAGGATGAGAGGTGCGATTTCTCTGGAGAAGCGTTCCACGGGGGTCCGCTGACGCCCTCGCACCCCGATGCGAAGCTGCACCTCGGATATGTCCGGATCCGGCTCACCGGCGAGCCGGCCGTGGGTCGCGTCCACTCCGATGATTTCAGTAATCGTCTCCTCGAAATCCAAGCCCAAACGATCGAGGCGTGCGCGGATGATCCTGTCGGCCGCGCGCGCTTTCTTGACGGCATCGGGCCATGCATATACCAAGGTCCCGATCGCCTTGTAGCCATACGAATAGGAGATCGACACCTTGAGCAAATCCGTTGCCGGCCGGCCGCGTACCCCGGAAATCTCAACCCGATCCTTGCCGTTCTTCTTCAAGGAGATGGTCGTGAAATCCGCGATGCAGTCCGGCGTGATGTAGTCTGTGGGGTCGCCCATTTCGTACAACAGCTGTTCCGTGACGCTCTGCACGGACACCCGTCCCCCTGTCCCATCGTGTTTCGTGACGACGAAACCACCATCCTGACGCGCCTCGACAATCGGGTATCCGGGGTCGTGCATATTGGGGATCCGCTCCCACCCGTACATGCAGTTGCCTCCGCTGCACTGGGCGCCGCACTCGATGATGTGGCCGGCCACCGTGCCGGCAGCCAAGAGATCCCACGCGTCCGGCGCCCATCCGAATTCGTGGATCATCGGTGCGAGAGTCAGTCCCGTATCGGTTACCCGACCTGTGATGAGAATGTTGGCACCCTTGCGAAAGCCTTCAACGAGCGGCCACGCGCCGAGGTAGGCGTTCGCGCTCTGCACGCAATCGAGCACCGTCTCCAATGGCTCGCCCGTGTCCATGTTCTTCAGCTCATGCCCGGCCGCCAGCAGCTGCTCGAGCCGAGGCATGAGGTCGTCTCCTGTTACTACGCCGATCGCCACCTTGCCTGCGAGCCCGGCGTCGCGGGCTTCGCTCTGCACCGCGGTCGCGCACGCTCCGGGATTCACACCTCCGGCGTTTGCGCTCACGCGTATCCCTTTGCGAACCAGCGTGGGAAGTAATCGCCGCATCAGAGGAACGAAATCCTTGGCGTAGCCGAGTGCCGGGTTGCGCGAACGCTGTTTCTGCATGATGGACATCGTCACTTCGGCGAGATAGTCCATCATGAGATAGTCGATCGGCCCGGCCTCCACCTGCCGAACCGGCGCCTCGAGCCAATCGCCCCAGAACCCCTGCCCCGAGGCGATGCGGATGGTGTCCTTTAACTCCCCGCTCACTTCAGTTGAGCCGGCCCCAACGTCTCATTGGTGCCCCGCCGGCAGGCACTGCCACGACCTCGATGAGGGGAACAAACCCATCGGGCACTGCGCGTGTCTCGGCCGGCAAAAACTGCAGTCCGGTGGATTCGCCCGGCTCCAGTACGATCGCCGTGGTGTCCGCACCGGCGGCGTCCAGCTTCGCCGGCGCCCTCGCGATCAGATAGATGGTGACTTCCGCTTGCCAAGATGGTGGCGGCTGCAGATGCGCGTACCCCGGGAAGAACTCGAGTTGGAGCGTCCTACCGCGGTGCCGGCGCGACAGCTCGAACTCGTGCCGCCCGAAGCCGAAGCTCAGTGGTCCGATGTCGATTTGCGCCCCGGCGGAATCGAACAGCGTCACACCAAAATCGGTCAACTGATTCCATGCACCGTCGGGAAGACGCACATCGACGATCATCTCCCGGGTCCACTCCGGTACCTCTATCGGAAGGAGCTTCGGGGTGTCTTCTGTACCCGACACCGTGATCGTGGTAACCGCGCCGATGTCGGTCGCCGTCACGCGAACATCGTCGGTGCTGCTGGCGCTGCTGTCCGAACGTTGGAAGACGGCGGCGTCTTGAATCAACTCGGGGACATCGGCGCGTTTGCGAATCACAGCGCTTGGCCCGGTGCCGATCTGGTCCACCGTGTACCGCGGAAGCGCTGCACGGATGTCGTACGACAGAGCGGAGGTAGCCGGGGCCACAACCACCGCCTCATAAACACCCGGGATGAGGTCTTCTCCGCGAACTTCGATCCGGACGACGTTGGATCCCGTACCAGCTTCCTTGTTGCCGCCGCCACGGAACTGTTGGCCGTTCGGCTCGAACAGAAAGAGCGAACCGCGCTGCGTCCGGTAGCGCAACTCCATCTCGACGGTGAGACCGCCTGCGTCTTCCGGCACCGCGAAGAAGTAGCGTTGAAACCGTCCAGGACCCAGATCTCTGCCTTCCACGAACGGCCGATTCAACGACTGGGGAACGATAATCGTATTGACGAGCCGGAATGCCGGTCCTGCCAGTGTGTCGCTTGCCGGAGTGGCGTACACGGTACCAACGTAAAGGCCAGGAGTGCGGAGCCGGCGCGTGTTGTAACTGACCTCCACGGTTGCCGGCCCACCGCTCAGTTCCAGCACCTCCGGCGCACGAAGCCATCTCTGGTCCGATCGGAGCAGGAAACGCGCCGCCGGTTGCCCGGCCACCGATCGAATGACGAATCGCTGAAGGGTGTCGGCAGGCGACGCCAATCCGTTGCGACGATAGGCGCCCTCTAGAATGGATGTATTTCCTCCGTCCGGCTGGGCGCGGATGGAATATACGCCGGCCTGATGACCTGCGACGAGCCATTGGTTGGCCGCGGTAACGTTAGGAACGCCAGCCCCCATGTCCAGGAAGGTGGTGCCGCGGTAGCGTCGGGCTGACGTAATGAGGGCTTGTCGCAAATCCGTGGCTCGCGCCGGACCGTTGGCCTGCAACCGCGCCGACTGCAGGAGCGCCGCGGCGCCGGCGATCTGCGGAGCGGCCATGCTGGTGCCGCCAGAGATTTCCCCTCCAAGATTCCACCGTGGAACATTGGAAAATGCGACGCCGGGTGCGCAGACATCGGGTTTGGCCGTTTCGCCGCCCCGGGCGCTGAAATCGGCGATCACGTCGGCATCGATTGCCAGGCCCGCTGGACGGCCGCCGGAGAACACACCAGGGAATAGCGCACAGACGGACAAGATGTGCTCGGCCGATCCGGGGAACCCAACAGTGGATACGCCCGGGCCGTCGTTCCCTGCACTGACGACGAACAGCACGTCGGGGTGCTTCAGCGTGAACTCGGTGACCAGTGAATCGATTGCCGCCTCGCCTTCGGTATCGTTGCCGACCCCGAAACTCAGATTCAAGATCAGCGGCAGGCCGTGTTGCTGCGCGTAATCGGCTGCATAGTTCATGGCCCTGAGCATGCTCCCCGTGACCGAGAGTCCGCCGCGAGCGTTGTTACTGATCTTGATCGCGAGGATCTGCGCACCCGGGGCCACACCATTGAATCCCTTCCTGCCGAACATGTTGTGACCTGCCGCGATGCCTGCGACGTGACTTCCGTGTGCGGAGTTATCGAAGAACAGATCCAGCACGGGACGGCCGTCGACCTCGCTGAAGTTCACCGCGATAGTCATCAGACCTTTGTCGCGCTCCTCGTCCTTGAGTCCATAGCTGAACCGCTCGGAGGCGACACCGTAATCGTGCAGGGGTGCTTCGTCATCCAGCCTGCCGTCGTTGTCCACGTCGGTAATCAACGCCCAGCCGCTCACGGTTCGAACCACGAGCACGACGAACTCATCGGTGTTGTTGTTGTTGCCGTTGATATCGGCAGCAGGAACCTTCCCTAGCGGCAGCTCTCGGAAGATGCCAGCGTAATACGGCGGGCTGGCCAAACCTGCCACTCGCCGGAAGCCGCTCAGCGTCTGACCGCCGAAGGAGACTGTGTCTCCGGTGACCGTGATGGGTTCGAGTTCGATCCGGCCTTCGCGCGAGAAGTCGCGAACGTCCAGCACTTTGGGCTCGCCTGTCGTCGTCTGATCCAAACCCGGCAGATCGAGATCCAGGCCGCTGTCGAGGATTCCAATGAGCACCCCTCGACCGTCGGACGTCGGATGTTGCAGAAGGAATTCATCGACTCCCGTGCTCGACAGCGGCATGAGACCGACCAGATTCGCCACGCGCGGTTCGACCGATGGTTCCGACCGCCGCTGCGGGATCGGCTCTTCTTCCGGCTGGGAGCCGTCGGGGGCTTCGGCAGGTGCGGGCTCCTGAGACTCCGCTCCCGGCCGGGCGCATGCTCCGGCGGTCAACACTACCAGCAACGCCCAGGTGGCATATTCCTTAAATTGCATAGTTCTTCTTCACCGCTGCTTGATGTCGAAAGGTGGAAGTACAAACGCGCCCAGGTGGGGACCGTCGTACTGCATCGCGGTCCGAAGCGTCAGCGCCAGTGCTTCTCGCGTCTCTTCGGGAGCCACGATCGCGTCCACGTGCCCTCTAGCTCCTGCGTACTTGGCATCGAGTTGATGTTCATAACCATCTCGCATCTCTCGCACTGCATCAGCGAATTCCGGATCATTCACTTTGTCACCAAATACGGCCGATGTCGCAGATTCGCCCTCCATGACTCCCATGCGGCCAGTCGGCCAGGAGAGAATGAAATCCGGATCGAATCCCTGGCCGCCCATTGCGTAGTACCCCGCCCCCGACGCATGGTTTATCGTGAGCACGATTTTCGGCACGACTGCAGTTGCCATCGCCTCGACAAACCGAGCACCCGACCGAATGATTCCCGAGTGTTCCGCCTCCGGCCCGACCATGAACCCGCTGACGTCCTGCACAAATAGGATCGGGAGGCCCTGGCGACTGGCGTTCTCGATGAAGTAGGCAACCTTTTCAGCGCTTTCCGTATAGACGATCCCGCCAAATCGCGCCGGCCCTCCCGTCGTATCTTTGATGATGCCACGCTGATTCGCGATCACGGCGACCTGATATCCATCAATCGCGCCGTGCCCGCACAGCATCTCGGCCGCTATCTCAGGTTGGAATTGGTCGAGCCGACCGTCATCGAGAAAGCAGGCCAAGACCTCCAGCATGTCATACGCCATGCGGTGATTACCGGGCAGAATGTCATATAGGTCAGAAGCGGCCCTGCCACTCCGATAATTGCCTGCCGCCCTATGTTGCGCGGCGCACCCCGGTTCGGGGAGGCGGCCGAGGTATTCCCGAATTTCGGTGATACACACGTCGTCGTTCTCGACGCAGTAGTGCGCCACCCCACTCTTGACCGTGTGAGTGCGTGCCCCCCCTAATTCTTCGCCGTCGACGTCTTGCCCCGTCGCACCCTTAACCAGGTTCGGTCCACCCAGCCCCATGAAAGACGTCCCCTCCACCATGAAGATCACGTCGGACAACGCCGGGAGGTACGCTCCCCCCGCAATGCACGGACCCATGACGGCGCTGATCTGGGGAACGCGCAGGTACCGTCTCATGATTGAGTTGTAGTAGAAAATCCGCGCCGCGCCGTACTGTCCGGGGAAGACCCCCTCCTGATACGGAAGGTTGACTCCGGCGGAATCGACCAGATATATGATCGGTATGCGCTGGCGCATCGCTATTTCTTGGGCACGCAAAATCTTCTTGATCGTTTCGGGCCACCACGATCCTGCCTTCACGGTTGCATCGTTGGCCACGATCACAACGGGACGATCGTGAACGACTCCGAGTACGATCACTACACCTGCTGCAGGTGCGGCTCCATCGTACCTGTCGTACGCCACTAGTAACCCGATCTCTAGCGACGGACTGTCCGGATCGCATAAACGCGCAACGCGCTCGCGGGCCGTAAGCTTTCCCTGGCCATGTTGCTTTTCTGTTTTGGCCGCGCCACCGCCTTGACGCAAGCGTATGGCCAGTTCGAGATATTCGTCGGTGAGTTCCCGAAGCCGGTTCTCCTGCGACGTGGATGGAGAGCCCTTCACTCGGAACGATTCTCCGCCCACGTGGCAATGAAGCTCACGATCTCGCCGGTGGGCGTTCCCGGTCCGAAGAGCTTGGCCACGCCTTGTTCCTCGAGCTGTTGGATATCTGCCTGTGGTATGATGCCGCCCACCACTAGCAATGCGTCCCCTCGCCCTTTCTCCTCGAGGAGCTCACGGACACGGGGAACCAGGGTCAGGTGGGCACCCGACAGAATGGACAATCCAACCACATCGACATCTTCCTGGACGGCAGCATCCGCAATCATCTCCGGCGTTTGATGCAATCCGGTGTAGATCACCTCCATGCCGGCGTCACGAAGTGCCGTCGCCACGACTTTGGCGCCCCGGTCGTGTCCGTCGAGCCCTGGCTTGGCAACGAGAACACGAATAGGGCGGGAGCGGGGACGCTTATGTGAGTCAACGAGACTCGCTTTCGCGGCGTGTTCCATCGTGGGGGAAGCTAGTACCGCCTGAGAGGCCAGACAAGTTGGCACCAGAACCGTGCCCGAAAAACTCAGTCGTTGACTCGTCGTAATCCCGCTTCGATGATCAATTCCGCCAGCTGGTACGGACTCATAGCACCTGAAACGACCTGATCGACGCTTTCCGCAATCCGTTGCTGTCCGTCTGAAACTTTCCATACACGCTGCTTGAGAGATCGATCTACCACGTCACGGGTGTGTCTGATGAGACGCTCCTTCCGGCGCTGACGCAGCACGCCTGTCGCTCGCATGGCTTCTGCGTGCTCTTCCAAAGCGTTCACCAATTCCTCTGTACCTTCGTCTTCAGTTGCAACGGTCCGAAGCACCGGAGGGTTCCACTTCGGAGGATTGGAAATTCCGCTCGATGTCGGAGCCTCGGCCCGAATCGACAGGATGCCCTGTAATTCAGTCATCATTTGCTCTGCCGCCGGGCGGTCGGACTTGTTCACGACGTAGAGATCGGCGATCTCCATGACGCCGGCCTTGAGAACCTGGATGCCGTCCCCGGACTCGGGCACTAGGACGAGGACGGCCGTGTCTGCAGTGCCTGCGATGGCCAGCTCCGACTGTCCCACACCCACTGTCTCTACCAAGATTCGCTCGAATCCAAAGGCGTCCAGCACATCACAGACCTCACGTGTCGTGATGGCCAATCCGCCCGACGCCCCGCGAGTCGCCATGGATCGTATGTACACCCCTGAATCGAGTGCAACCGACCCCATGCGAATTCGGTCGCCGAGGAGCGCACCACCAGTGAAAGGGCTCGTGGGATCCACCGCAACTACCGCGACGGTCTTGTCGAGCTTTCGATAATGTCGCACGAGTCGCTCGACAAGCGTCGATTTGCCTACTCCGGGCGGCCCTGTGATCCCGATACGATGGGCGGACCCCAAATCCCGATGGAGTCGCGACAGGATCTCCTCGAAGCCGGGGCGTCCGTCCTCCACGATCGAAATTGTCCTCGCGAGAGCCCGGACGCTACGGTCGCGGAATTCAACGATCAGCTTGTCGATGCCCGGATCACTGCCCATGGCTCGATCCTTTACCCTGGCGGTCTCCCAGAGCCCTCGCCGGGGACGTTGGATCTCTGGGCTCGTGGATTAAGCATGCAGTTCGCTCCCGTCAAGCCAATACAGATGGGGTCAACACCATCTCACTCGAACGCGGTATTCGATCTTGGCCTCGTCGCGCGCCCCAACCGTCACAATGTATCTAAATGTGTGGGCGTCCAGCTTCTCGGCTTCATGGCTCGAAGAGATGAGATCCCAGTCACCACCCACTGGCTCGACGACCTCGAGCTCCACAGCTTCGTCCTTGTGGTTGCGCAGGGTGATCTCCCACGCGCTCTCAGAGACGCAGCCGCTGATGATCTCGTAATCCATTTGGCGCCGGTCTCCCACTAGATCAAACGCCTCCCCCATCTTGATGCGCACCCGCTCACCGCGCGGCGTGTGGTCGATTCGATCCTCGCCTATGAACTGCTGGGAACCGCTCGGATCTGCCTTATACACGCGCACGATCCCCTGGGGAAGCGGAACACCCAAATTGTTCGCCGCAGTGTTCTGGAAGTCGAGGTAGACGCCGACTTTCTGATTGGATGCCACCTGCCCGTACGATCCGCGATAGTACTGTGCAGCGCCGTAGAAGATCAAGCGCTTGTCGACGCCGATGTCCGAACTCTCGAGCAGCGTGACTTGCTTTTGCTCGTTTTGCCTGAGGGTCGTGGGACGCTGTAACGTGTAGAGGTGGTACTCGAAGAAGCTTTCCTCTTGAAATTGCTGCTCTGCCAGTACCTGCATTGCGTCCATTTGCATGCGTCGGCGAACTTGGGGGGTAACTCGCTGCACGTCGCCTGCCACCAGTTTGAGGCTGGCATTCTCGAATGACGTACCGCTCTGGTTCGTGAGCGTGACCCATCCAGTCAGATCCGCCAGGGTATCGTCTTCGTTGAGAACCATCACGTAGTCAGATTTCCAGTTGAGACCGCTCGTCAGGTAGGAGACCTCCACCTGTTGCCGCGCTTCGCGACTGTCCAGAAGCCACACCAATGTCGGCTTGGCAATGAGGTTGTCGGGAATCTCAGGAAACCCAAAGCGGCCCGGGAAGTTGTACGTGATCTCATCCCCGATCCTGAGAATGGTTCCCTGGTTCACCGACAGCACTTCCGCTTCGTATTCCTCCTCTCGACCCGTGGCCGAGTTGTACCGATAGACCTTGATGGTTCGGCCCAAGTATTTCTCGAGGAGCTTCTGTGGGTTGAGTAGATCGTAGCGGTAATTCTGCTCCAGGACACTCAGGCCATTGGTTCCCCCCAGACTTCTGATATGAACAGTCTCCGGCTGGATCTGCGACGCCACGTCACCGAACTCCAAGGCCACTCGCCCGCTGCCCAGAACCATATGGCGCACCTCCCGGACCAGGCCGAAATTCTGGTTGTAGACCGTGATCGCGATCTCCCGTCGGTCGTCTGCTGTTGATTGCATCGGCCGGGCGGACACCTGGGCCCAGGCTGACGTTGGCAAGAGGACGAGTGCTGTCCAGATTATGATGCGTAACACGTTGATCACTCCTTTGTTCAGCGGGCAGGAAGGGCAATGGAGGGCCGCGTCCGTCCGCGGGTTCACTTGGATGACGTCTCAGGACAGGTCCTTTGCACAGCACCGGCGGAAACCGGTGGCGGCTAGCAGCTAGGACGCCGGGCAGGATTTGGGGTGCGTATTCACCGCAGAGCACGCAGAG
>SDBV01003783.1_pt1 | contig 22047 bp, 48 predicted proteins | sample 2277081 | NCBI WGS metagenome assembly SDBV01 (sample SAMN10402039, study PRJNA504765) | marine sediment metagenome | isolation source: marine sediment core GS10_PC15, 223 cmbsf | place: Arctic Ocean: Southern Knipovich Ridge | collected 2010 | reverse complement strand
GGTATAGATTGAGTGCGCGTGACCGCGCCTGTTAGATCTCGCTGTGGGCAAACGCGAAGGAAACCATTCCGTAAGGAACTCATACCATTCGGTGTCTGACTTCAGGCCGTTGCAAAGCCGGCACAATGTATGTGCGTTGTCATACGTATCAGGTCCGCCCTTGGCCCTTGCAACTATGTGGTCAACCTCTGGAGCATTATCATCATGTGTGCCCTGCAATAATTCTGGCGTACTGCAGCCACATGCCTGGCATGTCCAATGACACGACACATGTACCCCGCGCTTCACTAGATTGGTGCCATTGTTCCCTCTTCGCGCCGCGCTATACCATGTGTGCAGACCTTCCTGACATTCATCGCTGCATGTACTCAGCCGGCTACCAGGAACCCTACAAAACAACACGCCACAATAACGACAGTTCAAACCAAGATTGATTCTTAGCTTATGTGTCTCATATAGACTGCGGCACCCATCACTACACCAACATGCGCTATATGAACGCCCTTCAAACGTATTACCGCATTCCTTGCATACCGACTTTATAACCAAGCTGCCATATCGAGTCGGGTGATGTGTAACGGCCTCATACCTTAGTTCGGCCTCAGACTTCTGCTGCTCGCCAGCCCTTATAGCTGCGTGTCTGACCCTTGCAGCCTCTGCTGCTATCTTGGAAGTACATGCCTTGCTGCAATATCTCACTGACCTTTGCTTTGGAACAAACGCAACACCACATTTCAGGCAGTTTCTCTGCTCGGTCATATCAATTTCCGTTGAATTGTTCCGTATGAGAGACGGCGAAAGCCCGGTACGGAGCCAGGGGCTCGGCAGCTAACCTATTCGCCGTTGTTCAGATGTCGCTCTGATAACTGTTTGTTTTTATTTGATTTGCTTCAGAACGCCATTTCAGAGCCGATATAAGGCCCTGTAATTACGTTGATATGCTGATTCAAGAGCATCGAGATCGTGCACCAGGGGCCACTAGGGAGCCTGTACACATACCCAGTGCTGTCCGTTGATACAGTGGTTTCCGTGCTAGGATGCCGATTAGGAGGCAATCATGACTATAAGAACCGTTGCCCTATGCCTGATCCTGGCTGGCTGTGCCGATACGATGATGGTTCACCCAACCAAGACCACGGCCCAGTTCGATACAGACCTGTACGACTGCGAGCTGATTGCTGAGCAACGTGCCTACAACCTGGGATCGCCCAACAACATCTTTATGATCCCTGACTTCACCCGTGAATGCCTCGAGAAGAAACACGGTTGGCGTGTAGCGGCTCAATGAATTAATGCCCCTGCTACGGGCACACATAGGGGGACTATGTAATGACAACTAAAAGAACGATGCTGCTAGTAATCGCTACAATCTTTATCTCTGGCTGTGCAACCAAGCGTTACCCAATAGCCACACCACTCTCCGGGGCCGAGGCTGAGTTGATGACCTGTCAGAACCTGCAGCTTGAGATAATCAAGGCCGAACAGGTAGAACTACAGATCAACGAGACCGGCGAGTTTGACGAAAGAACCGTATTCGGCTTCCTTGGAGACTTCGGTATTGGCAATGCTATGGCTAAAGATGAGGCGCAAACAGCCCTATCAAAGCGAGTGGTTACCATTCGATCGGCACAGGCAAGACAAGGATGCCTGGATAAGACTGAAACCAATTAGTCACTTGTACCAATGGTGATTTTTGTCTATTGGCGTCCCATCCGCCTTGCTGCCCCTGACCTTTCCAGATCGCTCCATCTGGGACTTAGTGCTACGGTGGTGGTGGGCACATAGCCCCTGTAAATTATCGAGCGAGTAGAAGAGTTCAGGGTTCCCATCGTGCCTTACAATATGATCTAACTCTACGGCCGGCGTGACCTTGCCCTCATCTGTACACATCACACACAACGGGTTCTCGGTAAGGAACTGCTTCCTGATATTCCTCCACCGTCTGCCGTATAGCTTATCCCTGTTCCTTGGCTTGGTACCTGGCGGTAGATGTAGCGTCTTAGGCAACGGTCACCCTGCGAATCGCCTCGTAAGTATCGCCTGCTGCAGTCACTATCTGGCAGGTCACGTTATATGACTTGCTTGCAGTGCCGCCTGTTATCCTCGATGTGATCTTAGTACCGTCCTTCACGGCTGCAGCAGCCGTTAATCCTGTATCCGCAGTCACTGTCTCTGTGCTGATAGTGTCGCTGGCGTCTGTACCGAAATCCTTCACCGACCATATGACGGACCCGTCAGTAATCGTCGTCTCTGGTGAGGTTAATGCGGTTGTCCAGTCAGGTTCCTCGTTGTCAGTCTGACCTGCATTGGTGCATTCGTACTGAAATCCATTAGACGCTGTAGGCCGGACAGCATCTGTCAGAGAATATTCCTGTCCTGGCAGCCACAAGAATTCCAACACCCTGGAAAATTCGAACTCGAGCGTTATGCCTTCGTTAACTGTTTTCGTGAATGGCTTCAATGCTCTGTCTCATGCGCCGGATCTGCCGTTTCTAACCCTTCCAAAGACACATCTGCAGAAACGTCAATCATTCTGAGTGTTATCGCCGTCAACTGGTTTACCCCGCCCTCTAGCTTAAAACTGACAACATTGGTTAATTCCTTGCCATTACAAATCACCTGGCCGTTGCCAGTGCTATCTATGCTGATTGTGTAATCGTCTGCCATGTTCAAGCATCCATCCGTTTTTTGCGCCGTAGGGCCAACATCGCTTTATCTACCTCGTCAATAATCTGAACATCACGACGCTCAACGATTAGTAACGTGTCTCGTGGCTTATCTGTCATAAGTCTCTGGCGGGCAGGAACAATAAAAGTATCAACCTTTGGTATTGCGCCTGTATCTATCTCTGCCAACAGGCCGGCAAGAATCAGGGCATGTGTGCTTGCATTGACAGTAACGTCGTAAGTAATCGACGCGGCTTGTTCTGCGAGAACCAGTGTGTCCTGGTTCGCGGCAATATTGATATCAAGGCCAACATTCGCGCCCTGTTCGGCCAGAACCAATGTGTCAGTATTGGCCTGTACGTCGACATCGAATGTGATGCTAGCGGGCTGCTCAGTAAGCGTCAGGGCATCAACGGTCGCGTTTATGTTTATGCCAAGCAGGACCGTGGCGGACTGTTCCGTCAACGTCAGGGCGTCAACATTTGCCAAGACATCAACGTCAAGGACTATTGTTGCTGCCTGTTCGCTAAGAACCAGAGCGTCGGTATTAGCCTGTACGTCAACATCGAATACGATATTGGCGGGTTGCTCAGTTAGCGTTAGAACGTCTGTAGTCGCCTGGATATCAACATCCAAGGCAACATTGGCTTGTTGTTCTGCGAGCGCCAGCGCATCTGTAGTAGCGCTTATATCTATATCGAGAGCAATTGCCGCTTGTTGCTCTGCGAGAACTAATGCATCAACACTAGCGTTGACATTGACACCAAGCGTAATCGACGCGGCTTGTTCTGCCAGAACTAATGCATCAACGCCTGCCGATATATTTACGTCAAGAGCGACATCCGCCTGTTGTTCAGCAAGAACTAGCGCATCCGTGTTCGCATCAACATCAATGCGATTAACCACAGTCGCCGGCTGTTCGGCCAGAACGAGCGCATCAACACCGGCTGAGATGCTAACGTCAAGAGCCACACTTGCCTGGTTCTCGGTTAATACCAGAGCATCGACATTTGTGGCAATGTCTATGTCTAAAGCAACGCTTGCTTGCTGCTCAGTGAGCGTTAAGGAATCAACGCCCGCAGAAACATTAACATCAACCGTAATCGATGCAGCAAATACCGCGAGCGTTAGGGCATGAACACCAGCCGATATATTTGTATCACCACCAACGGCGGCGACAGCTTCACGGGTGAGGATTTGCCGTTGTGGTCGCGCCCTACCTAAACGTGCCATTCATCAGGCCCCGACTAGGTTATGGTAAAGATTCCACTGGCATTCCACGTAACCGTCAACGCGCCCGCCGACATATCAACCGGCCCGCCCAACTCGACAAACGCCAACGCATCCTTACCCGCGTCCGTGACATTGAATATAATGCCCCACCACGCATCAGCATCATTAGATGCGTGTTGCGCCCACGATGGATTGGTCCCAGAGTCAAAGGTCATTAAGCCTGCCGCCTCTGAAACAAGCGTCGACAACGCGCCTAAATCAATTCCGTCAGTCGTATACGATCCCGCGTTGCCGACTTGAGTAAAGTCACCTATAACCGGGGTTGCGGTTGCCGCTGTTGGGGCTAAAGTGTTATCGCATATCGCTAGATTAAAGTTATCCGTGGACGCCCAATCTCCACTCAGCATCTTTGCTAGGGCCTCATCAAATACCGTTACATCGCCTGTGGCCATATCTCACCTATAAAAGCCCACTAAGTGCAGGCAATAAAAAACCCGCACTAGGCGGGTCAAAAAAATGAATTGACTGGTTTTAGGTTAGTCAGACCTCGATCAGAATTATTAAACCTCTATGTTTTCAGGAATCCAGCCGATACCGCGCAGGATTTTGCTCACCTTATTCTGCGAAAACCCAATTTCATCAGCAATAAATTGTTGGGTCGCGCCTTCCTCTCGCAGCCTTCTGACCGTGGCAACAATTTCTGCTGTCAATCTCGCCTTCGGGTTTTTGGCACCCCGCTTATCACTTCCTCGGCCTTTCGATTTACAATCGGCATTGTTGTCCGCTAACCCAGTCAAGCGCATCACACCTCGATAAGTACCCACGCGATCGCGTTGATGGCTGCAGCAGCCTTAACACGAATCCGAAGCGCGCTAACTGCAGAAACAGCCGGCTCATTGCCTAATGAGTGCTCCCACGCAAACTGGCCAGTGGGCTGTACAAACTGGGAATCAAATACCCTGGACGCTACAATCGAACCTTCGGCGCTTGCTGTGAATCCGGTTGCGGCAGTGCCAACAGCAAAATATGTAGTTGACACAGTGGCTAGTGCCGGTGCGTCCCATGCCACGATACCGGCGGCAACATGCGCGGTCACGGTTGCAAAAATGGTTCCCGTTTCAAGCAGTTCGAACTGAACACCGGCCGCAGCCGCAGCACCATCGCCTGAAACCCCCCATGCCTTGACCTTCATTGTCACGGCTGCAACGCTCTTGACCTGCAGCATCGTTTCGATTGCCGTGCCAGTCGTAACAGCAAGCTGTGCTGCAGTAGTTGGGGCGGGGCCGTTGTAAATCTTATAAAGCGCCATTGTTAATCCTTAGTAATTTGTAGCTCTGGTAACCGCGAATGAGTGCATGAGGGGCGGCTCAATCAAGTCAACGCCGGCAGCAGCAGGGGCAATTGCAACCGTAATAGCTGCCCATTGTTCTATAGGCGTTACGCCAGTGAAGCGCCCTATTCCAGTTTGTGCAATAGCCGCCTGGTTTATCCACGCGGCTCCAACGGACATATCATTACCAAGCGTAGTCTGATCTGCATACAGACCCGTATGGTCTGTCGGGTATCCACTGTCAGCAGATGGATAGTCATCGTCATCTGCCGCAAAAAACCTCAGTACTAAAGTATCAACAACCGTTGTGAGAACATCCGGGCAATCGGTCGTAGCATCGGTTACACCTTGCGCTCCACCAGATACATCAATTGGTGCGATCGTGTCCGCCCCCGATATCCTGAGCATCCCGCCGCCCATGACGGAACCACCGGTGTCGATTTTAGTAAATGAGTAAGTTGCAGGAGGAGAAGCGGGCGCTATCAGCCAATACAAAGCGAGGCCAACAGCATTGTCGTTCATTTGTGAAACAAATCTGTTCCAACCAGCGGCACTATCGTCATCAGTGGGTTGACGTAAAGAGGAGGAATCGAGTCCAAACTGGGCAATTAACAAATCACCTTCAACCGTTCCTGCTGGTACGGTCAGCGTAAGTGTATTGTCAGACACATCGTTTTCGAATGTTGGGCCTGTAAATGCCTCTACGACTGGTGATCCCATTAAGGTGCCGCTCCATATGACGTTAATGCTATCGCTGTCCGGCGGCACTGACAGCGAGCCCATAAACTTTTCGGCGGTGTTAGAAAAATTCGACGCCTGGCCTTTGCTATTGGTCGCCTTTGCCGCGAAGTAGCACGTTCCTACATTCGGCAAATTCAGAACCGTGTGACTGTTAGCGGGTGCCAGAATGACCTCGACCGTGCCGTAGACGCCTGGCTGATTGCAGCCATGCCATATCTCATAACTGGTCAGGTCAGTGAGTAGCGAACCGTCCGTATTGAAAGCCGGCGGGGTCCATTCCAGGACCGCATAACTGGCGTCAGCGTTGCTCGATGGTAAAATTGATAACGCAAGGAGTATCGCAAGGTATCTGTACATTGATCGAATCCGAGTCCGATGGGATATTCAGTTGTGCAATCGTGCCTATCCAAACCGCGCCCGGACCCGCCGACATTCCGGCCGCATTGACACCTCTTACGCAAAATTCGTATGTGCCGTCAACAGTGATCAGGGCCGAAAAAGTCTGCCCTGACGTGATCTGTCCAATTGGCAAGCCGATCGGCGCCCCTGGTGCGCAGTCGTTCATATACAGATCGACACTATCGATCGGTGTGCTAGTCGCAGGAAAAGTAAATGAGATCGTCGTGTCATACGGTGGAAGGGCGAGCGCCGCACCCGATGTGACAAAGACAAGAACACAAAGCAATAAATTGCGAAGCAGTTCAGTCAATTTCGTGATTCTGTTGCAAGGCTCACTAAGGCCCCCGAGATTAGCGCTCTTAATCATTAAGTCAATTTCCATTTTTCGGTTTCACGTAATCGTGGGCTGATTGCCTGTAAATAAAAACCATCTGTTTCCCCAGTCCCCTGATCGGTAGGATTGCCCGTGATGAACAGTAGAGAATCGCTTGCGCCTGAACAAACGCACATTTCCATCTAGCAACAGGTCACAATCTAGTTGGCCAATGTTTTTGACACGAGAGATTAGAAATACCCCTTTCCCGCAACAAGGACATTTCATTTTGTAGTTGAGAATTAATACGTCCCGGGCACGACCAAGCCAATTGCACAAATACGTCCTACAACGATAAATTGATTGATCAGTCATTGCTGCTTACGGGTTAGATGCGCCTTTTTGGCGGCTGCCACTCGATTGACTCTTCCATCAAGCGTTTCCGCAGGCAGTGTTCCGGTCAATGCATACCATCTGTAACGCCAGTCCAAACGTCTATATGGCAATCCCTTGTGACCGCGAATGGACTTGATTTGAACTGCCAAGATTTTCATCCACAAAAAAGCCCCGCGGGTGCGAGGCTCGAGTGAACGGCCTGCCAGGGGGCGTAGCTGGCCACCTCAGTGTTTGGTAGTGGTGGACGGATTTGAACTGATGACCGCCTGGTTATGAGCCAGGCGAGCTGCCGCTGCTCTACAGCTCGATAATTACTTATTCCCTTTCAGGGAGACTGAAAGGTTTTCGAAGTCCTGCTCTAAGAGAACGATTGATGAGCCGGTGCTTTGAGTAGTCCAAATAAAGAACTGGCCAGAAGCGCTGACCTGACAGATGTCTGCCATAAAGGTCACGCCGCCGCAACCTCTTCCCGGTTGTCCGTAAGAATCCGTCGCGGTTACCAATACAGGACCAAAGCATGGGCCCGCGTGAGATTGCCGTCCGAATCGACCACGATATGCAACTCGTCCCGGACTGACGGTCATCCCACACGAAAATACTTTGACTTCGCCCTCTTTGAGGCCAAACGTCGTAACGCCAGAAACGATCAACACTGGACCTTCGCCAGGTGAATCGGTTAAGACGATAGGGCTGGCGCACGATGAGATTAGGATCGAGCCAGCAAGAATTCTGGCCAGTATTCGAATCATGTCCAATAATAACAAACACACACAAAAAAACCACGCGATTGCGAGGCTAAATGATAAAAGCCGCCGTATAGCGGCGTTGCTCCGGCCTGAGCCAGCCTAGGAAGTCTGCAGGTTTACACCGAAAGCCTCTGTCTATCCCGTAAGAACGGGGTAAGAAATTCAGCAATTTTTCCAGCAGCAATCAAATCTGCTGCGCGTTTAGCATGTCCTTCATACCGAAACCATTCTCCATGACTGCGATATTCTTTCAAGGCAACGTGCATGGCCTTCTCGCACAAATCATCCCCCTCAGAAAACCCTAATAAAGAAACCTTAACGGGAGATGATGTTTGAATGCCACTAAACCTGTTTTTTGGCGCACGTGACAAACCTATTTTCACAAGCGGTGGACTACAGTGCGCAAGAATCGCATATACGTTTTGGGGCTGTGGCCGTGCCAGCCGTTCTTTCCGCAGCAGCTCTTTATCCAGCTTACGCTTATAATGAAAAACACAAAAACCCGCCCGGAACGCAGAGCCAACACACCCACGAAACTTACATCTCTTGGGCCGAGTAGGTACGTACTGTATGCGTTCCATCTGCATGGTGTATCGAAATTAACACAATTAATTTCCGGCGGGCGAAAGTCTAGAATCTTTGTTTGCCAACTGTCCAAGTATAAAATAATGACATCTGCTGCGATGCTGATACATCTGCGCTCTACTCATATTCAGAAATTTTGCTTTTTTATCTGGGTCCCACTTTTTCCTATAACAAACATCCATAACACTTCTAAGCGTTTCTGGCATTTGCATATATGCGATATGAATATCCAACACATTTTTCTCCATATCCCACATTGGATTTGATGGGCCAAAGACACCAGCTTTTGCGCCATGCTCCCTCCATAACCTCCAATTATGTGATTTGGACGGCCACGCTTTAGGGTTCTTGCGCATATAATGCCCCCAACTTATGCAATCTTCGTGCGCCCAATCAATCATCGCTCAATCTCCGTGTCACTCACGTTCCTTAACCCAGGTCTTAAATGCGTATTCAGCCATCGCCCTTTCATGCTCGACAGTATTGCTTCCAGTTGGTTGCATAGCGTTTAACCAGCCAACAACAAATGCCTCTTTCTCAGTCCGGCAATTAAACCGGCAAGGCCCGCGTTTCAATCTTTCGTTCTCCGCGTACAGATCAAATTGCTGGATGTCGAAATACTTCTTTATGTATTCTCGAAAGTCTTTCTCTTTACGCTCTAACTCAGCTATCCGAGAAAGATAGAAGTCAACATCTTTAGTCACTGCATATCTCTGTCAGTTGCATACGTTACGGTCAATTTCTGAATTCCTCTCCCAGGTGTACCACCAAGCAAGCGTCTTGCCACCTGGATGCGGCGCGTGTACGTAACAATTTCCGCAGAATTCCCAACGCCCGAAACTGTCCTGGTACCAATCTCCGCAACGCCAGTCAAGTAACCGTTTGCATCGATGACATAGGCTTGTGTCGTACCATTCATTTCGTCTGGCATCCCATTGCTGAATAATTGGTTCCACATAATTCCTGCCTTGTCTAATCCAGAACCGCTTCGTCCGGGTATTGAGCGAATATCCTGTAGACAAGCCTTGCCCACTCTTCGCGGGTGATATTCGACGGTGTTTTTTGAGTCCTCCGCCATCGCTCCCACGCAAACGATATCCGCGTAGCCTTCCACCAGAGACGTTTCCGCATGTCATTGGTCATAGGTTGGGGACTGGCCTTTCGTCGTAATCCTTTCACACCGTTGTCTATGCCCGAACCCTAGTTGCTGGCCCGCCAGTTGCGCGCTTTGGCGGTGCAGTTTCAACCTTTTTGTTCACGCCCTCGTCTATCAGGATCAGTTGGGCCTCATCGATGCTCCAAGCATCTTGCCGATCGCCGTACTTTTTTACTTTTGGCGTAACGGTGTATTGCAAACACCCGTTCAGGCATTGAGTTCGTTGCGTGACAATCCCCTCAAAATTGCAGGTGATGTCTTTCACTCGCACTCCGAGGTCGAACTTGAATTCAACTTTTTTGCTGTTTCCAAACATGTATTTCTCCTAACGTGGTGTGTCTCCAGTGAACTACGGTTCCTGGAGTCGTTCAGGCCACCATTCACCCGGACATCCGTGGTCAGCAGGGCACTGCCAGTCGCCGCATTGAGCGAACTTGCCGCCCTCGACTAGATCAACTACTGTCGGCTCAACTTCTTTACGAGGCCGCCACCAGTAATGACCGGGAATATCTGGCAGTAAATAACTCCATTGGGTTGAAGATGAGCCGTCCCTAGCGACCAGGCTCACCTCTAGTTTTCTGGTTGCCACGATGTCGCAGTGATCCATCGTGACTCCTTGCTCGGCTAGCACTAAGCGCATTCCTTGGTTCTCGAATTCTAGCTGCTCGATGCGGTCCTCGGCATCACGTAACTGCGATAGCCGCTTATAGGCACGATCAGAAACTTCGGTGTAAAGCTTTCGCAGTTCATCGTGATCGGTTTGCAACTGCTCCAGCGCATTAGCCGCCCTCCATTCAAGATATCGCTCTCGGTGACGATCCAAGACTGTCCCGCCAAATTTAACGCGGTGCTCGGCGGCGAGATGTCCAGCCTGTTTTCTCAGCTTTCGAATCAAGTCATCCATCGGTGTGTTCGTCCTGACAGAGAGTGTCATCGTCGTGCCACATTTCAGTTGGGCGGCCCCATTCCGAGTGTGTCGGTTCAATGTCGCGTCTCCACCATATAGGTAACAATTGTGCTGATTCTCGTTTTTTGATCCGCGTCTCGATGCACTTTGAACAATAAAACTCATCGATGCGCCCGCGCATATGCCGCTTGTAGTCAATCTTTGGATTGCCAAAGATTGTTTTTTTGTCACCATAAATTTCGTCTGACCATGTAAATTGCGTGGAGTGTCCAAGCTGCCAATTGTGAGTGCATTCAGTCATTCCTTTTCACCGCGTTTCTGAACCCACTTCTTGTATGCAATATCCGCCCAATATTCCATGTCATACTTTCCGCGCACATCTTCCATGACGCCCTTACACCAACCTTCCATGTAGGCTTCTCGCACCTGTTCTTCCAGTTCAGTCATGGCCCTTTAGTCACCAAAAACCTCCATCAACGTAAATAAACACCACATCAGAGCCCACCAAATTAGCGGTGCCAATATGAACATCAGCCAGCACATGTCACAACCACCGATTCCTGAAGTCCTTCAATCGAAAACATATCAGCGCATCGCCCACCTTCTGCCCCTTCTCCCGAATAATTAGCGCCGGCATTTGATGGCCGCGTTTCGCCTCTTCAGCCTGATTCATTCCGTCTTTAATCCAGCCCGCAATCTTTGTACGTAGCTTGGCCTCCACGCAGAGCCAGGCATGCTTTATATCCGGTACGTCGCCGCGCTGTCGTCCGGTAATAGGTATGCGTTCTCCACCGATGAAATCTGCTATTACAGATTCGTTTTTCTTCCATGCTCTGCGATGGCTGGCTTTAGTTGTCATTGGGCAACCCTACGAAAATGAACTTTTACGTCACGGACCCGTTCTCCGTCATCACCCATGACTGTGTAGCAATGTTCATCTAAGTCGATGACATGCCCCTTCCTGCCAGTCCATTTCCACTGGCCGCCGTTAAACTCTTTAATTTCCACTTTGTCGCCGGTCATCATTGCACTATCTTCACAAGTTCTTTATCGACCAATCGAATCAGCGTTCGTTGCGTGGACCGTCTCATATAGAACTCCTTGTCGCCGGGTGTAAGGTAAGATTTCTGTCTGCCATCGAGCGCATCGTGGCAATCTGAACAGACATATCCCCCACATAAATCTCCATTCAATTTGTTGGAACCACCAGAGCCATCTGGGAAATGTGCGAATACCGTTTTCTCGATATCGTAATTGCAAACGCCGACTATATTGGCGGTACACCTCTCGCCCTTGGCGCTCTGCGTAATCTTTCTGCTCTTGATCACGCTGCGTAACTCATAACTTGATCAACCAGAGATTCCAGCATTTCTTTTGTGTACTCACGATAAATTTGATCAAGTACAACATCGATCGTTGCAGAATAAAGTTTTTCGAATTCATCTTCACTCATGCTCGCAAAGGAAATGCTTTTTGCCTCTATTCGTACCGTCCCATCCAGGCGGTAAAATGCATCAAAATAACCGGCACGAATTATCAGATCCTTTCGAAAGCGATCAAGATTCTTTTCCGGCGTGACATCCTTCATCCACTTCTTTTCGTGATCATCCGGTAACTCAGGAGGTTCCCAATAGTCGTATGCCAATTGCACAAGTGACCACCATTTTTTGAAGAATTGATAATTCCTCATCCGGGTAAGTTTCAGCTTGACAACCTCGCCGGCTTTGATTTTGTCGGCAAAATCCTTGTCCTCGTCGTATGCGGGAACGAAAGATCCACCCGGATGTTTGATGAAGTGGGCCTCCATTACCTGGCTTGGGCTCTTCGCAAAAACTGCCTTGGTAGAATTTTCTTCACTTTTGCCTTGAAATTATTGAATATCTCTTTAGCCGCTTCATCCAATTTCCCCATACGAAATTGTTCCTCTTGCTTTTCCAGCAAGGACAGCATTCGGCGCTTTCTCCAGCCGATACGAACTCGACCATTCCTTGCGGTTCTCGACCTCGTATTCGCTATGCGCTTACTCACTTCGAAGCCTCCAAACCCGATTCATTCCACCATGCCGACTCACCGCATGGCTGGTTCTATATCCAGTACTCTCCCACTCCGTGCCCCTAAATACGGCGCCCCACGCATTCGGGTGCAACGGACTTAATGGGCATCTCTTTCTCACATCGTCAGATGTGACTTCGCCGTACCGCATCGCATGTCGTCTGGCAATGTCTCTGGCTACCTCAAGGAAATGCTCATTGTTCCGGGCCACTTGTTTGATGCCCTGATACTTCATAGCGATTGCTGCGTCCAGATTGAAGTCGAGCTGGTTAATGGGCGGATTCCTTTCTCCAGTGATTCGTCTGAGTGTTTGCAGCGCGTTTGGCAAACAAGTTCAGCACACGAGTTTTGAACTCGTCCCTTGTCTCTTTGACAAACCTTTTCATGCCATATAGATGAGACAGTTGCGTCCAGCTCATTGTCGATTCATCAATCGTCTTTGTTGACTTGTTCATTTTGTTTCATCCTTTTACGGTATCTAGTCATAAGACCAGGACGGCATAGTTCGCATACAAACCCAGACCATTCATGAGTCCAAAAAAATCCTTCACGTGGTTTCATCTTTTTGCACACCTTGCATTCAAGTTCTTGTGTTCGGGCATGTCTCTTAATATGTTCATTCTCCGTATGGATTTGTCGTGATTGGCCTGGTCAAATGATGGCGCTGGTAGGTACGTCGTAATGCGCGGTTTGTCTGCATGTAGAATTTGAATAAATTGTCCGAGGCTTGGTGGAAAATCTGGATACTGTTCAATAGCCTTACCTGCAGCCGCCATGATGGACTGATGGTCAAAATCAGCGAGTTTTGCCTGCCATACCGGAATAGCGTCTGCTTTGTGCGGCCACTGGTGCCCATAGGCGGCTTGCATAACAGAAAATAGCTGCCCGATGGTGTCCGTTTGCAACGTCATAGCATGCCCTTTTCGGCCATGTCGGCACTGAGTTGCTCTGCGTAAGTGAGTTTTTGTTTTGGCTGTGCGTTTAGCTTTTCAGGGAAAAGCCCGCGCCAACCATTTGAAATCGATAAATCAACGGCTTTCTGCTGTTCCTCAAACGATAAGCCGGCCAGTTTCTTTTGAGACATGCTGACACCGCGTGCCGTTAGTGCGGGTGCGTTGAGTTCCTTGCGGTGTTGAACGTAGGTTTCCCACGCCCGCCCGTTCAAAGAAGATGTGTTATCTATGTCTAATCTCTTCTCTTCTAGCCTAGATTGTCCGGGATTGTCCGGGATTGTCTCTGACAGTTCCGGATTTGCTTTTATAAGTTCTTGAATTTTCTTTAGTTCTGGATTCTTGACTATTGAGTGCTCAAGTCGATTAGCGAGTTTCAGGCAAGTTACTCTTCGTGTTGTTGCGTCCATCTCGAACAAGCCTAAATTCGCCATGTAGTGCATGATTTCCTCGACAATGGCAGAATCCATTTTGAGACGATGGGCTAGGATTTCAGCGTCGTGTTCTAATTCAAAATTAAGATTGTTCTTGTCTATCGGTGCCGCTATTAATTCAATACAAAGCCAGTACAGCGCGTAACCTTCTGCACCGTATTTCATTAATACCTTTTCAAGTTTCGGATCACGGTTGGCGTCCGAATCATGCTTAAACCACTTCACAGCGTCCTTTCTCCGGTGCTGTATCGCCCAAAACCGTTCAGAAGGTGGTGGCCGGACTCGGAAACGCTACTACCCGCCTACCGACTGAGCCTTGCGGGGCTCTGGTGACCATTCGTCAATTCGCATGTTGTTTGGCAGCTACCAAACACGCGGCATCCGCACATGCACCACCATCAAAACAGTCTCTACAAATCATCCTCCGCTAACGGATAAGCCAGTTTCCGCTGTTGTTTCAAGTCAGCATAATCCTGCTCAATCTGCCCTATGCGTCGTTCAAGATTCTCGATGACGCCGGCTTGCACTTTCAGACCAGCCACACCGATCAGCACGACTACCACAACAACGGAGATTACGATTACAGAAATGACGCGCCCGAAGTTCATTTATTCATCTCATCAACGTAGTGACCCATCCGTGACCTAAGTTGTGCAACGGGCCAATACAGTTCATCCCACCATTGAAAACCGTCTGGATGTGCTCGATATGCTGTTAATTCGGATTCGTTAATTTCACAACGGAAAATGCTTGGCGCCTTCAATGCAACGTCCAATTGTTCCTGAATGTGTTCTGGAAGCGGCCTAGAGTAACGGTGATCTTTGCGGTTATATCGGCCGCCGTCTCGCCAACTAATCGGAATCATCACCTCGTTAGGCTCAATTTCGGTTTTTACCTTCTGAATGAAGTCATCCAATTGGTCACAAACTGAACGCATCAATGCTGATTCGTTACTCATGGTTCAGCCCTGAATCTGATCTGCTTGCGCCGTTTCCACCCCATTTGTCGGCGCCGGATAATGCCCCATCGCCGAATCATGTGTTCACGAATTACATCTTCGGCGTAATCCGGTTCGTGACTGGACCACTTTGCTTTGTCCCAGATTTCGATAACGCCGTTTTCATCCGGCAGTGACCGAAGGTTTGGTGTCCATGTCCTTGCTGGGAACATGAGATTCATGACAGCCTGGCCAGAGCAGCCATCGCCACCTTGTCATTTTTATGGCGAAGGACTTGTGTTCCGTTTCTCACGCTGCCCTTTTTTCGGTTCAGATGGCGCTTGAGTTTCTTGATTTGGTTCTTCAGGCGCGTGTTGAGCTTGCGGTAGACCTCGCAATATCTCGCATTACGCCCGATTTTCCGGCCACTAGCGCTAGCTTTCTGTTGAGCAACCATGATTAAAAAATGGCCGGCCCCGAAGAGCCGGCCACAAGCGGAGAACGTCTTACGCTCTGTCCGGGGGATTGGACATAATGTGCGCAAGCGCTCCTTACAATGGTTGAGAATGAAACCAAAAATGGTAGGGATTTAGCCGTAACTCTTTGTTTTGCTTTCTGAGTTGGTAAAATGTTCCCTTCGGCTGTATTCCGCTTGACTGGACTAATTCCAATATGGCAGGGTGTCTCTAAATCCCGACAAGAAAAAGTCGTGACAACTACAGGAGACTGTCGGTTTAGCCGCGACACACATCGCCAGAAGCGGGATATGGATTCCGGCGCATTCATTTTCCAAACACATCCGGTCGAAGTTGGTGAGGAGAAATGCCAGTGATATCCGAAACGCGTTTAACGTGTTCTGCCGGCACTCGCCGCAACATCCATTTGGCAACAGCAGCCTGTGTTACTCCACAGGTTTCAGCGATGGCGGTCTGTGTAAGACCAATTTCTCGCATCCGTTCCTTCAGTTTTTCGCTCATTCCTCAGTATGACCGAAAGTCATGACCAAAGCAACGCGCAATATGGCTTTAAGTAATACTACTTTATGTCATATTCCGCGCATGGAAGAAGGTGCAGAAATCAACGCAGTTTATAAACGTATGGAAAGTGTATTTGCTGAGCGGGGCGATGAAATCACCCAAACCGCGATCGGGAAGTACTTTGAAATAGACCAGACAGCGGTGAGGAAATGGATGTCTAGTGGTGTGCCGTTGCCTCGCGTATTGAAGTTCTGCACAGACTACGGAATATGTCCGAATTGGCTCCTGGCAGAAATAGAGCCTAAATATCCTCCGGGTCAGGGGCTACAGCAATTGATTGGCATGGTGGAGGCAGAGCCGGATAAGTTGCCGGCCATATTGGACTACGCCGAATACAAGACAAGTGGTGAAGACAATCATTAGTTAGCTTGCAAAGGGCGAACATCAATCGTCCAGTATCGACTACGCGCCCCTGGATTTCCGCGGCAGGGCAAATATCGCCGATTTCTTCCATAATGCATCTAGGCGCGTCCGTGCCTGCTGCATTTGTGCGCATAAGCGCATATTACACATAATCTTAATCTGCGCAACGAAAACGGACTTTTATACATTATCGGTCTGAACAGTGAGCCGCGATAGATTCAAGATTATGACTTTAGGACTTGACGTATTATGACCTAATGTCATAGAATGATCACAAGCTAATAGCAGCAAGGCATAGGGCTAGTGATCATCGATTTAGACCCCACCCACCGCATTAAAGGTACTGAAAGCTGTTGGCAGCTTGAAAAGCTGGCCAAGGTCAAGGACGAAATGCAGTGGAAAGCCTACAAGTGGTTCACGAGCATGAATTCTGCCCTCCACAGTGCTGCACAGCGTGAGCTACGGACTGACCCAGCCCACGGCATAGCAGAAGCTTTCGCTGCCATACGCCGCCTCAAGGAAAAGTATGCAGCTATTTTTGATGATGTTGGACGGAGGGCGGCATGAAATCTCAGTCAGCAGCCACAGTAACTCCATTGCCAGTTAACGCGGATACCGCACCTGACAAGGCGCCTATTTATGCCATTGCCAGGGAAGCAGTTCTCCAATGCAAAACCGATACTGCTGATGCCGCTACATATCTGTTGAATGAACTTCGTAATAATTATCCAGACGACTATGAAATCTTAGCCGCTAAAGCGGTTCAGTTCAGGGCGCAGGAAATCATTCGAAGCGCCCGCAGTGCGTTACGCAGACAAATTGGTAGCGCGGCCAATGGAAAGATAGCACCCATATATACATCCGTTGGAGCAAGCAGCTTGCTGGCCGTTGCCGAAAGTTGGTTTGATTGGCCAATCTTGCCGGGCGTTACTTTAGGCAGAGCCAGAAAGGCCGACTTGGCGATAGCAATCTCAAAATATAGAACCGATTCTGCTATCTATGAACAACGGGCATTACTCATAGAGTCGATACACGACAGCTTGCCAAACAACAAGAAAACTGTTGCTAGTTTTTTCTCACTTACAGAAATTCAAAAGCTCGCTGAGTCAGCAGGCTTTCAAAAGGCAAAAGAATGAGCATTGGCCACTCAGTCAGTGTTGTCCAAAGTCATTTTGCCGCTGCTCATTCTTATTTAGGAGAATTAAGTGGATAAGGTTTTGATCGGAATGATAAAGCAAGAACTTGCGTGGCTAAAAAGTCAACTTGGAAATTTGTCCAGCGACTTTAGTAACGAAGAGCTCAATATCGAACGCAGACAAGAAAATGTAAAACACTCATTATCACAATTGAAGAAATTAGAAGTGCTACTGGATTACGAAGAACAAAGTAACAAGGCAAACGAATGAGTAGAAGCCAAGAAACGGTTGCTATCCAATCTGCGCATGCTTGTGCTCATTTCCTATTCAAGTTGTGGCGGGGCCATCTAACCACTTTTATCCATCACTGGCTTGTCCCGCTGCAACTACCAAGCAAACAAATGAACAACAGCCAGGAATATTTTGTTACCCATGAAGTCATTACCGCTCATTCCCCATTCAGGTTGTGTCGGGACCAGGATTCGAGCGTTACCCACCGTGTCGGTGTCCCGTCACAGCCCCCAATAAAGGATAAATCATGTCTGTAACTGAAAATGAAATTACTCGTCCGGGGACGGCCATCCCCGGAGTGCCACCCATTATGGAGGTGCAACACCCGGACGAGTCTTTCGAGAACCTGATTATGATTATCCGCGAACTGCACAGACAGCGTGATGACCTGTTACGTGCAGAAGGCGATTTAACACGCCGACTCAAATCGATCGATCGGCGGGCGTCGGTTGGCCAGAACTTGATTGATACCCACTATAAGGTTGCCGAAAACGCCCGCAAATCTAATGGCGAGGCTCGGGGCCACCGTATACATGGTGCCCAAGCACGAGATGCCTCAAGCCTCGCCGCCCCTGCATTAGTGGCTGCTCGTGCTGCTATCCACGAACAAAAGCTGATTGTCGAAAAGCATCTGAAAGCACATGCGATTAAGTTGCCCGTCTGGAAGTCTTTTGGCGAACAGGTTCGTGGGTTTGGAATTATCGGACTAGCACAGATAGTCGGTGAGGCCGGCGATCTTTCAAACTACGCAAACCCGGCAAAACTTTGGAAGCGATTCGGCCTGGCGGTTATGCCTGATGGCCAACAGCGCAAGCACAAAGACGCCGCACTTGCCGTACTGCACGGATACTCACCCCGCCGCAGGGCTGTCATGCACGTTATCGGTGACAGCATGTTGCGCAACTGTGAAGGTTACTGGCGCAAGGTCTACGACGACAACAAGAAACACGAACGGGCTAAAGCGGCAAAAGAAGGTTTGACCGTTGCGCCGTCAGTAAAGATTCAACGCATGTCTGTCGCGGATAGGGCCAAGTGTCGATCTGATGGACATATCCATAACAGGGCACTTCGATATCTTGAGAAACGATTGCTCCTGAAATTGTGGCAGGCATGGAGAGATGAAAATGAAGAGACGTAACTTTATACAAGCAGCAATTGCGGCAACTACTGTATTGGCCACATCGTCATTTGCTGCATTACGCACAATCGCCCCTCCAAAAGTCTTTCGGGTGAGATGCGGTAGCGTGGATTCTGCACATATTCAATTTCGAGCAACGCCAATGCCGCACGTTGTCTTTGGCGGAAATGGGGTAGCTATGGATGAGGCCGCGATAAATGCATTGCGCGAGTTACGTGAGAAGTTTCCTGATTATCCGATACTTCCAAAATGGACAGCGGAAGATATCCTTTTTGATCTATATGCACATTTGGCAGATTGTTGGTACGACATTGAATGCCATCGTCGAAATCGCCTGTTTCGACTTGGGAACCCACTGGACCATGTATGACACCCGCAAAGGAGAATAGCGTGATGAATTGGAATGTAGGTGATTTTGCAATTCTTTCGCCTTCGTTGGGGTTCCCCGAACACACGGGAAAAATTGTAGAAATTCTGAGTCCACTGCGACGGGCATGGCTGTCCGACGAGAACGGAAAATGTTTTGAAGCGGATGCTTACCACATAGATATAGACGGCAACCGTAATTGGAACGCACTACCAATCGAATTACATCCATTGCCGCAAGAGAGTGAAACAACGACTTGGGACGAATGCATCTTCAAACCCAAAGAACTTGTGACATGACCATTATCACCACAAGCGAAGACAAAATGCCGTGCAGTATTTCTGATGGCCCGGAATCCGACGACCACCCCGTCGATTACGAAATCGATATGACGGATGAGTGGGCACAGATGAAATTGGATGACTCAATTGTTGGCCGTATCGACCGGACTATTGCAAAACTCACCAAGTCAAACGTGACTGATTTCCGTGAGTTGGTATCGCTACTGAAAGAATGCAAGCGGATGTTTGAGCGGGTTGAGTTGCCGAAACGGCAAGCAGAGTGACCATGTTTCAAGAAGGCGTTACTTGTTTGGATTGCGGATCGGAGTTTGAAACAGAAAATCTTATTCATAGTTCGCTGGATGCTTACGGGCCATTAGACGATACGTTCTGTCCCAAGTGTCATTGCGACAATCTTACATTTCACAAGCCAGCAGAGGATCGGCGTTGATGCGAAGCGAAACCCTACTCAACCGCAAAGTCCGTCAACTCCGAAAGCAGGGCTGGCCAGATTACAAGATCAGGAGCTATGTCCACGGCTGGAGACAGATCGACAGGATAACGACAAACAGGAGATTCAAATGAAATTACCGAACGAAATAGTAGAACTATGCGACAAAGTGGAAGACGTAGTTTCCGGATTCACAGGTGTTGTGATAGCCAGGACAGTGTGGCTGAACGGATGCGCTCGAATCGTAGTCCAGCCGAAAGTCGGAAAGGATGGAAAGATGCCTGAGACCGCCGTTTTCGATGAGCCTCAACTGAAAATCATTAAGAGAGCGAACACACCTGCAAAGGTACGGGCACAACGAGCCGCTACCGGCTGGCCAAAGGATGACGTGACAGCTATCAGTCGCGACTGACCGTTCGGGTAACAGTAATGAAGCCAAAGACTTTTCCAGCTCGGCGCCTGAAACGCCAGATCGATGCAAGCCGGGATTGCTCCGCTCCATATACGCACGAAGAACTGGCCCGGTTGAATTCGGCACGATCTATTCGAACGAAACAGTGTCGCAACTAAATCAGCAAACTTTAGAGGAAATGAAATGAACGACCCAAGACCTAGTACACCAATCAACGACGACATGCCACTGGACAAGGCGGTACCAAGTAACAGCAAATACATCAGTAAAGAAGACGTTGATCCGCCGATTCTGGTGCAGATCGCGTATCTGACCAGCGATCAGGTTGAGAATGATGGCAAGCTCAGTGACGTTGCTGTACTGCATTTCCACGGCGACGTAAAGCCGCTGATCCTGAAGCACACTAACAAAGAATTGTTGAAAGCAATCACGGGCGCTCAAACAGCCGGTGCAGTCAAGGACCATCAGATCGTTCTTTACAACGATCCGAGCATCATGTTCGGTACGAGAGTGGTTGGCGGTGTTCGAATTCGAGCCGCACAACAAGCACCCGCGGCAGCTCCGGTTTCGCATGTTCCCGGTGTGAATCAAGCACCACCAGCGGCATTACCCGGCGACCCCGGTTCACACGAGGATATCCCTTACTAGCATGGCTCTGCTCTTCACAGATATCGAGACGATTCCAGAACAGCGCGAAGGTGCGCTGCAGGAATATATTGATAACGTCACGGCGCCGGCCCGCTATAAAAAACAGGAGTCGATTGATAAGTGGATTAAGGATGAAGGGCCGGCTGCCGCTGTGGATGCCTGGAAGAAAACCGCTCTTGAAGGAATCTCTGGACAGATAGTTTCGATCGCATGGGCGTTTGATGATTTTCCGGTGACTGGAAGTATAGATCTGAATGAAAAAGTTGTCCTGCAAACATTCTTTGATGCCGTTTACGACAGGGCACGATCTGGTGAAGGTAAGTTCCAGAACATAACCTGGATCGGACATAACATTATTGATTTCGATCTACGGTTTCTTTTCCAACGCTCCGCAATTCTCGGCATCAAGCCATCATTCCCATTACCTACCGATGCCCGTCACGGATCTCAAAGCGTTTACGACACCATGAAGGCATGGGCAGGGTTTCGGGGTTACGTCAAGCAGGACGTATTGTACGCCGCTCTGGGTGGGGAGCCATTCGAGAATGACGACATGGATGGCTCCCAGGTATGGGACTACGTGCAAGCGGGCCGCTACGAAGAAGTACTTGAATACAACAAACGCGATGTTACCAAGGTTCGTCATATTTACGAGAGACTGGCATGAAACGAATCATCGCCCACATCCGCAACAACATGAGCGCCATAGACTGGCAGCAATATTGTGCGGACTTCGTTACCGGCTGCGTTGTGTTGGCAATCGTAGTGATGTTCTGGGGACTTTTCGGATGAATGAAATCATTGATCGCCCGCCGAACGCCGTCGATTGTCTCGGCTGTATCAAGAGTCCCGGCAACAGGACAGATTGCACCCACGCTGACTGCAAGGACTTGGACGGATGTTTATACGATGACTGCCCGGACTGTGAACGCAGTACGTGGCTCTTACCGTAGATGATTCAGAACAGGAGAAAATCATGGAAATAACATTCACACAATTTTTGATGCCAAATGGCCGACAAGTACCAGTGATTATTGACCGTCCTGATGATGTTGGTGAGAAAGCAAAGCAACTTTTA